>Ga0315268_10003375_pt1 | contig 17631 bp, 18 predicted proteins | sample C1_top_MG_FD_204535 | JGI IMG/M metagenome (GOLD analysis project Ga0315268, IMG submission 204535) | Sediment microbial communities from Yellowstone Lake, YNP, Wyoming, USA - C1_top | ecosystem: Environmental > Aquatic > Freshwater > Lake > Sediment | place: USA: Wyoming | collected 2017-08-01
GGGCCGCCGCCGGTCAGCGCGTGGATGACCCCGAAGGTGTCGAAGAAGGCGTAGACCATGTTGACCACGAGCAGGAAGAAGCTGGTCGGCGACAGGAGCGGGAAGACGACGCTCCAGAACCGCCGCGCTGGCCCGGCATCCATGGACGCCGCCTCGATCACCGACCTCGGGATCGCCTGCAGACCGGCCAGGAAGAACAGGAAGTTGTAGCTCACCTGTTTCCAGGCCGAGGCCAGGATGACCAGGAGCAGCGCCTGGGTCCCGTTCAGCTTGTAGTCCCAGAGAATCCCCATGTTGTTCAGGCCCCGACCGATGATCCCGATCGAGGGATGGAAGATGAAGAGCCAGAGGCTGGCGGCCACCGCGGGCGCCACCGCGTACGGCCACATGAGGAGTGTCCGGTATACCCGTGCGCCCCGGATGCCCATGTCCGCCATCACCGCGAACAGCAGCGCCACCCCCATGGCGAGCCCAGCCACGGCGGTGGAGAAGATGACCGTGACCCGGATGGAGCCGAGGTACAGGGGATCGGTGAGGATCGTGCGGAAGTTCTCGAGCCAGACGAACTGGGTGCGGAGGCCGAAGGGATCCTGGAGCAGGACCGAATAATAGATCGCCTGGGCCGCCGGCCAGAAGAAGAAGATAATGGTGATGGCGAGCTGAGGGGTGAGGAGCAGGTACGGGAGAACCTTGTTCGGAAAGATGACGCGCCGGCGCATCAGCGGCTCCCGGGGTTGGGGGCACTCCAGTCTGGATCGCGCGAACCTCGCAGGGACCCACGCCCCTCTCCCTCACCCTCTCCCCGCAAGCGGGGAGAGGGTTGGTTCAGGGGGGGCTACTGGCGGTTGGTCCGCTCGAAGTTCCGCAGGATGGTATTGCCGCGCTGCACGGCGTTGTCCAGGGCCTGCTTGGCCGTCTGCTGGCCCTGGAAGGCCTTCTCCATCTCCTCCTGGATCACCACGCGGATCTCCGGCATGTTGCCCAGCCGCAGGCCCATCGAGTTCTCGGTGGGCTCGGTCAGCGTGAGCTGCCGGAAGGGGATGTCCGCCCCCGGGTTCTTGATGTAGTACCCCTGCCCGGACGCGAGCGCGAACCCGGCCATGGTGATGGGCACGTAGCCGGTGTCCATGTGCCACTTGGCGTCCACCTCGGGCCGGGAGATGTAGCTGAAGAACTCCGCCACGGCCTTGTACTCGTCCGCCGTGCGCTTGGGCGAAGTCATCACCCAGAAGCTGGCCCCGCCGATGATGGAGTTCTTTGGCGCGCCCGGCGTGTCCTTGTAGTAGGGCAGCATGGCCACGCCCCACTGGAACTTGGCCTCGCGGATGACGCGGGCGCGCATCCCGGAGGAGCCGTGGAAAATGGCGCACTCGCCCGACGGGAAGAGGGCGTCGGCGGCCCCGTCACGCCCACCGTACTTAAAGACGCCCTCCTTCAACAGGGTCATCATGTTCTGCAGGTGCTTGACGTGGAGCGGGCTGTTGATCTTCAGCTCGGCGTCCATCCCTTTCATCCCGTTGGCCTTAGTGGCCAGCGGGATGTTGTGGATGGCGCCGAAGTTCTCGTACTGGGTCCAGGTCGGCCAGGCCATGGTGTAGCCGCAGGGAGCCGCCTTGGCTGCCACGATCTTCTTCGCCGCGGCCCACGTCTCCTCCCAGGTCCGGGGCGGCTTCTCCGGGTCCAGGCCTGCCTTCTTGAAGGCGTCCTTGTTGTACCAGGTGATGGGGGTCGAGCTGTTGAAGGGCATGGAGACCAGCCGGCCGTCCGGCGTGCTGTAGTACCCCCGAACCCCGCCGACATAGTTCTTGGGATCGATGTTGACGCCGGTCTCCTTTGACAGCTCGTACACCGGCTTGATGGCCGTGCGGGCGGCCATCATGGTGGCGGTCCCCACCTCGAACATCTGGACGATGTGCGGGGCGTTGCCGGCCCGGAAGGCGGCGATGGCGCCCATCATGGTCTCGGGATACTGCCCCTTGAACGTGGCGTTCACCTGGTACTTGCTCTGCGAGGCATTGAAGTCTGCGACGACCTTCTCCAAGATGCCGCCCAGCGGCTGGGTCAGTCCGTGCCAGAACTCAACCTGCACCCGTTGTTGCGCCTCAGCTGCCGCAGGAATCAGAGCCGTGATCACCCAGAGCCCGATGGCGAACATCGCCATCTTCCGGAACCGGAGCGTTCTCAGCATGTCTGCCTCCTTCTCTGCAGGAGTGATGACCTGCATTACTGGTGGGCCTTCAGCAGATTCAAGAGCCGATCGGGAAAGTCCGTGGCAATTCCATCGCCCGCAAGCGTCCCGATCCCCAAGGCCATCAGCCGCCGCATGTCTGCTTCCGCGTTGACGGTCCAGGGCACGATCGGGATACCCGCCTGGTGCAGAGCCGCCACCATCGCGGCCGTCACCTGCCGGAATCTCGGGGAATAATAGTCCGCCTGATATTGCCGCACCAGCCCCACCGGGTCCTGAGGGGGCTGCTGGCCTCCCTCCAACAGGCCGGTCCGTATCTTTGGCTCCAGCGCCTTCGTCTTGACGAGGGACGAGTGGTGGAAAGAGATGACATTGACCCGTCCGATGAAAGCGGTCTGCCGCAAGACCTCCAGGACGCGCTCCTCGAAGTCCTCGGGCTTCCCTTCCTCCTCCTTGCCGAACTTGATCTCGAGATCCAGCCGGATCCGGGTGTCCCCGCTCGCCTTGACCAATTCGATGACTTCCCGCAGGGCCGGGACTCGCTCTCCCCGGAAGGCCGGCGCAAACTTCCCCCCGGCGTCCCTTCGCTTCACATCCTCCAGGGCGAGATCGGCGATGCTGCCCCGGCCGTCGGTCGTCCGGTCCAGGGTCTCGTCGTGGATGACAACCACTTCCCCGTCCCGGGTGACGTGGAGATCCATCTCCAGGGCATCCACGCCGAGCTCGATGGCCTTCCGGAACGCGGCCAGCGTGTTCTCGGGCGCCAGGCCGGCCGCACCGCGATGGCCATGGACGTCAAGGAGTCGCGGCGTGTGTTCCACTGGGCTTGCTGCCATGCCAGAGCCCTCGGCTCCAACCATTCCCACGACCCAGAAGAACAGCCATGCCAGGCGAGGGGAAACCACTCGGGAGCGGAGGGGTCGCATGGCCGCCACTATACCACAGGTCCGACCCCCATACCGCCGAAAACCCCCCACCCCTTTGTCGCCGCCGCGACCTCATTCTGCGGTTGCGCCCTGTTCGCCTTCAGACCAGAAAGGCACAGAGTATCAGTCTTCTGAATGAATTCTTGATGACCGCTCTGTGACGAAGCGGTGTCAAGAGCTACTGCTCTCGGAACCGCTGCCCCAAGGCGATCTCGTCCAGGTACTCCCGGATCTCCCGATCGATCCGCCGGCGATCCCAGCCACGGATCTCTCCCATCCAGACCGCGATCTGTTCGCAGCAATCCTTGCCCAGACACGGACTGGTGCCGATCCCCGTCCGGTGGAACAGAAAGTCTCGGAGCGTCTCGGTCAACTCGCGCTCCATGGCGTAGACGAGCTGGGCGCGGATGTCGGGATTCTGCTTGCAGAGACGCTCCTTGAGCTCCGGGGCTCCGCCGGCGATCTCCAGCACGGCCGTGTACCGGCGTCCATACGTCTCCACCAGGTTCTGGATCTGCTCCGGGTCCAGGCCGCTTTGGCGGGAGAGGTCGGCCACGTCCGCCCAGAGGCGCGCCTCGATCGTCCCGTCGCCGTCGGAGCCGTCCAGGGCCAGTCCATGCGTCCGGCACGGAACCGGGCGGCCCAGGAGGCGCCCCACCCGGTCCACGGTCTCTTCCGCCAGGCTGCGGTAGCAGGTCAGCTTCGTCCCGGTGATGGAGAGGAAGGTGCCGTCCTCACCCTCGGGGATCACCCTGTGCTCGCGCGAGATGGCCGAGGCGGATTTGCCCTCTTCAAACGCCAGGGGACGCACGCCCGCATAGGTGTAGGCAATCTCGTCCTCCCGGACGCGAGCAGTCGGGAACACCCGCTGGGTCTCCGTGAGGAGATACTGGACCTCCTCGCGGGTGGCCGCCAGGCGGTCCAGGTCTCCGTCGAAATCGGTGTCGGTGGTGCCCACCAGCGAGAAGTTGCGCCAGGGAATCACGAAGAACATCCGTTCATCCCTCTTGGCCGCGATGTAGACCGCGTGGTCGGTGATGTGGGGGAGCAGGAGGTGGATTCCCTTCGTCGTCCGGACGCACCGCCGCGCCTGGTCCACCCCGGCCATCCGGCGGACACGGTCCACCCAGGGCCCGGCCGCATTCACCACCACCCGCGCCGCCACGCGGGCTCCCTCACCGGTCAGAACGTTGCGCGCCTCGATCTCCCACTCGGCCGTCGAGGCTCGGCCCTCGTGGCTCGGCCCTCGTGGCTCGCGGCTCGTGATCCCCGTCACCTCCGTGTAGTTGAAGACCGTGGCGGACCAGCGCTGCGCCGAGAGGATGTTCTCCAGGCAGAGCCGTTCCGGGAAAAGCAGGAGGTCATCGAAGTAATACCCCGCTCCCACCAGATCGCGGGGTTCGAGGTGAGGCTCGCGCCGCAGGGTCTCCCCTGGCGACATGGTCCGGTAGTGCTCGGTCCGCTTTCCCGGCGTGAGGAGATCGTACAGTTTCATCCCCAGGCGGATCATGATCATACCGCGCTTGGCCCCCCGGTACACGGGGATGACGAACGGCAGCGGCCGGACCAGGTGGGGGGCCAGGCGTTGGAGGCGCTCCCGCTCTCGCAGCGATTCCCGCACCAGGTCGAAGTCGTAGAGCTCCAGATAGCGGAGGCCGCCGTGGATCAGCTTCGAGGAGCGGCTGGTCGTCCCGAAGGCGAAGTCCTTCCGCTCCAGGAGCAGCGTGCGGTATCCGCGCAGGGCGGCGTCCCGCGCGATCCCTGCGCCCGCCATGCCGCCGCCGATGATGACGACGTCAAAGCTCTGGCCGTGGATGGTTCCGAGTCGCCCGCTCATCCGGTCTTCCGCCCCCTTCCGGAAGGAGGCACCTCGCCCCTGCGGTATCCCCACAGGCTCGTCTGGCTCGTCGAGACCGCCACCGCGCCTGCGGCCAGGACAGCCTCCACCTGGGTGGCAGTCCGGATCAGCCCTCCGGCGATCAACGGCGGCAGGGCCCCGCGCGCCGCCAGCTCCTGAACGATGGTCGGCAGGATCACGCCCGGCAACACCTCGACCGCGTCGGGGGCGGCCTTCTCCACCGTGGGAAGCCCCGCCGCCAGAGACTCGGAGTCCAGGACGAAGAGCCGCTGGACCGCGATCAGCCCCTCCCGCTTCGCGGGGCTGATCAGATTAGAGCGCGTCGTCAGGATGCCATCCACGCCCACGTGCTTGGCCAGGAACCGGACGCCTGCCTCGTCCCGGCCGACCCCCTTGATCAGATCCACATGCGCGAAGATCAGCCGCCCCTCCGCGTGCGCCTTGGTCACACTGTCCTGGAGGGCAAAGATATCTTCGCCCAGGATGAACAGCACCCCCACCCCGTGTCGGATCGCCGCCTCGACCTGCGCTGACTCCCGCAAGCCGGCGATCACCGGCCGCGTCTTCAGGCTCCCGAAGAAGCGTGCGCGCAGGTTTGTCATTCGCCCCCCGGAGGGTTCCCCTCACCCGTGCCCTCTCCCCCCTCGGGGGAGAGGAGGAAGGTGAGGGGGCTCAATTCGTCGCCCACAAACAAAAAGCCCTAACAAAAGACGATCCCTCGGATCGCCCCTCGTTAGGACTTTCTCACATTCTCCGCCCTGGCGAGGACCCCGATCGACGTCGGCCCCTTATTCCTGAGCGAGTTATATGCCCACCCCCTCCCCATGTCAAGGCCAATCGCCGGGCCTTGGGAAAGGTGTCTGGAAGGGATACCGGCCCTTTCTCGGCGGGAGTTTTTCCTTGGCAAGCTTCGCGCGGCTATGGTACTTTTTGTTCAATCTCCAGGGGGTGCCATCATGTCTGGACATAGCAAGTGGGCCGGCATCAAGCACAAGAAGGCCAAGGTGGATGCGCAGCGCGGCCGCGTATTCACCAAGCTCATCCGCGAGATCACCGTCGCCGCCCGCGTGGGCGGCGGGGACCCTGGGGGGAACCCGCGCCTCCGCACCGCCATCCAGGCCGCCAAGGCGGTGAACATGCCCGCCGACAACATCGAACGGGCCGTCAAGAAGGGCACAGGCGAGCTGGAAGGCGTGACCTACGAAGAGATCACCTACGAGGGCTACGGGCCCGGCGGCGTGGCCGTGCTGGTCGCGGTGTTGACCGACAACAAGAACCGGACCGTGGGCGAGATCCGGAAGACCTTCTCCCGACACGGCGGGAACCTGGGGGAATCCGGCTGCGTGGCCTTTTTGTTCGAGAAGAAAGGCTACATCCAGGTCGATGCCGCCAAGGTGGACGAGGACAAGTTGATGACGATCGCCCTGGACGCCGGCGCCGAGGATCTGGTGCGCGAGGAGAGCATCTTCGCCGTCACGTCGGCGCCCAAGGACTTCGAGAAGGTGCGGGATAGGATCGCGAAGAGCGGGATCCAGCCTCTCTCGGCCGAGATCACCATGCTGCCCAAGAGCAGCGTGAAGCTCGAGGGCAAGCACGCCGAGCAGATGCTCCGCCTGATGGAAGAGCTGGAAGAGCACGACGACGTCCAGCACGTCTACGCGAACTTCGACATCCCCGAGGAGATCATGGCGGCCCTGACCGCCTAGCGTATGCGCGTCTTAGGCATTGATCCAGGGACGGCGACCACGGGTTATGGCCTCGTGGAACAGCGGGGCGACACCCTCCAGGCCGTCACCTTCGGCGCCATCACCACCCGGGCCGGCCTCCCCTTCGCCCAGCGCCTGCTTCGCATCCACCAGGAGCTTCGCACGCTCGTGAGCCGCACCCGCCCCGACTGCGCCGCCGTGGAGGCGGTGTTCTTCGCCAAGAACGTCCAGAGCGCCTTGCGGCTGGGACAGGCCCGAGGCGTCGCCCTGCTGGCCCTGGCCGAGGAGTCGGTAGAGATCCACGAGTACTCGGCCCTGGAGGTCAAGCAGGCCATCACCAGCTACGGCCAGGCGGGCAAGAGCCAGGTGCAGGAGATGGTCCGCCTGCTCCTGGGCCTTCCGGAGGCGCCCGCCCCCATCGACGCCGCCGACGCGCTGGCCGTGGCCATCTGCCACCATCATGCCGCCGCGCTGAAAGCGCGGCTGCGGGAACGCTGAGATGATCGCCCAGATCCGGGGCCGCCTGGCCAGCAAGGAACCCCATCGGGTGGTGGTGGACGTGAACGGCGTGGGGTACCAGATCTTCATCCCCCTGTCCACCTACTACCAACTGCCCGAGGTCCCGGCGGAGGTCTCCCTCCACACCCACACCCACGTCCGCGAGGACGCGCTCCAGCTCTTTGGGTTCCACACCCAGGACGAGCAGACCCTCTTCGAACTCCTCCAGGGGGTGTCGGGGATCGGGCCGCGTCTGGCGACGAATATCCTGTCCGGGATCTCCGTCGATGAGCTGGTGCCGGCCCTCTCCGAGGGCAACGTCACGCGGCTCCGCGCCGTCCCCGGCGTGGGGAAGAAGCTGGCCGAACGGCTGGTGGTCGAGCTGCGGGAGAAAGTGGCCACCGCCCGCCTGGCGCAGTCGCCCGCGGCCCTTGCCGGCCTGGCGCCCGCCGTGGACCGCGCCCTCGACGACGTGGTCTCGGCCCTGGTGAACCTGGGCTGCAACCGGAAGGAAGCCATCAAGGCCGCCGAGGCCGCGCGGCAGGACCTGGGGCCCGCGGCCGACTTCGAGAAGCTGATCAAGGTCGCCCTCCGCACCCTGAGCGATCAGCGCTAGACGCGGAGAATGTAAGACCGACAACCGAGCAATGGCCGGTTGTCAGTTGTCGGTTGTCCGTTTTAAATTGGCTTTTGGAAAGAACCCTGGCTTCTAAAGTATGAGCGACCGCATCACCACCCGGCAGCGCCTTGCCGAAGATCAACAGGTCGAGCAGACCCTCCGCCCGACCCGGTGGGATGACTACGTCGGTCAGCAGAAGGTGAAGGACAACCTTCAGGTCTTCATCCAGGGAGCCCGCGCGCGAAACGAGGCCCTGGACCACGTCCTGTTCTACGGCCCGCCGGGCCTGGGCAAGACGACGCTGGCCTACATCATCGCCTCGGAGCTGGGCGTGAACATCCGCCCCACCTCCGGTCCCGTGATCGAACGGCCCAAGGATCTGGCGGCCATCCTCTCCAACCTGCGGGAGCGCGACGTCCTGTTCATCGACGAGATCCACCGCCTCAACCCCACAGTGGAGGAGACCCTCTATCCCGCCATGGAGGACTACAAGCTGGACCTCATCATCGGCCAGGGGCCCAGCGCCCAGACCTACAAGCTGACCCTGCCTCACTTCACCCTGATCGGGGCCACCACGCGGGCGGGCCTGCTCACCTCGCCGCTCCGGGACCGCTTCGGCGTGGTCCAGCGGCTCGATTTTTACGGCGAGGACGACCTGCTGAAGATCGTCACCCGCTCGGCGACGATCCTGAATGTCTCCGTCACCCCGGAAGGCGCAGCGGAGCTTGCCAAGCGCTCGCGGGGCACCCCGCGGGTGGCCAACCGGCTGCTGCGCAGGGTGCGAGACTTCGCCCAGGTGCTGGGGGACGGCACCATCGACCTGCGCGTGGCCCGCGACGCATTGAACCGCCTGGACGTGGACGAGCGGGGATTCGACGAGATGGACCGCCGGATCCTGCAGACCATCATCCAGAAGTTCTCCGGCGGCCCGGTGGGGATCGAGACCCTGGCGGTGGCCGTGGGCGAGGAGAAAGACACTATCGAGGACATGTACGAGCCGTTCCTGATCCAGCTCGGCTTCCTGGCGCGGACCCCCCGCGGGCGGACGGCCACGCCGCTGGCGTACGCGCACTTCCAGATCCCGCCGCCGGCGGGGCCCCAGGGCGAGTTGTGGTCCGGCCCGCCGAAGTAACCCGATACGTTCCCTGTAACCGCAGCGTACGCAGATTCCTTCAGAGGCAGGAGACATGATTCCCGGAATGGATTCGCTGGGCAAGATGCTGATCCTATTCGGAGTGATCCTGGCCCTGGTGGGCGGGCTGCTCCTTCTGGCCGGCAAGATCCCCTTCCTCGGAGGACTGCCCGGGGATATCGTCATCCGCCGCGAACGCTGGAGCTTCTACTTCCCCCTGACCACGAGCATCGTGATCAGCATCCTGCTGACCCTGCTCTTCTCATTGTTCAGCCGCCGATGAGAAGACGGCGCGGGTCTCGACCAGGGCGGGCCCTCGCGCTGGCGGCGCTGGCGATCTGCTTCGCCATGATGCCGGGCCGAGCCTTCGCCGGGGCCCCGGCTGTCCGCGTGCTGGTCGCGGAGGGACGGACGAACCTCGCGGTTTCGAGCAGCGGGGGCCTCACGATCACCGATGCCTCGGGACGGCGCATCCTGGCCCAGCGGGGAGGCGGCGAGGCCTTCCGCCTGCTCCTCAAGGGCGAGGGGGTCGTGATCCGGGAAACTGGGACGTCGGCCTCCGCGCTGCTCGTCTGGCCGGGCCGCCTCCCCACGGTGGCCCTCGAGGGGCAAGCCTTTCGCGGCCGCCTGGAGGTGCGCCGATTCAATGGAAGCCTGGCGGCCGTGAACGTGGTGGACCTGGAGGACTACCTCCAGGGTGTTCTGAAGGACGAGATCCCACCGGGGTGGCCCGCCGAGGCGGCCAAGGCCATGGCCATCGCGGCTCGAACCTATGCCGTCTACCAAATGGACCAGAACCTCGGGGAATTCTTCCATCTGCGGGCGACGACGGCGTCCCAGGTCTACGGGGGCGCCTCAGGAGAGGATCCCCGCACCAACGCGGCGGTGCAGGCGACCCGGGGGCAGATCCTGACCTTCGGCGGGCAACCCATCCCGGCCTTCCACCATTCCTGCTCGGGGGGGGCGACGGAGGATGCCCTGGACGTGTTCGGCCCGAACTTCGATACCGTGGTGGGGGTGAAGGACGATTTCAGCCTCAGTTGCCCCTACGATTTCTGGGTCGAGCGGTTCTCCCCTGCGGAGGTCGAGCGCGCCCTCCAGCGGGCCGGCTACGCCGTCGGTCGCGTCCTGCGCATCGAAAGCCTGTCGCGCAGCCGGACGGGGCGAATCCTCCGCCTGGCCGTCCAGCACACCCGGGGAACCCTGACCCTGGAAGGTAAGCTCTTCCGCGAGGCGCTGGGGAACGACGTCATCCGCAGCACAAACTTCGAGGTCCGCGCCGACGCCGGGGGATTCACGTTCGTCGGCCGGGGGTGGGGGCATGGCGTCGGTCTGAGCCAGTGGGGCGCCAAGGAGATGGCCGATCTGGCCTACCAGCACAAAGAGATCCTGAAATTCTATTACCCGCTGGCAGACATCGGCAGCCTGAACGAGCCGGGCGCGTCCAGGCGAGTCTCGGCGCACTAGCGACCAACACGGAGGCAATCGGGCAATCAGGCGATCAGGCAATCTGGAGATCCGTAGTGCCTGGTTGCCGGATTGCCCGGTTGCCAAGTTCCCAGTGTTAGAGAGATGCAGCTCAGCGATTTCGATTACGAACTGCCGCCCGAACTCATCGCGCAGCAGCCCGCGAGCGAGCGGGATGCCTCGCGCCTCCTGGTCCTGCACCGGCGGTCCAATCGGATAGACCACCGCCGATTCTCCGATCTCACCGAGTACCTCCGGGCCGGCGACATCCTGATCGTGAACGACACCAAGGTGATCCCCGCCCGGGTCTTCGGGACGTTCGAGGACGGAAAATCGGTCGAGGTCCTGCTGGTGCGCCCCGTCGAAGAGCAGTGCTGGGAGGCGCTGGTCAAGCCCGCGAAGCCGGCCCGGCAGGGACGCCGACTGACCCTGGCCTGCGGCCACCTCGCGGTGACGGTCGCCGCGCAAGGGATCCACGGGCGCCGGGTCCTGCGCCTCCCCCCGGACGCGGACCTGCGGGCGATCCTGCACTCGTACGGGGTGATGCCGCTCCCCCCGTACATCAAACGGAGCTTTGAGCACCGAGCACCGAGCACCGAGAAAGACGCCGGACGTCTAGACGCTTGGCGCTCGGCGCTCGGCGCTGACTTCGAGCGATACCAGACCGTCTACGCGCAAGAAGAGGGAGCGGTGGCCGCGCCGACGGCGGGCCTGCACTTCACGACGGCGCTCCTCGACCGGATCCGCGAGCTGGGCGCTCTGATACATCCGGTGACCCTGCACGTCGGGCCCGGCACCTTCCAGCCGGTGCGGGTCGAAGACGTATCCCTGCATCGGATGGAGATGGAGCGGTACACCATCCCCGAGGAGACCGCCCGCGCTATCAAGGCGGCCAAGGCCGAACGCCGGCGGGTGATCGCCGTGGGGACGACCAGCGTCCGCGCGCTGGAGCACTCCGCCAACGAGACGGGCACGGCTGGGGCCGGTGAGGCCGAAGCGGACCTGTTTATCACCCCGGGCTACCGCTTCCAGACCGTGGATGCGCTCCTCACCAATTTCCACCTGCCCCGGTCCACGCTCCTCATACTGGTGTGCGCCTTCGCCGGCCTGGAACCCATCCGGCGGGCCTACGCCGAGGCCATCACGGAGCGCTACCGCTTCTACAGCTACGGCGACGCCATGCTGATCCTCTGAGGGACGCGTCATGTCCCGCGAACGGTCCCGGCTGGCTTATGCGGTTCGAACTCCTCGCAACCGATAGGGGGACCGGCGCCCGCCGGGGGCGATTGACCACCCCGCATGGCGTGGTGGAGACCCCCGTCTTCATGCCCTGCGGGACACAGGCCACGGTCAAGACGTTGGACCCGCGAGACTTGCACGAGGAAGGCTGGGCGCTGATCCTGTGCAACACTTATCACCTCTACCTGCGTCCCGGGCACGAAGTCATCCAGGCGCTCGGCGGCCTGCACCGGTTCATGGGATGGGACCGGGCCATCCTGACGGACAGCGGCGGCTACCAGGTGCTGAGTCTGGCCGGTCTCAGGAACATCGGGGAAGACGGGGTCACGTTCCAGTCGCATCTGGATGGGTCCCGGCACCTCCTGACCCCCGAGAGGGCCGTCGAGATCCAGCTCGCCCTGGGGGCCGACATCCTCATGGCCCTGGACGAGTGCCCGCCCCACTCCGCGGAGTACGAGTACCATCGGTCCTCCATGGAGCGGACCGCCCGCTGGGCGGAGCGGTGCCGGACCGCTCACCAGGGGGACGAGCCGGCGCTCTTCGGGATCATCCAGGGCGGGACGCATCTCGACCTGCGGAGCCGGTCGGCCGAGGCGACGGTGCGGGCCGGCTTCTCGGGCTACGCCCTGGGCGGCCTGGGGATCGGCGAGGGAGCGGCGCAGATGTACGGGGTTGTGGAGCACACGACTGCGCTGTTGCCCCCCGAATCGCCCCGTTACCTCATGGGTGTCGGCACACCGCAGGACCTCCTGGAGGCGGTCGCCCGCGGCGTGGACATGTTCGATTGCGTCCTGCCCACCCGGAACGCCAGGAATGGCGGCCTCTTCACCGGCACGGGCCGCCTGAACATCAAGGGGGCCGCCTACGCCCGGGACGAGCGCCCGGTGGACTCGGCCTGTTCCTGCTACACCTGCCGGCATTTTTCCCGGGCCTACCTGCGGCACCTGTACGTGGCGGACGAAATCCTCGGTCTTCGCTTGAATACCATCCACAACTTGCACTATTATGCGGAGTTGATGCGCCAGGCACGGCAGGCCATCCAGGCCGGGACCTTCCCTGCGTGGAAGGCGGACTGCCTGGCACAGATGGCCTCCGATCCATCAACCTCGAAGCACGCACAGGAGACACGCACCGATGACTGACGTTGCGTACGCCATGGGGCCGACCCCGGGCGGCGGATCGGCCGGGGGACTGTCTGTCTTCATCCCGCTGCTCTTGATGTTCGCCGTCTTCTACTTCCTGCTGATCCGGCCGCAGCAGAAGAAGACCCGGCAACACCAGGACATGCTGAAGAGCCTGAAGGTCGGCGACCGGGTGGTCACCACCGGGGGACTCTACGGCACTATCGTGGCCGGCGGCGACCACATCATCAAGCTGGAGATCGCCGACAAGGTCCGGGTGGACGTGGGCCGGAGCTACATCGCGGGCAAGATGGAATCCAAGGGGATTGTGGAAGTCAAGGAGACCAAGTAGGCGGCGGACGGGCGGTCGTCTCGCGCCCCCGGCGCTCCACCCTCGAACCTTCGGTCGTTGACGCCATCGGCCGCCGGACAAGAACCACTTCGGGAGGTGGGTGAAGTCATGCCGCTCAAAGGATGCATTGAGTGGGCTGGAATGTCCTGCGTTACGCGGCGGTGGATCGTTCCAGTCTTCGCCGGCTTGTTGATCCTGGCGGCGGAGCGTCCCGCCAAGGCCTTCGAGCTTCAAAGCACCGCCTTCTCGCCGGGCGGCGAGATCCCGGTAAAGCACACGTGCGACGGCCCGGACGTCTCGCCGGCCCTCCGCTGGACCGACCCGCCAGCAGGCACCAGGGGGTTGGCCCTGATCGGCGACGATCCTGACGCACCTGGAGGGACCTGGGTGCACTGGGTCCTCTACGGAATTCCGCCCGCGGTCCGGGAACTCCCTGAAGCTGTGCCGGCTCGCGACACAGTCCCGGCCATCGGCCGGCAGGGCGCGAATGATTTCAAGCGGGTCGGGTATGGAGGCCCGTGCCCCCCCAGGGGGCCGGCACACCGCTATTTCTTCAGGCTCTACGCCCTCGACGTAGAGACCACCTTTCCACCCCGCCAGGTCAAGGCGGATCTCCTGAAGGCGATCGAGGGGCACGTCCTGGGACGGGCGGAACTCATGGGGCGCTATCAGCGGAGGTGAGCGGCCTCCTCTCCCTCCTCACGCCGGCACGGCCGCGATGACCGCCCTCCTCTCCCTGGCGAAGATCCGCGCCACCCAGATACTCACCTCATACATGAGGTAGAGCGGGATCCACACCACGCACATCGTAATCAGATCGGCACGGAATGCGGCGACAATGGCGCTGGCAAGGATCACCCGGGTGGCCGGGGTTTCTGAGGGACCGATGCCCTCTCGCTGCCCGGCCCGATCGCGTCGGACGGCCATGCGGTCTGGGTCTATGCGGCCCGGCTCTGCCGGGCGCCCTCCAAGGCACGCCCACAGCGGACGCAGAAGGCTGCATCCCCGCTCCGTCGGCCGATTTTCCCCTTGACTTCGGCTCCCGCCTGCTGGTATTACCATCATGCCGGAAGGGGCCCCGCCCGATGGCCAACCTCGCCAAGTTTCCCGTAATCCGGAAACGCAAGCTGTTCGAGGACGTCGCCGAGCATCTACGGCAGCTCATCCTCTCCCAGAAGCTGAAGGACGGGAACCGCCTGCCGCCCGAGCGCGAACTGGCCGAGCGCTTCGGCGTGGGCCGCCCATCCGTCCGTGAGGCCCTGAGGACGCTCAGCCAGATGGGCCTGGTGGAGATCCGAGCGGGCGAGGGGGCCTTCGTCCGCAAGCCGGGGTTCCCGTCCTTCCTCAAGTCCATGAGCGATTCGCTGGGGATGCTAATTCGGCAGGAAGGAACCTCGCTGCTCGAACTGTGTGACGTCCGCCGGATCCTAGAGGTCGAGACCGCCGCCATGGCGGCCGAGCGGGCCAACGCCGAGGACCTCGCCCGCCTTCAGGCGGCTCTGGCGGCGAACGAGTCCGCCCTGGGCATTCCGGCCCGGTTCCGGGTCACCGACGTCGAGTTCCACCGGGCCATCGCCCAGGCCACGCACAACCGGATCCTGCTGTTCATCCACGACGCCCTCTCGGACCTGATGCTGCGAACCCGGGAGATGGCCTTGAAGGTGCCGGGCGCCGCGCCGGACGCCTTCGCTTCCCACCAGCGGATCTTCCTCGCCATCAAGAATCGCGATCGGGCCCGGGCGGCCCGCGAGATGGCCATTCACCTGGAACATGTCCGGGGCCGTCTCAAGAAGGCCCTGTCGAAAAGTCACTGAGGGCAGGCAGCGCGTGATACCACGCGCAAGGAGGACGTCATGCGATCACGAATCATGGCAAATGCCCTGCTGCTGGCGACGATACTCCTGGCCGCGGGTCTCGCCGAGGCGGGAACCACGCTCCGCTTCGGCCACACGGATCCGCCGGACGGGCTCCGGCACAAGGCGGCCCTGCTCTTCGCCGACAAGGTGAAGGACTACACCCAGGGCCGCTACAGCGTGGACGTACACCACAGCGGGACCCTGGGGAACGACCCCAAGCTGCTGGAGCAGGTCAAGCTGGGCGCCATCGATTTCGCCGTTAGCGGCATCGCCATCTACGCGAACCAGGTGCCGGAACTCGGCCTGCTCGCCCTGCCCTACCTGGTGGAAAGCTACGAGCAGGGGTGGCAGCTCTACGACACCTCCCCGTGGGTCAGGGAGTGGTTCGCCAAGCTCCAGGCGAAGAACATGCGCATCCTGAGCATGTTCGAGGCCGGCTTCCGGCAGCTCACGTCGAAGAAGCCGATCCGGGCCCCGGAGGATGTGAAGGGGATGAAGATCCGGATCGCCAAGAGCCAGGTCTACGTGTGGCTCTGGTCCGCCCTGGGGGCGAACCCCACGGTCATGGGGATGGATGAAGTCTACATCTCCCTCCAGCAGGGCGTGGTGGACGCTCAGGAGAACCCGATCCCGACGATCCACGTCCAGAAGTTCTACGAGGTGGCGAAGAACATCGCGCTGACCAACCACATCTACGCCCCCATCCCCCTCAGCATCACGGAGAAACGCTGGCAGTCCTTCTCCCCGGCCGATCAGGCCGCCGTGCTGAAGGCGGCACAGGAGGCCGCGACCTGGCATCGGAAGGCGGTGCTGGACGAGGACGACAACATGCTCGCCGACATGAAATCCAAGGGGGCGACCGTGATCAAGCCCGACGTCTCCGCCTTTGCCAAGGCCAGCCGCCCGGTCTATGACAAGGCGGGCGAGCAGTTTCCGAAGGAGGTGCTGCAAGCCCTCCTGAAAGACGCCGACGCCCTCAAGGCCAAGTACCCAGTGAAGTGAAGAACCTGCGTGGGGGCGGGATCGCCCGCCCCCACACGCGAGGCACCCATGCCAGCGGAATCCTCTGCAACGACACAGGTGACAGGTTCGGCTCCGATCACACTCCGCCCCATCGACCGCCTCCTCGACCGGTGGGTGGGCCCCGCCGTGGATTGGGTGGTGGGGGCCATCGTGGCCGGCCTCGTGGCCATGGTCTTCTCGGGGGTCCTGTCCCGATACGTGTTCAACTACTCCCTGGCCTGGTCGGACGAGCTGGCCGGCCTCTTCTTCGTCTGGCTGACCCTCTTGGGCTCCGTGGCGGCGCTCCGCCGGCGGGCCCACATGACCATCGGGTTCTTCCCTCGCTGCTTCGGCCCCCGGGGGCAGCGGGCTATCGGGCACTACGTGATGGCGGCGATCCTGTTCTTCCTCCTGTTCATGATCAGAGAGGGCCTGGTGCTCACCCACGCCACGATGGGCGACAAGTCGGCCGTTCTGCGGCTCCCCGTGGGCCTCACCTACCTGTCGCTGCCCGTGGCGGGGAGCCTCATGCTGGCGTACGCCCTGCGGCAGGCCTGCGCCCTCTGGCAGAGCGCAGGAGGCTGGACGGCCTCGGCCGAGAGCGAGGAGGACTGACCCGTGAACTTCGCCATCATCTGGGGGCTCTTCCTGGGGCTGAGTGTCACGGCCATCCCGCTCGCATTCGCCATTGGCCTCACCCCCTTGCTCTTCTACCTCGTGACAGGGAAATACTCCCTGACGGTGATCTTCCAGTCCATCGTGAGCGTGAACGAGTCCTTCACCCTCCTCGCCCTCCCCTTCTTCGTCCTGGCGGGGGAACTCATGGGGGCCGGCGGGATGGGCAAGCGCATCACCCAGTTCGCCTTCGCCATGGTGGGTTGGTTCCCCGGCGGCCTGGCCGTGATGAGCGTCCTCGCTTCCATGATCTTCGCGGGGGTGTCGGGGTCGGCCGCGGCGGATGCGGCCGCCGTGGGGAGCGTCATGATCCCGGCCATGATCAAGAAGGGCTACGACCGATCCTACGCGTCGGCGGTCATTGCCTCGGCGGGGACCATCGGGGTCATCATTCCGCCCAGCATTCCCATGGTGCTGTACGCCTTCGTCTCGGGGGTCTCGCTGGGAGACCTCTTCATCGCGGGGGTGATCCCGGGGATCCTGGTGGGCCTGGCCCTGATGTTGTGTGCCTTCATCATCGCGCTTCGGCGCGGCTATCCCACGGAGCCGCTCATCAGCTTCCGCGAGTTGTGTCGAACGCTGCTGGACTGCATCCCGGCCCTGCTTACACCTGTGATCATCCTGGGAAGCATCTTCACGGGGATCGTCACGCCCACCGAAGCGGCCGTGATCGCCGTGGTGTATGCCCTCATCGTCGGCCACTTCGTCTACCGGGACCTGGCCTGGTCGGACATCCCGAAGTTGCTCCTCAAGACGGGGGAGATCACCGCCGTCATGATGCTCATCATCGGGGCGGGGGATGCCCTGAGCTGGGCCCTCACGGTGGAGAACTTCTCTACCATCTTCTCCCACTGGATTGTCTCGCTCACCCAGAGCAAGATCATGATCCTGATCCTCATCAACATCTTTCTCCTGATCCTGGGCGGGCCCATGCCGTTGGCCCCTGCCCTCTTGCTCACCACGCCCATCCTCCTCCCGGTGGTCAAGCAGTT
>Ga0315268_10003376_pt1 | contig 17628 bp, 14 predicted proteins | sample C1_top_MG_FD_204535 | JGI IMG/M metagenome (GOLD analysis project Ga0315268, IMG submission 204535) | Sediment microbial communities from Yellowstone Lake, YNP, Wyoming, USA - C1_top | ecosystem: Environmental > Aquatic > Freshwater > Lake > Sediment | place: USA: Wyoming | collected 2017-08-01
GATGCGTCCCTTGAGATCGGTCTTGGAGACGATGAAATCGCTCTCGCGCATCGTCTTCTCGCGGTCGTTGGCCTGGACGTGATATTTCATTTCAGATCCCTGTCGATGGTTGCCATTGAGGGGCAGCGTCTGACTTCCGGATATTACCTTGGTTTTAGGATCTGCTGGCTGCGAGAAGGGTCATCGTCGCCTGACTCGCCGCCCGCGTCGGGCGGGGTTGAGGGGCTAGTACCGCTGCGCGGCATTAATACCCTGGGTTGTCTCCGGGTAACATCTTCCCGGTGACAGGGCGCTAGCTCTTGCCGTCCAGCAGCGTCTCGCCGGCGGCGGGCAGGATGATGTTGCCCTCCAGGCGCCAGGTCCTGGCGTCGTCCTCGATCAGCACCACCCAGTGGCCCGCCGCCGGCAAGCGGAAGCTGCCGTGGTAGCTGCCGTTCTGCCCCGCCAGGACTGCGCTCTGGTCCAGGCCGGCGCGCGTCGGGTGCGACATGGTGACGCGCAGCGCGGGTGGCGGCGCGAAGCCCGGCGCCTTGGCCGTCAGGCGGACGTCGATGCTAGTCACCGTCAGGCGGATTCCGGCCGAGAGTCCCAGCGCCTGGGCGCGGGCGCTCCGGGCCAGGGTCTGATTGATATCCAGGCCCTTCTCGTAGTAATGATCGTTCACCAGACCGTCGTTCGAACGTATCGCCAGCCACAGCGTGATGAAGCCTGCGATCACCACCACGAACGGTCCGGACATCAAGATCCAGGGCCAGGGCTCGCGGTACCAGGGGCCTGCGACTCGGGGGTTCATCGTTGCCTCCTCTTCACTGAACTGCGGCCGGCGTTGGCGGGGCATCTATGCCGCCGCCGGAGCCATAGACGAAGGCGGCGAGGAGATGGACCTTGGCGGGGCCGAGGAAGTCCTTCTGCGCCGGCATCGTGAGGTTGCGGCCCTGGGTGATGGTCTCGATGATGGTGGCTTCAGCGGCGCCGAACAGCCAGATCTTGTCGGTCAGGTTGGGCGCGCCCATCATCTGGTTGCCGCGGGCGTCGGCGCCGTGACAGGCGACGCAGCCGGCGCTGGTGAATAGCGCCTGGCCCCGCCCTGCCCGGATCGCGTCATGGGGGAGGCCCGAGAGCGAACGGACGTAGTTGGCCAGATCCTTGATCGATTCCGTCCCCAGCGCGGCGAAGGTCGGCATGATGCCGTTCCGGCCCCCGAGGATGGTCTCCTCGATCTTGTCCGGCGTCCCGCCCCACAGCCAGTCCTTGTCGGTCAGGTTGGGAAAGCCCTTGCCGCCCTTGGCGTCCGAGCCGTGGCACTGGGCGCAGTAGGTCAGGAACAGCCGCTCGCCCATCTGCCGCGCCTTGGGATCGGCCGCCACCGTCTTCAGATCCTGCTTCAGATAGGCGTCGAAGATCTTGCCGTAGGTGGCATCGGCCGCCGCCATCTCCTGGTTGTACTGGCCCTGCGACGACCAGCCGAACTGGCCGCGATAACTGCCCAGCCCCGGATACACCGCCAGGTAGGCCAGCGCGAAGAAGATGGTCAGGAAGAACATCCAGCGCCACCAGTTGGGCAGCGGGTTGTTGTACTCCTCCAGGGTCTCGTCCCAGACGTGGCCCATGGTCTGGCCCGGCATCGGCCGCGCCCGGCTCTGCAGCCACAGGAAGAAGCCGCAGCCGAAGATGCTGACGAGCACCATCACCGTGATGTAAGGACTCCAGAAGTCGCTGACAAAATCGCTCATGATCCAATCCTCTCCCTCTCCTTGTGCGCCTCCCGCCACGCAGGATCGACCGGCTCGTCCTCCGTGAAGGGCAGCAGCGCCGTCTCCTCGAACGCCGCCTTGCGCCGGCCGCTGTAGGTCCACACCACGATGCCGATGAAGGTGATGAAACTCACCACCGTGACCATCGAATCCAGATCGTTGATGTCCATGCTCACCTCGTCTGCTTGATGTCGGTGCCCAGGCCCTGCAGGTAGGCGATCAGCACGTCCAGCTCGGTCTTGCCCTTCAGGGCCGCCCGCGCCCCGGCGATATCCGCGTCGGTATAGGGCACCCCGACCTCGCGCAGCGCCCGCATCTTCTTCGCGATGTCGTTGCGTTGCACCGGCCGGTCCAGCCAGTAATAGGCCGGCATGATCGACTCGGGCACCACGTCGCGCGGATTCATCAGGTGGATCCGGTGCCACTCGTCCGAATAGCGGCCGCCGACCCGTGCCAGGTCCGGCCCGGTGCGCTTCGAACCCCACTGGAACGGGTGGTCATAGACGAACTCGCCGGCCACCGAATAGTGGCCGTAGCGCTCGGTCTCGGCCCGGAACGGCCGGATCATCTGCGAGTGGCAGTTGTAGCAGCCTTCCCGGATGTAGATGTCCCGTCCGGCCAGGCGTACCGCGTCGTAGGGCTTGAGGCCCGTGACCGGCTGGGTGGTCGAGCGCTGAAAGAACAGCGGCACGATTTCGACCAGACCGGCCACGCTGACGACCAGGAGGGTCAGAGCCACCAGCCAGGCGACGTTTTTCTCGATGTTATCGTGGGTCAACATTTGTCCATTCCTCCCTGATCAGGCGTGTTGCCCGGCGGGTTCCAGCACCGGCGCATCGTAAGCTTTGCCGCCAGCGATGGTCCTGGCCATGTTGTAGGCCATCAGCAGCATCCCGGACAGGAACAGCAGCCCGCCCAACAGCCGGATTTCATACAGCCCCTTGACCGCCTTCACCGTCTCGATGAACGTATAGGTCAGCGTTCCGTCCGGGTTGGTGGCCCGCCACATCAGTCCCTCCATCACCCCGGCGATCCACATCGAGGTGATGTAGAGCACCACCCCGATGGTGGCGACCCAGAAGTGGGTGTTGATCAGCTTGACGCTGTGCATCTCCTGCTTGCCGAACAGTCGCGGCACCATGTAGTAGATCGCCCCGATCGACACCATCGCCACCCAGCCCAGGGCGCCCGAATGGACGTGGCCGATGACCCAGTCGGTGTAGTGCGACAGCGCATTGACCGTCTTGATCGACATCATCGGACCTTCGAAGGTCGACATCCCGTAGAACGACAGCGAGGTGATCAGGAACTTCAGGATCGGGTCGTCGCGCAGTTTGTGCCAGGCGCCCGACAGCGTCATGATGCCGTTGATCATGCCGCCCCAGGACGGCGCCAGCAGGATCAGCGAGAACACCATGCCCACCGACTGCGCCCAGTCGGGCAGCGCGGTGTATTCCAGGTGGTGCGGGCCGGCCCACATGTAGGTGAAGATCAGCGCCCAGAAGTGCACCACCGACAGCCGGTACGAATACACCGGCCGCCCCGCCTGCTTGGGCACGAAGTAGTACATGATCCCCAGGAAGCCCGCGGTCAGGAAGAAGCCCACCGCGTTGTGCCCGTACCACCACTGCACCATCGCGTCCTGCACCCCGGCGTAGGCGGAGTAGGACTTCATCGGCCAGAGGGTCACCGGAATCTCGGCGCTATTGACCAGGTGCAACAGCGCCACGGTGATGATGAAGGCGGCGAAGAACCAGTTCGACACGTAGATGTGCGAGGTCCGCCGCTTGGCCAGCGTGCCGATGAACACCACCGCGTACGACACCCAGATCACCGTGATCAGGAGGTCGATCGGCCACTCCAGTTCGGCGTATTCCTTGCCGCTGCTCATCCCCAGCGGCAGCGTCAGCGCCGCCAGCACGATCACCAGTTGCCAGCCCCAGAACGTCAGCGCCGCCAGCTTCGGCGCGAACAGCGGCGTGTGGCAGGTGCGCTGCACCGAGTAGTACGACGTCGCGAACAGCGCACAGCCCCCGAACGCGAAAATCACCGCGTTGGTGTGCAGCGGCCGCAGCCGTCCGTAACTCAGCCACTCCACCACGTTCAGCTGCGGCCAGATCAACTCCGCCGCGATGAACGCCCCCACCAGCATCCCCACAATGCCCCATACCACGGTCATCACAGTGAACTGGCGCACGACTTTATAGTTGTACGTCGCTTGCATGATGGTCTCACCTCATAAGATAAAAGTTTTATCCCGGGAGCGGCAGGCGCCCTGGCGGGTAATTTTACTTACGGGTCATCGTTACATATTGATACATGTCAACGACACAGGGCCGCGATCTCAGCTATGAGCGGCTGTCCGGCGACCTCAATGCGCGTGCAGTTTTTCGTAGGCTTCGAGCAGGCGCCGATGCATGTCGCAACCGACCAGGTCAGGACCCGGTGCCTTCAAGCCGAAGAAACGCTGCTCCGCTGCGAGCAGCGCCGTCGCCTGCTGCAGCACGTCCGCCCCATAAAGTTGCCGCAGGGCGTCGCCATAGGGGGCAGCGTCGTCCAGGTTCAGCAGGCTTTCGATGCAGCGATAGACGCACCGGCGGCGTTCATTCAGGTGCTCGAAATTGCCTATCCACTCGCAGCCTTCGCGCACCGCCTCTTCGTCGCCGATGGCCAGTGCCAGCAAGGTCTTGAGCTCGCCGACGCGCAACTCGGACCAGACCGATCCGGCATCGGCGGCCAGACCGATCAGTTCCGCCACCGGGCGCTGGTCGGCCAGACCCCGTTCGTTCAGGCTCGCCAGCAACTCGGCGCATGCTTCATCGGAGAGTTCCGGCAGGCGCAGGATGGCCGGCCGGATGTCGTTGGCGACGCTGTTGTTTTCCCACTCGAGATCATCGACCGGGTAGATTTCGGACATGCCGGGCACGAGGATCCGGCAGGCATAGACGCCCAGATGGGTGAAGTCGGCGATATAGACGTCGCGCTGTTCGGCGTGGATGCGATCGATCAGCCAGCGATAGTTCTCCTCGGTGCTGTGGCTGAAATTCCAGTCGCAAAACTCGAAGTCCGGACGGTCGCCGAGGAATTTCCAGCCGATGATGCCGCTGGAATCGACGAAATGAATCTCGATGTTCGGCGCGCTGGCGATTTCCTCCAGATCGAAGCCCGGCGCCGGGAAGCCACCGAGCGCATCGAGCGCCCGCCCCTGCAGCAGCTCCGTCAGAGCGCGCTCGAGGGCGATCTCGAAGCGTGGATGGGCGCCGAAGCTGGCGAAGCAGCCCTGATCGTCGGGATTGAGCAGGGTCACGTTCATCACCGGATATTGCCCGCCCAGCGAAGCGTCCCTGACCAGGATGCCGAAGCCCGCCGCGCGCAGCGCGCGTACACCCGACGCGATGCGCGGATAGCGGTCGAGCACCGCCTCGGGCACTTCGGGCAGGCACAGGCCCTCACCGATGACGCGGAACTTGATATGGCGCTCGAAAATCTCGGACAAGGCCTGGGTGCGCGCTTCGAGGGGCGTGTTGCCGGCCGCCATGCCGTTGCTGACGTAGAGATTGCCGATGATGTTGACCGGGAACCAGACGCTGACGCCGTCGCGAAGCCGCAGGTAAGGCAGGGCGCAGATGCCGCGCCCGGCATTGCCCGAGTTCAAGTCGACCAGCGCCCGGGCGTCGATCGCGCCCTCCGGATTGTAGAATTGGCGCAGCCTGGGATCGAGCAGGCCTTCGGGCCACTCGCCCTCGTCCCCGGGCTTGAACCACTGTTCCCGCGGATAGTGCGTAAAACCACGCTGGGCAATCGCCTCGCCCAGATAGTAATGCGTCCAGAAGTAGTTGCAGGACAGTCGCTCGAAAAACTCGCCCAGGGCGCTGGCCAGCGCCGCGAGCTTCGAGGCGCCCTTGCCGTTGGTGAATAGCAGCGGACAGTCGCGCTCGCGGACATGCACCGACCATATCCCGGCCACCGGGTTCAGCCACGAGCGTTCCTCGACATGGAAACCCAGGGCTATGAGCTTTTCCTGCATGGTGGTGATCGACGATTCCAGCGAGGCATCCTTGCCCGCGATAAAGCTTTCCATATCCGTTGTTCCCGTGGTCAGTCGTATTCAAGAAGCGTCTTCGTTCCGCCCGCGCTCGCCAGACATGTCCAACGGCCGGTCGTCATCCATCAGGATGCGATAAGCCGGCCCTTCGAGATCATCGAACTGGCCGCTCTTCACCGACCACCAGAAGACCACCCCGATCAGGAAGACCAGGACCACCGAAAGCGGAATCAGCAGGTACAGGATATCCATCAGTTGGCCCGGCTTCGCCCTGCCCTGCCGCCCTGCAGGCGCAGGGCGTTGACCACCACCAGCAGCGAACTGCCGGACATGCCGATGCCGGCCATCCATGGCGTGACCAGGCCGGCCATCGCCAGCGGGACCGCCAGCAAATTGTAGACGAAGGCCCAGGCCAGGTTCTGCCGCACGATGGCGAGTGTGCGCCGCGCCAGGCCGACGCCCTGCGCCAGTTGCTGCAGGTCGTCGCCGAGCAGCACGATGTCGGCCTGGCTGCGGGCGAGATCGGTACCGCCCCCCATGGCGATGGACAACTGGGCCTGGGCCAGCACCGGTGCGTCGTTGACGCCGTCGCCGACCATCGCAACGATCGCGCCGCGGCTTTGCAGATCGCTGATGAAGCGATGCTTGTCCTCGGGTGTGAAGCCGCCGTGGGCATCGGTGATACCGAGTCCGGCGGCGATTTCGGCCACGGCGGCCGAGCTGTCGCCGCTCAGGATGGACAGCTTCAGGCCGGCGCGGCGCAGGGTCGCGAGCGCGGCGTCGGCTTGCGGACGCAGGCTGTCATTGAGGCGGAACAAGGCTAGCCAGCCGGAGGCATCGGCCAGAGCGACGACGCTGCCGCCCTCGTCAGCCCAGCGGCTTGCCGCCTCGGGCAGCGGCCGGCCATGCAGGGCGCCGGCGTAGGCGAGGGTGCCGACGCGCAGCGACTCGCCTGCGAGCCTGGCCTCGATGCCCTGGCCGCTGGTGGCGCGCACCTCCTGCGACGTCTGCGAGGCCACAAGCTTCAGGGCTCGCGCGGCGGCAATCAGGGCACGGCCGATCGGATGCTCGGAGCCGGCTTCCAGCGCCGCAGCCACGCCCAGCGCTTGTTCCGCCGACAAGGAAGACAACGGCAAGGTCCCGGTCAAGGACAGCCGGCCCAGGGTCAGCGTGCCGGTCTTGTCGAAGACGAAGTGGTCAGCCCGCGCCAGGGTCTCGATGGCGTGGCCGCGGGTCACCAGCACGCCCAGGCCCGAGAGCGCGCCGGTGGCCACCGTCAATGCCGCCGGGGTGGCCAGGGACAGCGCGCAAGGGCAGCTCACCACCAGGACGGCGACGAACACCTCCAGGGCGCGGCTGGAATCGACGAGGTACCAGAAGATGCCGGCGGCGGCGGCGAGCACGAGCAGGGCGGTAAGGAAGCGGATCGCAATGCGCTCGGCGGTCTCGGCCAGACGCGGCTTCTCGGTGGCGGCGCGTTCGACCAGGCGCTGGATCGCCGCCATCCTCGTCGCCGCGCCGACCCGGAGCACCCGCACCAGCAGCGGACTGCCGAGGTTCACGCTGCCGCCGGTGACAAAGTCGCCGCAGCGCTTCGCCACCGGCAGGCTCTCGCCGGTGAGCAGCGCTTCGTCGGCCTCGCTCTCGCCTTCGATCACCTCGCCATCGACCGGGATGGCTTCGCCCGGACGCACCAGCACGACATCCCCCGGACTGAGCTCCGCCACCGCCACGCGCACTTCGTCCGCTCGCGGGTAATGCGGCAGGCGCGCGGCAACCGCCGGAATCGCCCGCGCCAAGGCCTCGATGCCGCGCGCGGCCCGCTGCCTTGCCATCATTTCCAGATAGCGACCGCCGAGCAGGAAGAATACGAACATCGTCACCGAGTCGAAATACACCGTGCCGCTGGCGGTCAAGGTCGCCCAGGTGCTGGCGAGAAAAGCGCTGCCGACGCCGAGCGCCACCGGCACATCCATGCCGACCCGGCCGAGCTTGAGATCGCGCCAGGCGCTGGCAAAGAACGGGGCGGCGGAATAGAGGATCACCGGCAGCGTCAGGACCAGGCTGGCCCAACGCAACAACTGCGCGATGTCGGCGCTCATGCTCGCGCGGTCGGCGAGATAAGCCGGAATCGCGTACATCATCACCTGCATCGTGCCGAAGCCAGCGACGAACAGGCGCCACAGGGCGGCGCGCCGCTCGCGCTGCGCCAGTTGCTCGGAACGCGTCGGATCGTAGGGGTGGGCGCGATAGCCGATGGCGGCGATCGCCTCGATGATCTGCGACAGGCGGATCTTCCGTTCGTCCCAGCGGATGCTGGCGCGGCGGGTGGCGTAATTGATGCTGACCGCGGTCACGCCGTCCTGCCGGGCCAGATGCTGTTCGTTCAGCCAGATGCAGGCGGCGCAGGTGATGCCCTCGAGGATCAGCGAGGTTTCGCGTTCATGTTCGCCGACCGCCTGCACGAAGCTCTTTTGCACCTCGGGATGGTCGAACAACCCGGCATCCTTCAGGGCCTGGGGCAGGACCTCGCGCGGCGACTCGGGCATGGCATCGCGGTGCCGGTAGTAGTCGTCCAGGCCGTTGTCGATGATGGCCTGGGCCACCGCCTGGCAGCCGGCGCAACACATCCGCCGCGGAAGACCCGCGACGGTCACCGGATGATCGACTCCCGCCGGCACCGGCAGACCGCAGTGGTAGCAGGCGTCAGGCATGGGTGAAGAGGCGACGGCCGAGCCCGGACCCGACGACTTACTTCGGCGCCATGCGGATGGCGCCGTCCAGGCGAATCACCTCGCCGTTCAACATTTCATTCTCGGCGATCTGCCTGACCAGCGCCGCGTACTCGGCCGGCTTGCCCAGGCGCTGCGGGAACGGCACCATCTTGCCCAGCGCCTCCTGGACTTCCGGCGGCATGCCGAGCAGCATCGGCGTCTCGAAGATGCCCGGGGCGATGGTCATGACGCGGATGCCGAAGCGCGCCAGCTCGCGCGCGATCGGCAGGGTCATGGCGACGATGCCGCCCTTCGAGGCGGAATAGGCGGCCTGGCCGATCTGGCCGTCGTAAGCCGCCACCGAAGCAGTATTCACGATCACGCCGCGTTCGCCCGCGGCATTGGGCACACCTTTGCTCATGGCCTCTGCCGCCAGACGGATCATGTTGAAGGTGCCGACCAGATTGACGTTGATCACCTTGGCAAACGACGCCAGCGCGTGCGGCCCCTCCTTGCCCAGCACCTTCTCGCCGATGGCGATGCCGGCGCAGTTCACCAGGCCGTTGATAGCGCCGTAGGCCGAAAGCGCCAGGTCCACGGCGGCCTGGGCGCTCGCCTCGCTGGCGACGTCGGTCTCGTGGAAGCGCGCCCCGAGTTCGGCCGCCAGCGCCGCGCCCGCGGCCTTGTTCAAGTCGGCGATCACCACCTTGGCGCCACCGGCCGCGAGCATGCGTGCGCTGCCCGCGCCCAGACCGGAAGCGCCGCCGGTGACGATGAATACGCTGTCCTTGATCTGCATTGTTACTCCCACATGAAAAAGGCCTGCTGTGCGCAAGCCTGGGATGCCCTGAGGATGGTGCCGGCGAGAAGAATCGAACTCCCGACCTTCGCATTACGAATGCGCTGCTCTACCATCTGAGCTACGCCGGCCTCGGTGCAACGAGGCTGCGGATTATAGCGGCTCGAACCGGCGCCGGCAATCCGACGATGGCGGGCTTATGAGCAGGGCTAGCACCTTGCTTCGCAGCACAAGTGCCCTGGGTTGCCTCCGGATAAGAACTCCCCGGAGACAACTACGGGCACTAGCCGTGCCGGCCGAGCGCCCAGGCCACGTGTTCCCTGACCAGGGCCGAGTCGTCCTGGCCTCTCGCCGCCAGCGCCCGCACCACCGCCGGCGAACTCGGGGCGTTGCCCAGGCCGACCGCGAGGTTCCTCAGCCAGCGCTCGAAACCGATCCGATGGATGGCCGAGCCGGCCATCCTTTGCCTGAATTCGGCCTCATCCCAGGCGAACAGATCGACCAGCGAGGCCCGATCGAGACCGTGGCGGACGGCGAAATCGTCCTCGCGTGTGTACCGCGCCGCCCGGTTCCATGGGCAGACGAGCTGGCAGTCGTCGCAGCCATAGACGCGATTGCCGATCAGCGGACGCAACTCGACCGGAATGCTGCCCTTCAACTCTATCGTCAGATAGGAGATGCAGCGTCGCGCGTCTACCCGGTAGGGTGCAACGATCGCGCCGGTCGGACAGGCATCGAGGCAGGCACGGCAAGTGCCGCAGTGTGCCGATACCGGATCGTCGGCGGGCAGCGGCAAGGCGCTATAGATTTCGCCCAGGAAAAAGGTCGAACCGGCCTCGCGCGCGAGCAGTAAGCTGTGCTTGCCGCGCCAGCCCAGACCGCTCCTGGCTGCCAGATCCACCTCCAGCACCGGCGCCGAGTCGGCGAACACGCGGTGAGCGAAGGCGCCGATCTCGGCTTCGAGCATCGACACCAGTTGCTGCAGGCGGGCGCGCATCAGCTTGTGGTAGTCGCGGCCCAGGGCGTAGCGGGAGACATAAGCAAGCGTCCTGTCGGAGAGGACTTCGCCCGCATCGGCGGCATCCGGCCAGTAATCGAGCCGCGCCGTGATCACCGAGACGGTGCCCGGGAGCAACTCGGCCGGCCGCGCGCGCTTGACGCCATGGCGTGCCATATAATCCATTTCGCCGTGGCAACCTGCGGCGAGCCACGCCAGCAAGCCCGCCTCCGCGGCTTCGCTGCCCGCGACCGGGGCGATGCCGATGGCGGCGAAGCCCAGCCCGGCGCCCCAAACCTTGATGAGGGCAGCAAGTTGTTTCCAGTCCTGAGGACTTTCTGAATGCATGCAGCGTCTGGCGGCGAGCAAAATAGCTCCGATGATACCTGTCTGTGCCTGCCCCTGGCCGACGAGGCGGCCACCCTGGCGCTCGGTGCCGCACTGGCGCCGGCGTTGACGCCCGGGCTGGTGATCGCGCTCGAAGGCGATCTCGGCGCCGGCAAGACTACGTTGGTGCGTGGTCTGCTGCGCGCCCTGGGCCATGGCGGCAAGGTGAAGAGTCCGACCTATACTTTTGTTGAACTTTATGCTATTTCTAGATTAAACTTGTACCACTTTGATTTTTATCGATTCGACCAGCCGGAAGAATACCTTGATGCGGGACTCGACGAATACTTCCAGGGCGAGGGTGTCTGTCTCGTCGAATGGCCGGAACGTGCAGGCAGTTATCTGCCGCCCGCCGACCTGCGGCTGCGCCTGGTCATCGTCGCCCAAGGACGCGTGGCCGAGATCATCGCGGCAAGCCGCCACGGACAGGACTGCCTGAAATGCCTGAGAAACTGGCAAGCCGGCTCTCCCGACGCGAACTCCTCAAGCTCGGGGCAGCCTCGCTGACGCTGCTGGTCACGCGCACTGCGACCGGCGCAATCGGCCCTGGCAGCGTGATGGCAGTACGGGTCTGGCCGGCGCCGGACTACACCCGCATCACGCTCGAAGACAGCCAGCCCCTGATATACAGCTACCAGCAACTGAGCAATCCGGCACGTCTCGTCGTGGACCTTGAGGGCGTCGAATTCAACTCGGTGCTCGCCAGGCTGCCCGGCAAGATTTCCGCGGCCGATCCCTACATCAAGCTGATCCGCGCCGGCCGCAACCGGCCGGGCGTGGTGCGTCTGGTCGTCGACCTCAAGGGCGAAGTCAAGCCGCAGGTGTTCACCCTGAAGCCGATCGGCGAATACGGTTACCGGTTGGTGCTCGACCTTTATCCGGCCGAGCCGATCGACCCGCTGATGGCGCTGCTGCAGAAACAACCGAAGCCGCCACGGCAGCAACTGGCCATGCAGGAACCGGGTGAGCTATCGGGGGAGATTGCGCGCATGGTCACCATCATGCTCGACCCCGGACACGGCGGCGAGGATCCCGGTGCCACCGGCCAGGGTGGCAGTCACGAGAAGAACGTCGTGCTTTCGATCGCCCGCCGGCTCAAGACACGAATCGAAGCCGAGCCGAACATGCGCACGGTGCTGACCCGCGACGGCGACTACTACATCCCCTTGGGCCAGCGCGTGGAGAAAGCTCGACGCGTGCAGGCCGACCTGTTCGTCTCGGTACACGCCGACGCCTTCACCAACCAGACCGCGCACGGCTCCAGCGTCTTCGTGCTGTCCGAGCACGGCGCTTCATCCACGGCGGCGCGCTGGCTGGCGCGCCGCGAGAACGCCTCCGATCTGATCGGCGGGGTCAACCTCAAGGTCAAGGACCCCTATCTCGCGCGCACCCTGCTCGACCTGTCGCAAACGGCAACCAGCAACGACAGCATGAAGCTGGGCAGGGATGTTCTCGGCCAACTGGGCGACGTCAACCCCTTGCACCAGGGTCGGGTCGAACAGGCGGGCTTCGCCGTGCTCAAAGCCCCCGACATTCCCTCGATTCTGGTCGAAACCGATTTCATCTCCAATCCCGAGGAAGAGAAACGGCTCAACGACGATGCCTACCAGAACAAGATCGCCGAGGCCATATTCAAAGGCATCAGGAATTATTTCGCCAAGAGCCCGCCGTTGGCGAAGTCCACGCTGAGCTAATTCCCCAACCAAAGAGCGGGCATTCGTAGCACTGAGGCGCCCGCCGAGGCTGCTATACTCAGCGTTTTTTTGGCGCGGTCATGCAGGTTTTTCGCAGAGTCCCGGAACATGCAGCAACATCGAGCGTGCTCACCATCGGCAACTTCGATGGCCTGCACCGCGGCCACCAGGCGCTGCTGGCGCGCCTGACGGCGCAGGCGCGCCAGCTCGAACTGCCTTCGGCTCTGGTGACCTTCGAGCCGCATCCGCGCGAATTCTTCACCCCGAACCAGGCGCCGGCCAGGCTGACCAACCTGCGCGAGAAGTTGAGCCTGATCGAGCGCTGCGGCATCGACCGGGTCTATGTCTGCCGCTTCGACGCAGCGCTCGCTGCCCTGAGCGCGGAAGACTTCGCCATGCGCATCCTGGTTCGGGGCCTGTCCGCCCGGCACCTGATCATCGGCGACGACTTCCGCTTCGGACGCGGCCGCAGCGGCGACTTCTCAATGCTGCAGGAAGCCGGCAAGCGGCATGGCTTCGACGTCGAGGCCATGCCTACGCTCGACTGGCAGGGGGAACGCGTCTCCAGTTCGGCGCTGCGCGAGTGTCTGGAGGCGGGCGACATCGAGCACGCCGCCAGGCTGCTCGGCCGTCCCTACTGCATCGCCGGCAGAGTGGTCGAGGGCAACAAGATCGGCCGCGAACTGGGCTATCCGACCGCCAACGTGCAGTTGAAGCGGAAGCGCCTGCCGCTCGCCGGCATCTTCGCCGTCACCGTCTCCGGCCTGTCCGAGCAACCCCTGCCCGGCGCTGCCAGCCTGGGTGTGCGACCGACCTTAGGCTCCGGCCTGAAGTCCGTCCTGGAAGTGCATCTGCTCGATTTCGAGCGCTCGATCTATCGCGCCCACGTCGCGGTCAACTTTCTGCACAAGCTGCGCGACGAAGCGAAATTCGACAGCCTGGACACCCTCAAGGCACAGATCGCCCGCGACGTCGATGCCACCCGAACCTACTTCGCGACTATCCAAAATGGCTGATTACCGCAAGACTCTGAATCTCCCCGATACGCCCTTCCCGATGCGCGGCGACCTGGCCAAGCGCGAGCCCGGCTGGATCAAGCAATGGCAAGCGCAAGGGCTCTATCAAAAAATACGCGAGACCGCGCGCGGACGGCCGCGCTTCACCCTCCACGACGGTCCGCCCTACGCCAATGGCGACATCCATATCGGCCATGCGGTCAACAAGATCCTCAAGGACATCATCGTCCGCTCCAAGACCCTGGCCGGTTTCGACGCCCCCTACGTGCCGGGCTGGGACTGCCATGGCCTGCCGATCGAGCACCAGATCGAGAAGCTGCACGGCAAGAACATCCCCGCCGACCGGGTGCGCGAACTGTGCCGCGCCTATGCCGCAGAGCAGGTCGAGCGGCAGAAGCAGGACTTCATCCGCCTGGGAGTGCTGGGCGAGTGGGACAATCCCTACCTGACCATGGCCTTCAAGACCGAGGCGGCGGAGATCCGGGCGCTGGGCAAGATGCTGGCGCAGGGACACCTGTATCGCGGCCTGAAACCGGTCAACTGGTGCTTCGACTGTGGTTCGGCCCTGGCCGAGGCGGAGGTCGAGTACCAGGACAAGAAGTCGCCGACCATCGATGTCGGCTTCGAGGCGGTCGATCGCGACAAACTCGCCGCCGCCTTCGGTCTGGCGGCGCTGCCGGACAAGCCGGCCTACGCCGTGATCTGGACGACGACGCCCTGGACGATACCGGCGAACCAGGCGCTGAACGTGCATCCAGACTTCAGCTACGACCTGGTGGATACCGAGCGCGGCCTGCTGATCCTGGCCAGCGATCTGGCGCAGCAGGCGCTGCTGCGCTACGGCCTGGGCGGCCCCGTTCTGGCCCGTACCCAGGGTGCCGAGCTGGGACTCATCCGCTTTCGCCACCCCTTCTACAGGGAACGTCTCTCGCCGGTGTTCCTGGGCGACTACGTGACCCTGGACACCGGCACCGGCATCGTGCACAGCGCACCGGCCTACGGCCTGGAAGACTTCGTCTCCTGCCGCGAGCATGGCATGGCGAACGACGAGATACTGACGCCGGTGCTGGGCAACGGCCGCTTCGCCGACAGCCTGCCCCTGTTCGGCGGCATGAATATCTGGGCCGCTGCCCCCGCCATCATCGACAAGCTGCGCGAAGTCGGCGCCCTGTTCGACGCCGGCGAGATCAGTCACAGCTACATGCACTGCTGGCGCCACAAGACGCCGGTGATCTACCGCGCCACCACCCAGTGGTTCGTGCGCATGGACGGCGAACGAACGCCGACGCTGCGTCAGACCGCCCTGAACGCGATCGACGACACCCGGTTCTATCCCGCCTGGGGCCAGGCACGGCTCGCCGCGATGATCGGCAACCGGCCCGACTGGTGCATTTCGCGCCAGCGCAACTGGGGCGTGCCGATCCCGTTCTTCCTGAACAAGGAAACGGGAGAACCGCATCCGCGCAGCGCCGAGTTGCTCGAACAGGTGGCGTTGAAGGTCGAGCAATCCGGCATCGAGGCCTGGTTCAAGCTCGACGCCGAAGAACTGCTCGGCCCGGATGCGGCCCGATACGACAAGATGAGCGACACGCTGGATGTCTGGTTCGATTCCGGCACCACGCACTGGAGCGTCTTGCGCGGCTCGCACCAGGCGGTGAGCAGCTACCCGGCCGACCTGTATCTCGAAGGCTCCGATCAGCACCGCGGCTGGTTCCACTCCAGCTTGCTCACCGGCTGCGCGCTCGATGGTCGCGCGCCGTACAAGGCGCTGTTGACCCACGGTTTCGTGGTCGACGAAAACGGCCGCAAGCGGAGCAAGTCCATGGGCAACGGCATGCCGCCGCAGGAAATCAGCGGCAAGCTCGGGGCAGAAATCATCCGCCTATGGATCGCCTCGTCCGACTATTCGGGCGAGCTGTCGATCTCCGATGAAATCCTCAAGCGGGTGGTCGAGTCCTACCGCCGCATCCGCAACACGCTGCGCTTTCTGCTCGCCAATACCGCCGATTTCGATCCGACGACGCAACTGCTGGCACCCGCCCAGTGGCTGGAGATCGACCGCCACGCGCTGGCCATGACCCGGCAACTGCAGGCGCAGGTCGGGGACGACTACGAGCGTTACGAGTTCCACAAGGTGGCGCAGGCGCTGCTGAGTTTTTGTTCGGAGGATCTCGGTGCCTTCTATCTCGACATCCTCAAGGACCGGCTCTACACCACGGGCTCTGATTCGCACCCGCGCCGTTCGGCCCAGAGCGCGCTCTGGCACATCCTGCAAAGCGTGACGCGGCTGATGGCGCCGATCCTCTGCTTCACCGCCGAGGAAGCATGGTCGGCGCTGGGCAATGGCGATAGCGTCATGCTCACTACCTGGCACGAGCTGCCGGGCCAGAGCGACGAGGAGATCCTGCTCGATCGCTGGCGCCGGATCCGCGAGGTGCGCGCCGAAGTCAGCAAGGCGATGGAGGAACTGCGCGGCGCCGGCGCGATCGGCTCGTCCCTGCAAGCGGAGGTGGAGATCCGCGCCAGCGGCGCCAAGTACGAGTTGCTGGCGGCGCTGGGGGACGATCTGCGCTTCGTCCTGATCTGCTCCAGGACTACCCTGGTCCGGGCCGTCGATGTCGGCGCGGAAGCGGTGATCGTCAGCCCTTCGCCGCACGCCAAGTGCCCTCGTTGCTGGCATTGGCGCGCGGACGTCGGCCACCACGACCACGCCGCACTGCATCCGGAATTATGCGGCCGCTGCGCCGCCAACCTGTTCGACGAAGGCGAGATACGTGCGGCAGCCTAGACTTTCCACCTGGCTGGCGCTCTCCGCGGCCGTCATCCTCCTCGACCAGGCGAGCAAGGCCTGGCTGATGTCGGCGTTCACGCTCGGCGAGAGCGTCACGGTGACGCGCTTCTTCGATCTGGTTTTCGTCTTCAACCGCGGTGCCGCCTTCAGCTTTCTGTCGTCAGCCTCAGGCTGGCAGCGCTGGTTCTTCGTGGCTCTGGCACTGGTGATCTCGGGCTGGATCCTGACGCTGATGCGGCGCCATGCCCATGAGCGGCTGCAGCCACTGGCGCTGGCGCTGGTGCTGGGCGGCGCCCTGGGCAACGTGATCGACCGGCTGATCCACGGTGCGGTGGTGGACTTCCTGTACTTTCACATCGACCGCCACTACTGGCCGGCCTTCAATGTCGCCGACTCGGCCATCAGCATTGGCGTCGTACTGATGCTGTGGCAGCAGTTCTCCCGGAAGAAATAACCGGCTTGCTCAGAAGTACTGATTGAGCCCTGCCTACATCAGGCCTCTGACGGTACACGAAGAAAAGCTGACAACGGCGGTCGTCCGCTGCGTACCGTAGGCGGTGGCGCGTGGCCCAACCTGAGCAGCACGTAGGGGACCGTGCCGGGCGCCAATCGCCGCCAGCCAGACCTCATTCGCTCGCGCATCGACATCGATATGGCATCGAATTGCTCGAACGCAAAAACCGCTGCGGCGACCAAAGGTTGAACCTCGAGTCCCAACTGCGTGGCTTTTAGCCAGGCGCGCTCCAGGCCGGCGCCCGCCCGGGCAGCCGCGAGAGGGTCATCGACCTCGACCGCGATGGCGACCAGGTGGGGGGAAAACCGGGCGGGAAGATCGGCGGCGCGCCAGCCCATCATCCGCCAGGCGCCCAGGAGGTTCAGCGCGCGCATCGCCGGCCAGTGGCGCATGAGCCGAAACATAGGCCGCAACGGCACCTCCACCTCCGTTGCCCCCGGCGGTATGCCTTGCGCACAGCTTGCGCCGAAGCCGACGTCGAAACGCAGCGATGAGAACAATTCATGGTGCAGGCTCTCGATGCGGAAGCGCTCACCCTCGGCGAGCCGCATCAAGCGCAGGGCGTCGCGCCGCACCTCCCTCGCGTCGAGCCAGATCAGCTTGACGCCCTCGACCTTGGCAACCTCGCCGGCCAGCGCCGCCTGCGCTTCGGCGCCGAGCGGGGGACCGCTGAAGAAACGGCGGTTGGTGTGGCGCAAAGGAATGAACGGCGCCAGGCCCTCCACCCAATTGTCTGCAGGCGAGAAATCGATCTCGCAGACGGCATCCTGAGACGGGAACCAGTGCGGCGTCCCCTGCCAGCCGCAGGCCGAGGCGGCGATCAGCATGTTCTCGACCACCGCGCCGTATGAGATCGAGGCGAGCAGACGGGTCTGCGCGGACGCGGCACGATAGGCCGCGGTGGTCACAACGACGAT
>Ga0315268_10003377_pt1 | contig 17625 bp, 17 predicted proteins | sample C1_top_MG_FD_204535 | JGI IMG/M metagenome (GOLD analysis project Ga0315268, IMG submission 204535) | Sediment microbial communities from Yellowstone Lake, YNP, Wyoming, USA - C1_top | ecosystem: Environmental > Aquatic > Freshwater > Lake > Sediment | place: USA: Wyoming | collected 2017-08-01
AATTATTTAAACGTATGAACAAAACAGAACTCGCGCAGAAAGTCGCTGACAAAGTCGGCATCACCAAAGCGCAAGCTGAGTCAGCCTTAAGCGCGCTGACAGATATTGCCACGGCCGAAATGAAAGCCGGGGGAGAAGTCGTCTTGACTGGTTTCGGAACATTCTCTGCCCGAGCCCGCAAGGGACGCGAAGGCATTAATCCGCGTAATCCGAAGGAAAAGATTTCTATCCCGACCGTCGTCGTCGCCAAATTCAAAGCCGGCAAGAATCTGAAGGATGCTCTGAAGGGCAAGGGTAAAGTCGCTTCCGCCGAAACTCTGGCACCAGCAGCCGCTGAACCGGAACCCGCACCAGCGCCAGAAGCACCCGCTCAGGAATAATCACAAATAAAAAATCTCCCGATTGATTCGGGAGATTTTTTATGTGAGTTTTTTTATCATATAAGTGCCTTCAAGCTCATAGCCGAATTTTTTGTAGTAGCCCCTTACTCCGATGCCGGAAATGACGGCAATCTTAGTAATGCCGTTTTGCTCGGCAATTTTTTCCGCCGCCTTAAGCAGTTTTTGGCCAAGCCCGAGATGCTGGACTTTGCCTTTAGCGCCGATTTCCATCGCTTGACCGTAAGTGTGGAGTTCACGGATCAAGGCGGCATTTTTCAGTTCTGACATGAAGTTTTCTTGAGTTGTGTCGTTGATTCTTAAACGTAAGAAAGCATACAATATTTTACCATCCGGCGATTCAAAGCTCAAAAAGTATTCTGTGCCTTGGCTAGCTCGATATTTTATGATATTTAGCTGGCAATTGCTGATTTTTTGGGTCAGCTGATGGCCTACCTCGCGGCAGCGGATGCACTGACAGGTAAAGCCTTCTTTGATCAGTCGTTCCGAAATTAATTGCCGCAGGTTTGTCGTCTTATTGCCGGCCACGATTGATTCCTCGGGGATATCGCGGATCAACCTGGTGATGCGCACCCACGGCGGCGTAATTTTCTTGATTTTGATGATCAGTTCGATCAGTTGCTTTTGCGTGTAGGGTTTGAATTTTTTCTGTTTGTATAACTTGTATAGATCTGCGTGTTCATTGACGACGCAGGGATAGATCTTGATCATGTCCGGCATGTAGTCGCCATCGCCATATATCTGCCTAAACATTGCCAGATCCTTAGCCGGAGTCGAGCCGTACAAATTAGGCATGAAGTGCAGATTGAGCTTGAAGCCCGCTTCTTTCAGCAACCTTATCGCTTCGATGCTTTTTTGCGACGTATGCCCGCGGCGGTTCAATTTCAAGATCTTATCATCCGTGTGCTGGATGCCTAATTCGACCCGGGTGCAGCCCAATTCGCGCGTCCGTTTTATTTCGGCTTCAGTAATGTAATCCGGACGTGTTTCCAAAGTCAGGCCGATACAGCGATGCTTGGCAGTTTCATTTTTTCTTTGCGCTTCTTTCAGTTTCTTAGCTGAGCGGCCATTGAGCGCTTCCAGGCAGCGTTTGATGAACCAGGCTTGGTATTTAGGGGTATGGCAGCTCCAAGTGCCGCCCATGACGATTAATTCGATTTTGTCCGTCGTATGACCATTGGCCTGAAGCGCCTTGAGACGCATTTCGACTTGTTTAAAAGGGTCGAAATCATTTAAAATGGCACGCATTACCGCTGGTTCGTTGGAGAGATATGACTTGGGCATGCCTTTTTCGGTCGGGCAGAAGAGGCAATTTCCGGGGCAGGAAGCAGGCTTGGTCAGGACGGAAATGACAGCCACGCCGGACATCGTGCGAACTGCGCGCTTAGTCAGAAGTTGAGCAACTTTTTTGTTCGGCTTGATTTTGCCACTCTTGACCAGTTTATGGTAAGCTTTTAACAGCAATGCTTTGGCGGGCGGAGCCACTTTCAGACCCGCGGTAGACTTCCTGACTGCATCAAAAAGTTCGGCGTCGCTAATGGGCTTCGCCTTGATGATATCTCTGATGATTTTTGAGTGGATTTCCGCCATAGATTAAACTTTATTATACTCATGAAAACAGAAAATGTCAATCGCATCCTGGCCTCGACGCCACGCATTTATAATAAAATTGCGGGTGATTTTTCTGATACTCGCGGCGTTTCTTGGGAGGGTTTCGGCGAGTTTACAAAATATGCCAAAGAGGGCGACAAAATTCTAGACTTGGGCTGCGGCAATGGCCGTACGGCGCAGTTGTTTGAGAGCTTGAAAATCAATTATTTGGGCCTGGATAATTCGCAAGAATTGATCGAGATCGCTCAGTACAAATACAGAGATAGGTCCGGATACAAATTCGAAGTGGCAGATGCTTTGGATTTGCATTTGGAACCGAATCAATTTGATCTGGTTTTGATGATCGCGATGCTGCATCATATTCCGATTCGCGCTTACAGGATGAAAATTTTGCAGGATGTATTCGTATCTATGAAGTCAGGCGCTAGATTGGTTATGAGCAATTGGAACCTCTGGAAAATCAATGGGCGCAAACCGTTCAGGTATTATCCCTATCTCTTCAATTATGCGGAGAAGAGCAAGTTCGGAGCTTATGACATTTCCGACGCCTTCGTGCCGTGGAAGGCGAATTTGCGCCAGAGCGAATGGCAGTCCCGCTACGTCCATTCTTTCACTGCAAACGAAATGCGATCTTTGCTCAAAGAGGCGGGATTTGCGATAGATTACGTCCGTTATGCCAGCAAAAGCAAGGGCAAAGCCGCAATATTCACCGGCGATAACCTGCTGGCTGTGGCAGTCAAAAAATGATAAGATGAAGCAATAGATAATTGTAAATTTTATGATCAATAAATCAATTTTTAAGGAATACGATATTCGCGGAAAATATCCGGAGGAAATAAGCGATGAAACGGCTTATGCCTTAGGCGTGGCTTTTGCCAAGGCAATCAAAGGGAAGAAGGCTGTTATCGGACGCGATGCTAGGACGGAATCGGAGCAGGTTTTTTGGCCGCTAGTGGCAGGTATGATCAAGGGCGGACTTAAGGTCTATGATCTGGGAGTCTGTGCCACGCCGGAGCTGTTTTTTGCCGTCGGATCCAAGAAATTTCCCGGGGGCGTCATGGTGACGGCCTCGCATTCGCCCGCAGGCGAGACCGGATTCAAGTTTTGCGATAGCAAAGGAAGGGTATTCGGCCTGATTAACGGCAAAAGCCAGCTGGAAAAACCGGCTAACAAGGCTCTGGGATCAATCAAGCCTGGCATCGATTTTAAGGCGCAAAGTAAGAGTGTGGATTTCCTGTCAGTCGCCACTGAGTATAAGAAATTCGCCTTGTCGTTTATCAAGCCGGCTGATGTCAAAGACATTAAGTTAGTCGCCGATGCTTCAGGAGGCTCCGGCGCCAGATTGGCTGAGGTGATTTTTGACGCTCTGCCGGTCGATCTCAAGCCAATTAATTTTCGTCGTGATGATAAGCGCTTTCAGCATGGCCCGAATCCGTTATTACCGGAAAATCAAAAAGCCGCGTCGGCTCAGGTTAAGGCTCAGAAGGCCGATTTGGGGATTATTTTTGACGGCGACGCCGACCGCGCGATCTTCATCGATGAGCATGGCAGGTTCGTCCAGCCATATTATATTAATTGCCTCTTGGCGCAAATAATTTTGTCGATGAAGAAGGGGATAATAATCGTGGCTGATGCCAGGCTGAATCTGGCTATTGATCAAGTCATTAAGAAGAACGGAGGCAAGATCTTAGTGCATCGCAGCGGCTATGCTAATTTCATCAGGACGATGACGGCAAAGAAGCTCTTATTCGGCTGCGAGAATTCGGGCCATTTCATGTTTAATTTCAGCTTTAAAGATAAAGGGCAATTCGTTTATGGCGATGCGGTTATTTCAATCCTTTTAGTCATGAAATACTTGAAGCAAAAAAAATTAAAATTATCAGAAGCAATCAAGCCTTTTGCGGACGCTTATAGCATCTCAGGGGAGTTGAATTTCAAGACAGCTAACTATGACAGCATCGCCGCGGCGGCCAAGAAGCTTTTTCCCGCAGCAAAATTCAGTTCGATAGACGGTGTGTCGGCGACAGCGCCGGATAAATCGTGGTTTTTCAATATCAGGCCTTCGCATACCGAGCCGGTCATCCGTTTGAATATCGAGTCGACAAAGCCAGCAACTTCTGATAAAATCAAGCAACAAATAATTAAGCTAGTTTGAATTATATGGCAAATAAATTTACGGCTGAAGAGGCCAAGGAAATAGGCGAAAGACTGGGCATTGATTGGACTAAATTCGATGTCGAGCAATTCCGCCGCGGCATGGATGTCGAACTCGAGCACGGCACCAGAGACCCGAAGACAAATGTCACTAACGATGGCTCCTTCACCACCGGCAAAATCGCCTTGGCGCATCTGAATGAATTTTCGGATTATTATACCCGACTCGATAAGATGGAAGAGGAGGCTGAGGCTTTCTGGGGCAAACACGATTAAATTATGATCGGCATTTTTGATTCCGGCGTCGGCGGCCTGACAGTAGTCAAAGAATTTAAAAGGCAATTCCCAAACTTGCCTTTTATTTATTTGGGCGATAATGCCCGGATGCCTTATGGCACCCGCGGTGCAGATGTAATTCGGAATTATGCGTCAGAAGACGTGGACTTTCTGATCGGCCGTGGCGCGACAATAATCATCGTCGCGTGCAATACGGCTTCAGCCCATGCGGGAGATTATCTCAAAGAAAAATATCCTCATATTAAATTTTTCGAAGTCATCGGTCCGGCCTCTCAGGCAGCCGCTTTCTCAAGCGCCGGCAAGATCGGCGTCATCGGCACCGCCGGAACGATAGCGAGCGGCGCTTATGAGAAACAATTGAAGTCAATCAGGCCTGAGGCGGAAATATTCAATCAGCCCTGTCCGCTATTCGTGTCTTTGGTCGAATTGGATTGGGCCGACAAGCCGGAAACCGCATCAATCGCCGAGGAATACCTGAAGACTCTTAATGCCAGCGAGATCGATACGCTCGTCATGGGCTGTACGCATTATCCGCATTTGAGAGATGTCATACAAGAAAAAATTGGCCGGCACGTACGCCTGATCGACCCGGCCGAAGAAGTAATTCGCTCACTGGCGGAATTTCTTCTGGATCAAAATGAGGAATTTCTGTCTAAAATTTCGCAGGATAAAGAACAGTACTTCGCCACGGATACGGGGTCGCACTTCCAAGATGTGGCTGAAAAATGGCTGGAGCAAAGGATTATGGTCCAAAAAGCCGAATGGTAAGGCCAAGACCTTGACAAAATCCAAAAAAAGCAGTAAGTTAAGCGCACTGAAGAATTGTAGCTATTGTTTTATTCTGGCAAGTTCATTACAACCGTAGACAAGGAGGAAGGCTGATGAGGCCTCAAGTAGAACAGCAGCAGACGGTGCCACAGAGCATTCTGGGTTTTGGCATCGCCAAGCTGAATGCTGAGCATGAGGGTTTGAACGTCGTGGACACCAATGTCCTCGTGAATGACCCAAATGCTGTCGATTTGCTGAAAAAGGGCGGCAAGAAAGGCGTGGTTTTTCCTTGGATCGTTTTGAGCGAGCTTGATGTGCTCAAGAACGAGCAGGATCTGTCGCGACTGGTGATGGAAGCGATACGGAAAATCAACCGTATGCAGCATTCCAAGGATCCGAATTTTTACATCGCTCAGGGCGACATTTCCGAGTGGAGCGATCTGAATCCTGATAATCCCGATCACCACATCATCGCATTGTGCCTGACGCTAAAAAAACAGTATCCGCAAATGCCTTTGACGCTGATTTCCAATGATGCCATGGTTCATACCGTGGCCATGAGATTCGACATCAACGTCGAAGAGTACAAGGCAGATCAGGTCGACAAGGTTGATTTCGAACGGCCTCTGCCGAAAGTCCCGATGGCCGAGCTCAAACAGCGCGATGACAGCAATTACAGGATCATCGGCGGCATGGCCGCATCTGTTTTGCCTAATTGCGGCGCAGTCATTACCGATGAAGACGGAATGCCGCTTTTTGCCGCCATGAGAAAGAATAATCATTTCGTGCCGATCAAGCCGGACATCCGGTCCATGGGCATATCGTCTTTCTCTATCGATAATGAGCCCAATTGGGCGCAGATGGTGGCGTTGCAGCAATTGCTCGATCCGACGATTTCTTTGGTGACTCTTCACGGCGAAGCCGGGACAGGCAAGACTTTGCTGTCTATCGCTGCCGCTCTTAATCAGTTGAAGATCGATGACGACGATGAGGAAAAAACCGAGCCTAAGAAACCCGAGAAGCATAAGAGAGCTCAAGGGCAGGCAGGCAATAACCGATTCGATCATGTGCAGGTGGCGCCCAGCTATCACGATGTTTCCCGCCGGCGTTATCGCAAGATTTACATCGCGCGTCCTTACGTCCATTTGGGCAATAAGGACACCATGGGTTTTCTGCCCGGCGACATTCGCGTCAAGTCGATTCCCTGGCTGGCTCCGATTTTCGATAACATCGATTTCATCTCTTCCCGCAGTGAAAGCAATACGAGGCTGATGGAACGCATCAAGCAGAATGATTCCAGTAGCATGGAAATTCTGCCGCTGTCGTTCATCCGCGGCCGCACCTTAGCCGGAGCCTTCGTCGTCATCGATGAGGCTCAGAACCTGACTCGCGCCGACATGAAGACGATTGTCACGCGCGCCGGCGAAGACACCAAGATTGTCTTGGTGGGCGACATCAACCAGATTGATATCCGCTGGATCGACAAGCGTTCTTCCGGATTGACTCACGTCACGGCGAAAATGGGGCACTTGCCATACTTCGCCAATACTTTCTTGGATAAGTCGGTTCGTTCGCAAATGGCGAAGGACGCAGCAGAACTTTTGTAAACTCGCTCAGCTGTCGAAAATTTTCGACAGCTTTTTTAATTCAAAAAAACCGAACAATATAGTTGTTCGGTTAGGGAAAGTGCTTTCATTCTCATTCGACGATCTCGTCGGTTATGGCTTGGACGATGCCGGCCTCGACTTCCAGCTTGGCTCGCCGGATGGCATTTGCGATAGCTAGTGGTTTGGATTTGCCATGGGCGATGATTTCTACGCCGTTGACACCGAGAAGGATGGCGCCGCCAACCTCTTGATAATCGGTGCGGCGATGATGGACATAAACGAAGGAAATGACTTTCCAAATCCAGCCTAACTTGCTTTGGATAAGCTTGACCGCGCCTTCAGCCACCTTGAGCGTGTTATTGCCGAGTTCCCCCGGACAGACGATGACATTGGCTTGCTCAGTGAAAATCCTGTCGCCTTCAATATTGCCCTGAAAATTTATCGAGCCGTTGCTGTCTGCTTCGGTCAGGAGTTGGCCGGCTAATTTTAACGTGTCGTTGCCTTTGCCGATCTCACGACCGATGTTGAGCAAGCGAACGATCGGCTGATCAAGGCCCCAGATGCGCTTGGCGTAAATCGAACCCATGATCGCGCAGTTATTGAGGTCTGCGGCAGAAGCATTGGGAATCGCGCCGGCATCAAGCAGTAGGCATGGCCCGTGGTCATTAGGCAAGGGAACCGCGATGGCTGGCGAGACGCCCCGTTTGATCCGTCCCAAATTTCTGACGCCGCAGATCACCATGGCTGCCGTATTGCCGGCGGAGACGAAGGCATCCGCTTTGCCTTCCTTGACCATAGTCGTGCCGTGGGCAATCGTGGAAAATTTCTTTTTGACGATCTCCATGGCCTTTTCATGCATCTCTATCTCTTCCTGGCACTCGAAGAATTTCAGTCCCGTCAATTTCTTTTCTTGCTGCGCCAACTTAATCGCTCCGGTCGTGCCCAAGGCGATGATTTCCGTCAAAGAGCAATAACCCATTTTGACAGCCAGTTCAATGCCCTTGATCACTGCTTTTGGAGCATAATCGCCGCCATTCAGATCGATTGCTATTTTCATTTGACATTTCCTCCTGTTTTTTATAATGTGCTTGAGAACACCTTAACATAACTGACGGATTTTTCAAACCTGCTCAATCGAGCGAACGGAGGAGGCCATGTGCACTTTGTCTGTGACAAAGAAGTTCCAAGAAGCCTGTCCGAAGACGGGCGGACCGAATATGATTCAGGATGACGCTTTCCGAATCATCGGCGGCAAATTGCAAGTCGAATGTTATTGCGACGAAAATGAAGGCGTCTGCACGCGCGATCCTACTGTGCGAGAAACAGCTCGGGCCCGATCCTTGGGAATAATCAAATAGCTAATCAGTACCTTGCGGCAGAAAATTTCTGCCGCTATTTTTTTTGCAAAAAAATCCCTCCGCCCTGGGCGGAAGGATTTTTATTATTTGAACGAAGATTACTCAGTGACAGGAATGTCTTTGATTTCTTCCTTTTCCACTTCGTCTTCTTCCATTGCTTCTTCGATATCGTCAGCGACTTTCTCAGAAGTCACTTCCTCATCTTTTTTCGCCTTCTTGGCTTTCTTAGCTGGTTTTTCAACTTTTTCAGTCTTAGTTTTGGCAGCCTTCTTTTCGGCCTTAGCTTCGGATTCAACAGCTTCTGATGCTGCCGGTTCTGTAACTGTTTCAGCGGCTTCAGCTTTCCGCTCGCCCTTGGTCTTAGGCTTGGATAAGCTCAGGCCCAAGCGATGGTTTTTCGGTTCCAGAGAAACGACGTAGAATTCCTTTTTCTCGCCGACCTTGGCGATATCCGCCGGATTGACTTGTCCCTTGTCAGACAATTGGGAGACATGAGCCAGGCCTTGGATGTTTTTTTCCAGTTCGACGAAGAGGCCGAACGGGTTGACTTTAATGACGATGCCGCTGACCTTGTCGCCGATCTTGAATTTCTTCTCGATGCCGACCCATGGGTCATGCTCCAGCTTTTTCATGGACAGGAAAATCTTGGAATTCTCGATGCCGATGATTTCAGCCTTGATCTTTTCGCCGACTTTGACGAAATCATGCGGATTGTCGATGCGCTGCCAGGCGATTTCCGAGATATGGATCAAGCCTTCGAGCTTATCGGCGAATTCGACGAAGACGCCGAAATCAGTGACCGCGGTGACTGTGCCTTCAACGTTCATGCCGACTTTGTATTTGCCGATGACATCCTTCTGAGTCTCTTCCCAAGCGGCTTTCTCGGACACGATCAATTTGTCTTCGCTCTCATTGACATCGAAGACCTTGACGTCGAATTTCTTGCCGATGTAAGTCTTTAAGATTTCGAAGATGCGGTTCTTGTCGCCGCCCGGCACGCGCGGATAATGTTCCGGCGATAATTGGGAAACCGGCAAGAAACCAGGGATGCTTTCCAGTTTAACCATCAAGCCGCCTTTGTTAGCTTCGGTGATTGTGGCCTGGACGATCGATCCGGCTTTCATCAAGTCGATCAAGGTCTGCCAGGATTTCTGCTTGCCGGCATATTGGAATGATAATTCAACTTCGCCATTTTCGTTTTCCAGTTCTAAGACTGTCGCTTCGACGACGTCGCCGGTTTTTAAGTTCTTGTATTGGTCGCCTTCATCGTAGCGCTCGCGACCGCGGACCACGCCGGTGGCGATGCCTGAAAGGTCGATGTGGATTTCGTTATTGTCGATGGAAATTACCTTGCCTTTGACCAGGTCGCCTAATTTGGGCAAATTAAAATACTGCTTCTCGTCGAGCAGTTTTGCCATGATTGAATCTTTGTTGCCAAAAATCATAAAAATTGTGGTCATGTTTTAACCCTGAACGGACGCGATGATAGCCTGACTTTGAGCTAAAACCTAGCCTTTTTTCGTTCCAGAGCCTCACTTTTTAAAGTCTTTGTGAGATAGTTTTAATTAGTATTGAAATTATAGCAAAGATGTGATATAGTGTCAAGAACTATATAAATATGGCTTTCATCAAGAAAACTGAAGATTTCGTCTGTTCTAAGTGCGGCTATAAGGTCAAAGGCACCGGATTTACCAATCATTGCCCCAAATGCCTCTGGTCCAAGCATGTGGACGTCGAACCGGGCGATCGTGCTGCCGTCTGCGGCGGCATGATGCGACCGGTGGATTTGTATTACCGCCGCCACGAGTGGATTCTCAGCCACCGCTGCGAAACCTGCGGCTTTGTGCGAAATGACAAGATCCGTGAGGAAGATGACTTTGATACCGCGGTTAATTTGCAAAAGGAGATCGCGGATAAGAAAGCGAGAAAAATCGGCTAAAAGCCGGTTTTTTGATAGGTCTTGACAAAAAACATATTTTATATTAGAATTATATGTTTACATGTATCTTGTCGAAGGAACCTTGAAAATCAAATATAAGGAGATTATTATGATACCCGATACTAGCGCGTACCCAATCACCACCTGCGGGATCTACATCACTCGAAAGTGCAACCTTTCCTGCAAACATTGCAGTGTGAGGAAGCCCGATGTACCTTGCAATGAAATGAGATTAAGCGATTGGCAGAGAGCCTTTCGTATTTTGAAATCACGCGGCATTGAAAAGGTTTCTATTTTGGGAGGCGAGGCGACCGTCTATGAGGGCCTAAGGGATCTCGTTAGATACAATAGCGAATCCGTCGGCCTCGATTTGGCAGTAGTTTCTAACTCGATGTCTGACGATGAGATCTACATCAATCTTGTCAAGGCAGGGTTGACAAGATTCTCCTCAAGCATCGATGTGGTTGCCGGAGACAGTTTTGATTCTTGCAGTGCTGCAAAGAGCAGACGAGCCTGGGAAGTCCTGAAGTTAATGAAAGAAGTCGGCGTGCCGCATCTGACGGGCTATTGCGTTTTGAGGCCCGAGAATGCCGATCAGATCGAACGGATACTCGGCTTACTATCGGCTCAGGGCATTTGGATGTATATTCTGCCATTTCATGCCAGCGTCGGAGACCATTGGCAGACGCGCGGCCGGAATCTTCCCAAAGCTTTTGAAGACGAAGATAAGAGTATGCTTGAGGATTTTTGCTCGAGGATGATCGCCCTGAAGGAAGGCGGCGCGCTCTTGTCGAACACTGTCGAATATTTGCAGTTCTTGCCCGAATTCGCCATTAATCTTGATTGGCATTGCGCTCCGGTAATCAGTGAACTGAGAATTGACGCGGACGGCGTGCTGATGAGCTGCAACGATATCAAAGGCGAGCACCTGAGTCGTTATACCGTTTTTTCCCTTGAGGATGATGACAACATAACGAAGATTTTGGAGGCCCGTGCGAAGGATTCCGCCAACTGTTCAGGGTGTTATTGGCCTAGCCATTATCATGCCGAGCAGCTGCGCTACAGACAATCCGGCGAGCACTGGATTTGGCAAAATGATTAGAATAAAAAAAGCGTTATCGATCGACTTCGAGGGCTTGATGGGGGCCGGTAAAACGACCGCCATCAAGTCGCTGGCGGCTGAGTTGTCGCCGCAATCGGATACTGTGTGGACGGGAACCGGGTTCCCTTACAGCCTGAAGCGCGCGGTCAAGCATGAGACGCCGATTCAGGAGTGGGTGGCTTATCGGCAAGGGAAGCTTCGGTTGCTGGAATCTTGTACAGATTTCATGTTGCTGGAGCGGTCATCCTTTAGCGATATCTCCAACCTGTGCTTTAGGAAGGGATTAATTTCTCTTCAAAGATTGTTGGATTTGACCGAAGATTGGTGGCCGACATTCGTGGTGCTGATCAATACACCGTTTGATGATTGCATCACAAACATCATGAAGCGTGGCGATCAGTCTGACGTTGCCGACCTGAGAGAATTTCAGAGGTCATTGAGCCAGACTAAGGCGTGCTTAGCAGAATACTTAGGAGATCGTCTCAAGGTCGTGAATAAAAGCCAAGAGGCGATCGAATTCGCAAGAGATGAAATCAGAAAAGCGAGGATTTGATATGTCGGACATAACATTCAGCACTTTGAGCTCGATAGGTTGCAAAATTCTGTTAAAGACCGATTCTTCCCGCGTGAAGTCGTTTTACGCAGATGTCGGTGATAGATCAATTCCGGATTATGGATTTGAAGATTTGCCATCGCCTGATTGCGATTGGGAATTGGACGTCTTCGAAGGCGATGAAACATCGATCAACTTTGGCTCTGAGGAGCGCAGAACGGTCTTCCATTTTTCGGAAAGGTCGCTGTGGCAGAATGATCTCGAATTTCTGCTAGTCTACCTGTTCGCCAATCTCTATCTGGCCAAAGATTTAGTTTTGTCTTACGCCGTGGGGTTGAGAGCAGGTAACGGTCGCGGCCTGATGCTGATCGGAGGATTTGCTTCTGGCAAGTCGGCGACCAGTTTGAAACTGCTTCAAGCGGGCGCAGGCTATCTGGGAAACGATCGTTTGCTGCTGGGAAAGCGCCAAGGCAAGATGATGATGCTTGGCGGTTCTGCGCCGATTAGGCTGAGGCCCGAGACAATCAAACTGCATTTCCCCGAATATCAATCACTGGTTGATGGGAGGAGTAAAGCGAGATTTGTCTCGGTAGCTAAGGAGCTGCGCGGCAAACAGGCAGTGCCGACGCCTATCAATCTTGTTGCAAGAGTCAAGGTTGTTCCGGTCGCTGATGAATTTTGCACCTGCCGGAAACTGGAAAGCATGGAGGGCAGATTTTCCGAGATCGCTCTATATCCGCCCCTCTCATTTTTCTATGATCATTCGCAGCTGGTCTTGCTTTCAGCAGGAAGCATCTATCAGCGCTTGAGTCCTGAATCAGTTGGAGATCGGCTCTTGGCTTTGTCCAAGGATATTTCCGGCCAAAGCAGATGCGTAGAGATTTTCGGAAACTTGGAGTGGGTGGTGTCAAAGATCAATTCACTTTTGGAGGATGAAAAATGAAAGCCCTTGAAAGGATGGCTGATCTGGCGCTGGCGATTGTCTTGTTCATTTTCAGCGCCCCGATTCTTCTCGTCATACTTATAATCACGAAATTGCAGCTCAGATGCAACGTGATTTTTACCGATACCAGGATAGGCAAGGACGGCAAGCCCTTCGGCATGTACAAGGTCACGACGATGAAGCCGACGCCTGAGAATCTGGCGATGCGCAAGCTCGGACCCATTAAGAAGAATGATCCGAGGATCACGCGCTTTTCCAGATTTCTCAGGCGCTACAGCCTCGACGAGCTTCCACAGTTCGTGAACGTCATCAAGGGGGAGATGAGTTTGGTGGGGCCAAGACCGGAGTTGCCGCATTTGGTCGAGTACTGGTCAAACCAATTGCCGGCGTATCGCCAAAGGCTTCAAGTCTTGCCTGGCATAACTGGCTTGGCTCAAATCAAAGGGTTGCGGAAAAGCAATATTGACCCTGAGAAGAGGCTGGAGCAGGACATGCGTTACGTCGAAGGCAAGTCATTTTGGCTATATTTATGGATCATCCTGGCGACCCCCAAAGCGGTGATCCAATATGAGGTTTGGTAAATCGCGCACTTTCACCTAGCATCTATTCGGTATATCGGATAGATGCTTTTATTTTTCACGGACTTGATAATTTCCGCCAATCGTGGTATAGATAAAGTAATAAATAAAAATCTTTATGGAAAAACTAATTGCTCAGATCACGACTCAAGCGATCATTAAGAACCAAGACAATCGGGTTTTACTGTTGAAAAGAAACCGCGAGGGCGGATTGTTCACTCTGCCGGGAGGCACGATACATAAAGGCGAGGATGTCAAAGAGGGATTGAAAAGGGAATTGGTGGAGGAAACTGGACTCAATCTGACAATCACCGAGCCTGTTTGGATTTGGCAAAGCAATCATACAGGCAAAGATCTTTTAGGCATCGTGTTTACAATCGCAGAGACGCAATCCGGCGCAGAGAAAATAGTTATCTCCGATGAACACAGCGAGTTCGCCTGGTTTTCCAAAGACAATCTCTTTAACCGCAGCGATGTTGATCCATACATCAGGCGGGAAGAGTTGGATAAAATCTGGAAATAATTGTGGCCAAACTCTTCGAACACGTCAAGATCCAGACGAATAATCTTTGCACTCGCAAATGTCCCTATTGTTATTTCGGCAATTGCCCGGATCCGGAAAAGATAGAATTGAGCGAGTACCAATTTAAAAAGATAGTCGATAATTTATCCGATTTGAAGTTTAGAGGACGAATCGGTTATTTCGAGACAAATGAGCCGCTGACCGATAGCAGGATTTTTGATTTTATAAGTTATTCGAAGCGGAAAAATCCTGAAGCTTGGCATATGATAGCAAGCAATGGGGATTTGCTGGATATCGCCAAGCTAAAACTACTCTTCGATTCCGGGTTAGATGAAATAAAAATTTCAACATATGATCACGCCGCATTCAGTAAGGCTGAGGGATTCAGGTCAGCAACATCGTATAATATTGAAATACTTGATCAGCGTCAGCCCGTAATTCTGGATAACCGTGGCGGGAATATCGAATACGGAGAATATTCTTCGCCCGCTGAGCCGCTTAAGTCGGGCTGCGACCGTATTCATAAAGTCTTGTGTATCAGGCCGAGCGGCAATATTGTCAGTTGCTGCTGTGATTTCAATGAGCAAAATATATTTGGAAGCATTAATGATTCGCGGCTTGAAGAAATCTGGAGCAGCGATCCATTCGAAAAATTCAGAACAGTGATTGACGGCGGCGACAGGACTGCCTCGCCGTTATGCAGCAAATGTAATTATGCCGGACAAGGCGGCTTTTTTAAATCAAGTAAACGGTCTTGACAGAAAACCGTGAACGCGTTAAGATAATATCATTCAATCAAAAACTACTGAGATATGCCCAGAAAACGGCTAAAACTTGAAAAGCAATCATTCATTGCCATTTTTGATAAAGTATCGGAAACTGCCTAGAAATAGGCAGTTTCTTTTTTTTCTAAAATTAGATAAAATATACATATGACTCAAGCAGAAAAAGAACAACTTCATAACCAAGCCAAAGCGCTTCTGACGTATAAGCAGGCCAAGATTGCCGAGGAAATGGCGGCGATTCCCGGCCGGTTGGCGCAGATTATGGAATTGCGGGATTTGGAATCAGCCAGTGGCGAGATTACCAATCAGACGTTGGTCCATAACCAGCGCAAGCGCTTTGATCAGCTCAAGAGCCTTTACCCTTCGCCCTACTTCAATCGCCTAGAATTGACATTCAAGGCGGAAAAAACTCCTCGCGAAATTTTCATCGGCAAATTCCCGTTCGCCGAAGAGGGAATTTATTCCTGGACCGCGCCGATCGCTACTATCCGCTTTGATTCTCCTGGGCCTTTTGCTTTCGCGGTTGATGAGAAAACTCAATCGGGAAAAATTGAAAGCAAAGACCAATACTTAATCATTGATGGCGAGATAAAATTCCTGGCCAGCGAAAAATTAAGCGCTGAGAGGGAATTGATCTATCAGGAATATTTTTCCCAGCACAAGACCGATTTCGTTCTGCCGGAAATTCTGGCGCAGATGGAAAAGGCGCAGGACGAAGTCATCCGCGCCAAAGCCAAAGGGCCGCTCGTTATTTCCGGCCCGGCCGGCTCGGGCAAAACGACTTTAGCCCTGCATCGCGTCGCATATCTCCTGCAATCTCCCGATACTTCAGATTCTTACAGCCAGGACAAGATAATCGTTTTCGTCCAAGATGCGTCGACGAAGGATTATTTTTCAGGCCTGTTGCCAAGTTTCGGCATCCGGGACGTCCGCATCGTCACCTTCGGCGAGTGGGCACTCGATTGCTTGGATTTATCCAAACTGAAGAGCGTCAATCGCTATCTGGATTCGATCGATGCTTCAAACGAGTTCGAAAGCGCTAAAATCAAAGCGTTACGGTCAGGTCGCCAACTGGAAATTACTTATCACGATTGCTTCGATGAGCTGGCAGCATACTATTCTGATTTTTTTTCAACCGAACAAAAGGTATTTTTCAGCCGGCAGAAAAAAGATTGCGTGCTCGATCGCATCGATCTGACGGCGCTGCTCTTATCGCGGCTGCAGCAAGGGCCGCTTGAAATAAGCCGCAAGTATTATCGCATGGCCAGCGACAAGTCGCTCGAAAGGAGAATGAGGCGTGAGGCCGCGGATTACTCGCTCGTCATTGTCGATGAATTCGAGAATTATCTGCCGGAACAGATCGGCCTGGTCAAAAGCGCGCTCAATCGCAAGGAATCGTCTATTCTTTATGTCGGCGATCTCAAACAGCAGATTTATCTCGGCGCCATCAAGGCTTGGCGCGATCTCGGAGAAGAATTCTCGGATTATGACGGGCTTGATCAATCTACGCAAAAAAATATCATCCGGCTGCAGAAAGTCTATCGCAATACCAAAGGCATTCTGGAATACATTGCGTCTTCCGGCTACCAAATCGAAGTACCGGAACAATTGCGGCTCGGCAATCCCGTGGAAGAGGTCAAATTAAGTGACAAGGAAAATGAAATTGCCTGGGTCAAGGAACGAGTCGTCAGCAAGCCTGGCGTGAGCATCGGCATTCTCGCTCAGGAAAAAGAATATCTGTCGCATTACGAAGAGGAATTTAATGATTTGGATAATGTCAGAATCATGCCGATCCATGAGGCCCAAGGCGTGGAATTCGATGCGGTCTTCCTGCTGGGCATCGACGAACATCTGCTTAAGAATGATTTGCCTGACCAATCGCAAGATGAACAGAGCCGGGAATTTCGGCGCATTTCCCGCGACCTGCTCTATATTGCCATGACGCGCGCCATGAATGAACTATACGTCTCAATTAAATAATTCTTACCTATGAATAAAATTGACCAAAAGCCGAGTTATAAGAAGATATATGAGATCGTCAAAGATAAATTTGATCGGACGAAGCATTTCAATTATGGTCCATTCGACGAAACGTATTATACGATGCGGGTCTACGAATCAGCCAAGGAGATCATTAAAGGCCTTAGACGTAATATTAAGACGGAGCAAGTGCTTGTGGCAGCGATATTGCACGATATTGGCAAGACCAGATTGAAATCATCAAAATTATTCGCCAAAGATCATTTATTGGAAAAAGCTAATATAGAATGGCGCCGGCATCCTGCCCTGAGCGTGCCGGTTGCTCAAAAAATCTTAAAACAACTGGGACATTCAGATGAATTCATTGCCGAAGTTTGTTATTTGATTGCGAATCATGACCAGCGAGCAGAGAAAATGGATAAAAGATCTTTGGAGCTGGCAATCTTGCAGGATGCGGATTTGATTGCAGATATTGGCCTGGCTGGCTTTCTTAGGCCGTTTCTGTTTTCCGGCAAATTCAGCCGGTCCGTAGCCGCGACGATCAGATATATGCAAAATGAAGACAGAACTATTAATTCATCAGGCAAATCGGAAATTAATCTAGTCCTGTCCAAGAAATTAGCCCGACGCGAAATGAAAATACAAAAACAGCTCGCCAAGGAAGTCTATAAAGAAATACAGAGTGATTTATTGGATAAGTAATTTTAAAATATTATTATGAAAACACATGTTTCAGCGGGCGGAGTATTATTCGATCCGCAAAGCAAGAAAATCTATCTGATCCATAAGACGGCGCGGAACGAGTGGTTGCTGCCCAAAGGCCATCTCGAAGCAGGAGAGACTCCGGTGCAAGCAGCGTTAAGAGAATTAAAAGAGGAGACCGGTTATCCGAATATTAAGGAAATCGCTGAAGCTGATCTGATTGAAAAGATCGAATTCACTTTTAAGGGCGCGGATGGCGAGGATGAATTCAAAGAAGTTTATTTTTTTCTAGCTGAATTGTGTAGTGATGAATTCAACGAAACCAAA
>Ga0315268_10003378_pt1 | contig 17615 bp, 14 predicted proteins | sample C1_top_MG_FD_204535 | JGI IMG/M metagenome (GOLD analysis project Ga0315268, IMG submission 204535) | Sediment microbial communities from Yellowstone Lake, YNP, Wyoming, USA - C1_top | ecosystem: Environmental > Aquatic > Freshwater > Lake > Sediment | place: USA: Wyoming | collected 2017-08-01
GCTGGCACTGGCAGAAATACTGGAGGAACTGCTCGTTGCCGCCGTGGCCGTTGACGAGGATGATCTTCTTGAGGCCGTTCCGGGCCAGCTCGTCGCAGGTTTCCTGGAGCAGGTCGAACATGACCCACTCGCTATAGGCGATGGTCCCGGGCTGGTGGCGGGCCTCGAAGATCTGCCCGAAATAGTATTCGGGAAAGACGATGGTGTATTCCTTCCGGGCCGCCCGCAGGGAGACCTCCCGGCAGTCGAGGAGGTCGGTCCCCAGGGGGAGATGGGGGCCGTGCTTCTCCAGGATGCCGACCGGGACGATGCACGTCGCTTGCGACCTCGCCACGGCCCGGACGAAGTCCGGGGCCGTGAGCTCCTCGTAGCGGACGGGGAGGTCCGCGGCCGGTTTCGCCGGGGTCTGGGCCAGGAGCATGCCGGCGGCGACGAAAAGCACGCTTCCGAAGCCGGCGACGAGTGTCAGCGATCTCGGGATTCTCATGTCATCCACCTCCTTGGGGGTGGCCGGGCCGCCGACTCGGGCGCCCGGCGCGCGGTCTATATGATGTATAGTCTCGGGGGATGGAGGAGTCAATCCCATTCGCCGGACTCCACGGTCTCAAGTCCATGGAATCCGGCGGACGGGATCGGGGGCAAAAGACAAACCGGGCCTGATAAAAGACGCTGATCTCCCGGTAATGCTCGTCGATGCCGGGGAGTCGGCCGGTCCGGCCGAGGCCCGCGGCGGCCAGACCGTTCACCAAGCCCTTCCTGTGGCTGAAGTACGAGCTGATCTGATAAAGGGGCTCCCCGATTCATGGAATGACCCCCTCCGGCTTTCCCGAGAGCTTAAAAAGGCCGGGGGCGGCTATTGCTTCGCGGCCGTCGGGAACGCGTAACCGAGAGAGACCACGACGGCGCCGGTCTGATTATCGCCGCTCGTTACCACATCCTTCTGGATGGTCGTCAGCCCCAGCTGGAAGTGGGCTTCGAGGATGAGATCTCCCGGACCAAAGCGATGCATGACGCCGGCCCCCCCCGTCAAGCCGATGGTCGTGCTCTTGAGGCTGTCCTTGACGTCCGTCCGGGCGTCGAAGGGCACCGGCCCGGGGGTGACGGGCTGCGTCTGGGCCTCGTCGAGATAGATCACGCTCGAGCCGCCGGTCACGGCCCTGGCCCGGACGAGGATGCCGACATAGGGCCCGGCGTTGACGAAGAACCGGAGCCCTGTTCCGAAGGCCACCCTGACCTGGACCGGGACCTCGACATAGTCGAGGATGGTCTCGTTCTTGTAATCGGCAAAGTAATACATTCCCTGGGGAAGGGGGGGCAGCCCGATGTCCATGGTGATGGGCTGGACGCCGTTCTTCTTTCCGCCCTGCGAGGTGTAATTGAGATCGACGACGAGCGAGAACATCGGCGAGATCTTGGACTCGAAAAAGATGCCGAAGAACGGCCCCTGGCGGGACGTGAAGCCTTGGCTGAGGACGTCCGTCGCGTTCCCTCGGATGTTGGGTATGCTGAGACCGGCGTGCGCGCCCCAGGTGATATCTGCGGCGTAGCCGGCCGTCGCCAGGAGCAGGCCGGCCATTGCGGCCGAGATCAGAGCTTTTTTAGCCTTCAATTGCCACCTCCCCGGTCGGATACCCTCGGGCAAATCCCTCTTGCTTTCAGGATATCCATATCCCGGCCGATGTCAAGAACGGGATGGGGGTCACTTCCCGAGGGCGGGGGCCCGCGACCCGGGGAGGAGCCTCAGCGGCCGCCCAGGCAGACGGCGCAGAGATACCAGGCGGCGTGAGGGAGCCACTGCTCGGCCCACCGCCAGTCGTCGTCCTTGCCGGTCTCGGAAAAGTGCAGGCCGAAATCGATGTCCTCTTCGTTCGCGGTGCCGGCCGTGATCCCGTTGCAGATGCCCCCCGGGGCGTTCGTGTATTCGTAGGAGTCGAAGAACATGTAAGCGATGTTGTTCCGACCCTTGCCGTGGAGCATGCAGGCGTCGAACGGGTTGAGGCCCAGGATCCAATCGAGCTGGCTGCGGCCGAAGGCGCGCAGCTTGGCCTGGAATCTCGGGTCCGTCCCGAACTCCCTCGAGGCCTGGAAGGCCGCGGCGGCCATCGAGCCCAGCCGCGCGTTCTCGCCCTGCCACCAGGGCGCGGTCTCCGTATCGTGGGGGAAGAAGAAGCTCGTCCGGCGGGCGCCGTTCTTGCTCTGGACGAGCTGGCGGCTGTAGCCGAAGGGATTGACCACTTCTCCCGTCACCGCCAGCTCGAAGAGGAGGGATCTCTTCACGGCTTCGAGGACCCTGCCCCGGGTGGCCGCGTCCGCGATCTCGCGGTAATCGAGCAGGCTGACGACCGGCAGGCCCGCGTCCACGGGATGGAAGAACGGCCGGTCGCCGTCATCGGCCCGCCAGTGATCGCGATAGGGCCCACTCGAAGCCAGGCGGGCCATCAGACGCGCCGCCCGACCGTCCGCGACGGTCTTGTAGGCGGCCTTTTTCGTGGCCCGGTAGAGCTCCGTCGCCGCGGCCAGGGCGCAGTAATCGTCCAGAATGTTCTCCTTCCCGTCATTGGCGAAGAGGAGGTTGTTCTTTTCGAGGAAGGCGAAAGCGGACTCGGCGGCCTCGAGGTAGTCCGCGTTCGTGAAGTCGCCCGAGGCCGGCGCGGTCGAGGCCATGGCCAAGGCGGCGATGCACAGGCCGGCCCCCTCCCGGAAGCCCGCCTCGTACGCGGCGTCCCCCTGGATCTTCTCCCGTCCGTAATCGCGGAACTTGTCCTTTGTCTCGGGGGTCAGGATGATGTGGCGCCCGGCCTTGGGGGTGATCCGCCGGTCTTCGGGCTTTTTCTCCGGCCCGCGCCCCGAAACGGTGATGATGAAGGACCCGTTCGGGTCCTTGATCCGGACCAGGTAATCAGCTCCGAACAGGGCCTCGTCAAGGAGCCGCTTCTGGTACTGTTTGAAATACGGCTCGTTCCGGCGCTCGAGCTCGCGGAGCGACTTGAACAGGACCCAGGCCGTGAGCGAGATCTGCTGCGGATTGAAGTAGGTGGAGAACGAGAGATGGGAGAGGTGCTTGCCGTAGTCGCCCGTGGCGTCGAACCAGCCGCCGTGGACGTCAACCGTGCCGGCCCTGCCCTCGAAGGTCATGGCCCGGTCCGCCTTGTCCCATGGGCCCGACGAGCGCTGCCCCTTGAAGTAATAGAGGACGTCGGAGAGGGTGTTCCGCTCCAGAGCGTTCTTCTGGACGGTCGTCGGATGGGAGCGGCTGATCCCCTTTGCCGAAATGGCCTCGATGACGTAGGTCCCCTCGCGGGTGACGGCGCTCCAGTCGACCGTCCAGAAGTCCCAGTCCTTCCATTTCCGGACCGGTCCGGCGTGAACGGGGACGCCTTCGAGCGCTTTGACCCCGGTGGCGAGGTCGAGGACGGCGAACCGGCTGAAGGCGTCGCCGGGATGCCCTTGGATGACGGCCAGCTTCGGGCCGGAAGCCTCGGTGCCGACCTGGTTCGTCAGGACCTTCGTCCCCTGGGCCGAGACGGCCGCCGCCGTCAGGACGATGACGAAAGGCAGCAGGACGGGGATGGTCTTTGTCATGGGGATCATTCTCCTTGGTCATCCCAGACGTGAGAATACTTGGCGCCGCTCCCCGTGTTGAAGAGGACGACGCTTTCGCCGTCCGCGATCCATCCCCGTCTCCGCAGCTCGAGGAAGGCGGCCAGGGTCGCCCCACCCTCAGGGGCCGGCCAGATCCCCTGGGTCTTGCCCATGAGATAGGTCCCGGCCAGGATGTCCCGGTCGGGGACGGCGACGGCCGTCCCCCCGCTTTCCCGCAAGGCCCGGAGGATGAGGAAATCGCCGACCGCGGCCGGCACGCGCAGTCCGTCGGCGATCGTCCGGGCATCGGGCCAGGGCTCGGCGAACTCCTGGCCCCCGTGGAACGCCTTGACCATGGGCGCGCAGCCGTCCGACTGGACCGTGACCATGCGCGGCCGCCCGGTCCCGGTCCAGCCGAGCTGTTCCATCTCGTCGAAGGCCTTCCACATCCCGACTAGGCCCGTTCCGCCGCCCGTCGGGTAGATGATGACGTCGGGCAGGGTCCAGCCCATCTGTTCGGCCAGCTCGTAGCCCATGGTCTTTTTGCCCTCGATCCGGTAGGGTTCCTTGAGGGTCGAGACATCGAAGCGGCCGAACTTCTCGACCCCTTCCCGAGCGGCCCGGCCGCAGTCGGTGATGAGGCCGTCGATGAGCGTCACTTCGGCCCCCAGGACGCGGCACTCGTTAAGGAAAGGCTTGGGCACATCGACGGGCATGAAGACATGGGCCTCGATCCCGGCCAGGGCCGCGTAGGCGCTCATCGCGCACCCGGCGTTGCCCGCGGTCGGGATGGAGACGGCCGAGACGCCGAGCTCGAAGGCCCGGGATACGGCCACGGCCAAGCCGCGGGCCTTGAACGAGCCGGTCGGGTTCAGGCCTTCGTCCTTGATGAAGAGGTCCTCGAACCCGGTCTCTTCGCCCAGCCGGCGGGCCCGGAAGAGCGGAGTGAATCCTTCCCCGAGACAGAGCTTGAATCGGAGGTCACGGACGGGCAGGAGCTCCCGGTAGCGCCAGAGCGTCGGCTCGCGGCCGGCCAGGACTTGGCGATCGAGGGCGGCCCGGGCCGCCTCGAGGTCGTAGCGGGCGAGCAGGGGCTTCTGGCACTTGGGGCAGAGGTTCCACAGGCGGTCGGGCTCGAGCCGTTCGCCGCACCGCCCGCATTCGAGGTGGCTGAGGAAGCTCTTGTCTGGCATCGGGCCGCCTTTCGACGGAAGCGCCGGGACGTTTTCGGAGCCCTTACCATAATCCAATCCGGCGGCGGAAATCAAATGGACGGCCGGGGAGGGGGGAGTAAAAATAGTTTACTGGGAGACAACGTCCTTTACATGGGGGCTCTGGCGAATTTTCCCGGCCCTTGAAGGGGCTATCTGCAAGGATTGGCATATATTATGCTGTTTCCGAGGGCGAGGAGGCGAAGATGCAAACCGAACATGCATTCGAAACCCCTTATTATTGCAGGATCGAGGTCCGGGGCCACTTGGACAGGCAGACGGCCGTCCGGTTCGCGGGATTCAGCGTGGAGAGGGCCGACGAGGGGACGGTGCTCGAGGGGCTGGTCCGGAACCAGCTCGACCTTTGCGGCTACCTCCTCCGTCTCACCGACCTTAACCTGCCCGTCTCCACCCTGAGCTATAGCGAGGTCGGGGAGGATGACGCGGCCGCGGAACTCAGTTGATGGCCCTCGGCGGCATCCTGGACAAGGCGGTCGGAAGTCGATAGGATCTGCTCTCTTCGAAGATCGGCAATCCTGGCTGGAAAAGGAGGACGAAATGGACCGCAGGAAATTCGTGGGGCATGCCGGTTGCGGGCTGGCCGCCTTCGTGGCCGCGGCTCGCTTGCCAGGAGCACAGGAGAAAGAGAAACAGCCCGGAGCGCCTCCGCCGCCCGCGCCGGCCCGGAAACGCTACAAGATCGAGATCGAGATCCACGAGGCCAGGCCGGATACCTGGTGCCACAAGAAGGGCGACAAGTTCAGCTATCCCGCGGACCTCGGCAAGATCTGCCCCTGGCTCCAGGGCAGCCTGCACGATTTCCTCGTCGCCCTGTCCCACGGCGCGACGCTGCCCTGGAAATATGAGGGGACGGCCTACGAGAAGGTCATCGACCCGGACGGGGTGACCACGGAATTCGTTCGCTGCCCGGACCCGACCTCGAACCTGGTGGCCAAGATCACCCGGACGCGCGTCTGAGGACGGGACGGCCCCGGCCGGAGCCGATTGACCGGGCGGTCCTGCGAGATCCTCCGTCCGCCGGGTAACCCCGTCAACAAACCGGACGTCCATATAGATGGATCGTCAACGAACAAGGAGCCAAGATGCCCAGACTGAACTCCCCGGTCCCCCTTCGGGCGCTGGCCCCGCTGGCCCTGTTCCTGCTCGCGTCCGCCGCCCCGGCCCGGCCTCAAGCCGCGCTCCCTTCCCAGACCGGAAAGCAGAAGGTCGAATCCCCCCGCTATGACGTGACCCGGGCCGCTTCCCCGGTCAAGATCGACGGAGTCCTGGACGAGGACGCCTGGAATACCACCGCCACCCTCCCCCTGCCTTTTGAATGGACGCCCGGGGACAACATCCCCGCCCCCGTCAAGACCGATTGTCTCGTGACCTACGACACGAACAACCTCTACATCGGCTTCCGCTGCTTCGACCCCGAGCCGCGCAAGATCCGGGCCCACCTCATGGACCGCGACGACTCCGACAAGCTCATCCTGGACGACCACATCAGCATCATGATCGATTCCTTCAACGACGAGCGCCGCGGCTTCCAGTTCCGGGTGAACCCCCTGGGCGTCCAGGCGGACGCCAACTTCAGCGAATCCGAGGGCTACGAGGATTTTTCCTGGGACGCCATCTGGGACGCGGCCGGGAAGATCACGGATTGGGGTTACGCCATCGAGATCGCGATTCCCCTCAACCAGCTCGGCTTCAAGAAAACGTCCGGGCCCCAGACATGGGGCTTCAGCGCGGAGCGGTCCTGGCCCCGCGACGCCCGCCACCGCATGACCTCCCACGTCCGCTCGCGGAATGTCGGCTGCATCATCTGCCAGTTCAACAAGCTGACCGGCTTCGAGGGCATCACCCCCAGTCAGAATATCGAGCTCAATCCGACCTTAACCGGGCACCGGACCGACGCCATGGACATGGGCGAATATCCCGGCGGCTCCCTCCAGACCGGGAAGGCGAAGGTCGACCCCGGCCTGACGGCGAAATGGGGGGTCACCCCCAACCTCATCCTCAACGCCACGGCCAATCCCGACTTCTCCCAGGTCGAGGCGGACGTCGCCCAGCTCGAGATCAACCGGCGGTTCGCCCTTTTCTATCCCGAGAAGCGGCCCTTCTTCCTCGAAGGGGCCGATTTCTTCCTGACGCCCGTCCAGGCCGTCTTCACCCGCACCGTGGCCGACCCGCTGTGGGGAACGAAGGTGACCGGCAAGGTCGGACGGACGGCCGTCGGCGTGTTCGCCGCCCAGGATGAGGTCACCAACCTGGTCTTCCCCTCGAACCAAGGCTCCTCACTCGGGGCCCTCGAGACCGAGGCCGGGGACGCCGTGCGCTCCTACGGGGGGGTCGTGCGGGTCCGCCAGGACGTCGGCCGGATGTCGACCATCGGCGTCCTCTACACGGGCCGGACCGGCTCCGGCTATCAGAACCATGTTGGCGGCGTGGACGGATTCCTGCGGTTCAACCAGAACCATTCGCTGACCTTCCAGTACCTGCGTTCGGAGACCGACTATCCCCTCGAGACCGCGCAGCGTTTTGGCCAGAGCGAGACCAGGTTCGGCGGGAACGCCTTCCACCTCAGCTACGATTACTGGGGCCGGAACTGGATCGTCAACGCCACGTACAAAGATCTGGCCCGGGGATTCCGGGCCGACTACGGGTTCGTCCCGCGCGTGGACACCAGGGATTTCATAGGCACCGTCTTCCGCCAGATCTGGGGGAAGCCCGGCGGCTGGTTCAACGTCATCCGGCTCGGTTTCCAGGGCGAGGTCGTCTATGACCACAAGGGCCTCTTGACCGACCGGAACCTTGTGGTCGGGCTGATGTATCAGGGCCGGCTCGAAACCCAGATCAACATGCACGGCATCTTCTCGCGGATCTTCTTCGGGGGAGAGAATTTCGACACCGCGCAAGCCACCGTCAATTCCCATATCCGCCCCTTCAGCGGCTCGGAGTTCGGCTTCGAAGCCAGGGCCGGCCAGGCCGTCGATTTCGAGAACCTGCGCTTGGCCCGTGGCCTGTCGCTCGGCCCGCGAGCCACGCTCAACCTGGGCCGGCATTTCAACATCACCGCGGGGCACGACTACGAGCGCCTCTCCCTGGGTGGACGGACGATCTACACCGCGAACCTGACCCAAGGCCGGTTCATCTATAATTTCAGCGTCCGGGCCTTCGTCCGGGCCATCGTCCAGTACCAGGCGCTCCGGCAGAACCCGGACATGTATGCTTCACCCGTCGATTCAAGCTCCAAGACCGTCTTCACCCAGTTCTTGTTCTCCTACAAGCTCAACCCGCGGACCGTGCTTTTCCTCGGCTATTCCGACAACGCCCTGGGGGGGAATTTCGACGCCTCCGCCCTGGGACGCGTGGCCATCGTCCGGACGGACCGGACGTTCTTCCTGAAAGTCTCCTTCGCCCTACAGATCTGAGGCCCGATGAGCATGTGCCGGCCACATCCTCGGCTCTCCCGGCCCCGCGGGGGAACTTCCGGCCGCCGGTTTCCGTATGATGAAGGGAGGGGACCCTTGAGCCCCGAGATGACAACGATGATCCTGGCGGGACGGCCGCGGGAAGGCGGCCTCCGCATGAAAGAAGGCCCAGCATGAGTAGAACGAACGCCATCCTCTGTGGGGCGGCCCTGCTCCTCCTGGCCGCGCTCTCCCCGGCCCAGCAGACCGGGAAGCCCAAGGTCGACCTGACTGGGACTTGGACGGGTCACACCGTCCTGGGCGACGGCAGCCGCGCCGAGTTCAGCCTGATCCTGGCCAAAGCGGACACGACCTACGCGGGCAAAATCACCGATGAGACGGGCGTGATCCCGGAGATGCAGATCAAGAGCGTCGTCTTCAAAGACCCCGACCTGACGTTCGAGATCGATTTCCCGAATGGTGCGGCGACCCAGTTGATCAAGATCGAGCTCAAGGTCGAGGGCGAGACGCTCAAAGGGAGTTGGCTGGACGAGGAAGGCAACTCCAACATCATCGAGCTCGCCCGTAAGAAATAGCCTCCTTCCGGCTTTGACTCGGGCCGGAGGCCTGTGCTAGATTGGCGCCTCCGGTCATGCGCCATCGAACCCTATTCTTTCCCAGGTCACTTGTCCGGGCGGCCGCCCGCTCGTCCAAAAGGAGGACGACCCATGCGAAAGACCCTGTTCACGGCGACTCTTGTCGCAGCCCTCATCTTCGCCGCGGCCACGGCCTGCGTTAAGAAGGCCGTGGAACCCGCCGCCCCGCCGAATCCCCTCGTGGCGGAATTCCGCACCCCCTTCGGAGTGCCGCCCTTCGACCTGATCAAGCCCGAGCACCTCATGCCCGCCTTCGAGCAGGGGATGGCTGAGCAGAAAAAAGAGGTCGAAGCCATCGTCAAGAGCGCGGCGGCCCCGACCTTCACGAACACCCTGGAAGCTCTCGACCGGAGCGGGGCCCTTCTCAGGAAGGTCAACCTCGTCTTCAGCAACCTGAACTCGTCCAACACGAGCGACGCGCTGCAGCAGATCGCCAAGGACGTCGCTCCGAAGCTGGCCAAGCACCAGGACGACCTGGCCCTGGACCCTGGGCTTTTCGCCCGGGTCAAGGCCGTTTACGAGGGGCGCGACAAGCTCACGCTCACGCCGGAGCAGGCGCGGCTGCTCGACAAGACCTACAAGGCCTTCGTCCGCGGCGGCGCCAACCTCCCCCCGGACAAGCAGGCCCGGTTCCGACAGGTCAACGAAGAGCTCTCGGTCCTGACGGTGAAGTTCGGCGAGAACATCCTCAAGGAGAACAACGCCTTCGCGCTCGTCGTCGATAAGGAAGCGGACCTGGCCGGCCTACCTCCGGCCGTCGTCTCGGCGGCCGCCGAAACGGCTAAGGAGAGGGGCAAGCCCGGGAAATGGGCTTTTACGCTGGCCAAGCCGAGCCTCATCCCGTTCCTCCAGTACTCGGAGAAGCGCGACCTGCGGGAGAGGATGTTCAAGGCCTATATCATGCGTGGCAACAACGGGAACGAGCTCGACAACAAGGCGAACGCGGTCCGGATCGCGACGCTCCGCCTCGAGCGGGCCAACCTCCTCGGCTACAAGACCCACGCCGCCTACGTCCTCGAAGAGAACATGGCCAAAACGCCCGAAGCCGTCTACGCCTTCCTTGAAAAAATCTGGCCGCCGGCCGTGGCCAGGGCCAAGGCCGAGGCGGCCGAGATGCAGGGCCTCGTCCGAAAGGAGGGCTGGGACTTCAAGCTCCAGCCCTGGGACTGGTGGTTCTACGCCGAAAAGCTCCGCAAGGCCAAGTACGACTTCGACGACAGCGCCCTGAGGCCTTACTTCCAGCTCGAAAACGTCCGCAACGGCGCCTACGACGTAGCCCACAAGCTTTACGGGATCGCCTTCATCGAGCGGACCGACCTCCCCAAATACCAGGAGGACGTCCGGACTTTCGAGGTCAAGGACGCCGACGGCTCCCTGCTCGGCATCCTCTACGTCGACTACTACCCGCGGCCGAACAAGGAGAGCGGGGCCTGGATGGGCAACTACCGCGAACAGTCCGTTCAGAACGGCGCGGACATCCGGCCCGTTATCGTCAATAACGGCAACTTCTCCAAGCCGACGACCGGGGAGCCGGCCCTGATCAGCTTAGAGGAGGCGACGACCCTTTTCCACGAATTCGGCCACGCCCTCCACGGGCTCCTGACGAAGTGCACCTACGAAAGCCTGTCCGGGACGAACGTGCCGCGGGATTTCGTCGAGCTCGGCTCCCAGGTCATGGAGAACTGGGCCACCGACCCGGCTGTCCTCAAGACCTACGCGAAGCACTACAAGACCGGAGAGCCCATCCCCGACGCCCTGATCGAGAAGCTCAACCGGAGCCGGTTCTTCAACCAGGGTTTCGAGACCGTCGAGTACGTCGCGGCCTCTTTCCTGGACATGGACTGGCACACGATCATGACGGCCGCCGTCGACCCCCTGAAGTTCGAGGCGGACGCCATGGCCCGGATCGGCCTCATCCCGGAGATCGTCAGCCGCTACCGGACGACCTACTTCAACCACATCTTCAGCGGCGGCTATTCGGCCGGCTACTACAGCTACCTCTGGGCCGCGGTCCTCGACTCCGACGCCTTCGAGGCCTTCAAGGAGACGAGCCTCTTCGACCAGGCCACGGCCCGCTCCTTCCGGACGAATATCCTGGAAAAGGGCGACAGCGAGGACCCCATGGTCCTCTACAAGCGTTTCCGCGGCCGCGAGCCCAGGATCGAGCCCCTCCTCAAGAAGAGGGGACTGGACTGACGGGGAGGGCGCGCCGGCCCCGGCGCGGATGGACGGGGGAGGCCGGGCTGTGATATAACGCCCCCGAGGGAACGACATGAGCGGCCAGGTATACAACGAGCTGAAGGAGCGCGGCTTCGTGGCCCAGGTCTCCGACGAGGGGGCCGTACGCAAGATGCTCGGGGGCATCCCCGTGACATTCTACGTCGGCTTCGATAATACCGCCTCGAGCCTGCACGCCGGCAGCCTCGTCCCGATCATGGCCATGGTCCACCTCCGGCGGGCCGGCCACCGGGCCATCGCCGTCGTCGGCAGCGGCACGACCATGGTCGGCGACCCGAGCGGCAAAACCGAGATGCGCCAGATGCTGGACGAGGCGACCATCCGGGCCAACGGCCGGAAGATCCACGCCCAGCTCGACCGCTACCTCCATTTCGACGGCACGAACGCCGTCGCCGTCGACAACGCCGATTGGCTCCTGCCGCTGAACTATGTCGGGTTCCTCCGGGAGATCGGCCGGCACTTCAGCGTCAACCGGATGCTGGCCGCCGAGGCCTATAAACTCCGGCTCGAGAAGGGGCTGTCCTTCATCGAGTTCAACTACCAGCTCCTCCAGGCCTACGATTACCTGAAGCTCTTCAGGGAATACGGCTGCACGCTGCAGATGGGCGGCGACGACCAGTGGGGGAACATCCTGGCCGGGGTCGACCTCATCCGCCGCGTCGAGGGCGGGACGGCCGAGGCCCTGACCTTCCCCCTCCTGACCATGGCCTCGGGCGCTAAGATGGGGAAGACCGCGCAGGGCGCCGTCTGGCTGGACAAGGAGCAGTTCAAACCGTTCGATTTCTACCAGTACTGGATTAACGTGGACGACCGCGACGTCGGGCGCCTCCTCCGGCTCTTCACCCTCCTGCCGCTCGATGAGGTCCGGCGCCTGGAAGGCCTCAAGGACAGCGGCATCAACGAGGCCAAGCGTATCCTGGCGTTCGAGGCGACGAAGATCACGCACGGCGAGAAGGCAGCGGACAAGGCCCGCCAGGCCTCCGCGGCGGCCTTCGTCAGCGTGAATGGGGATGCGGGAGGCGGGTCCGGCGCGACGGGCGACATCACCGTGCTCCCGACGACGACGGTCGCCCGGCCCCGGCTCGAGGCGGGCGTCAGTCCGGCCGAGCTCTTCACCGAGGTCGGCCTGACCCCGTCGCGTCGCGAGGCGAAACGGCTGATCGAGCAGGGAGGACTCTACGTCAACGAGGAGCGGATTGAAAGCCTCGAACGGCTCCTGACGCTCAAGGACCTGGGCCCGAACGGCATGTTGCTCAAGACGGGCAAGAAGAAGATCCACCGCATCGTCACCGGATAGGCCGGCGGTCAGGCCATGAGCCCCTATCTCTTAAGGGCCATCGACCGCGGCGTATTCGCCGTCGCCAACCTCATCAATCTCCTCCTGGTCGTGATGTTCGTGGCGCGGGGCCGGCGGAACGGGAAGGTCGAGAAGGTCGCGGGCCTGGTCATCGTGGCCCTGGCTTTCCCGCTCGCCGCGGCCTCGCTCCTCAACGCCCTCGGGCGTCGCGCCGGCTGGACCTGGGGCCTGCCGCTCCTCATGGTCGTCTTCTGTGTCGTCGAATACCTCGTCGACTACGCCCTCAAGGTCGACTTCCGGACCGGCCGGGCCATGAAGCCCTACCTCATTCTCTTCTACCTGGCCCTGATGGCCATGATCGGCTATTCCTTCCTGCTCGGGAAAACGTTCGGCTATATCACGCTGGCCACCTATTTCCTGCACATGGCCGCCTCGGCCTACTCCTACGGCCGGGTCAGGCACGGCGGGTAGGTCCGCCGCCAGGGCGTCCCTTCCCGCATTCCTTTGACACCCCCCGGGTCCTATGCTATAAGCGTTTTGATTCCCGCGGCCCGCCCGGGAAGGCCCGAGGTCGAACGCCATGACGCTCAAAGAACGGCTCAAGAGCAACCGGTTCCTGAGGAACGTCCTCCTCTTCCTGGCCGTCCTCGGCCCGGGCATCATCACCGGGAGCGTCGACAACGACGCCGGCGGCATCACGACCTATTCCGTGGCCGGGGCGGCCTACGGCTACCGGCTCCTCTGGACCCTGCTCCCCTCGTTCATCCTCCTCCTCGTCGTCCAGGAGATGAACGCCCGGATGGGTGTCGTGACCGGCAAGGGGCTGGCCGACCTGATCCGGGAGAACTTCAGCATCAAGGTCACGGCCGTCGTCTTCCTCGGGCTGGTCATCACCAATATCGGGAACACCGCCACCGAGTTCGCCGGCGTGGCCGGCAGCCTGATGGTCTTCGGCGTCAGCAAGTACATCTCGGTCCCCATCGTGGCCGTCGGGGTCTGGGTGCTGGTGACCAAGGGGAACTACCGCTCGGTCGAGAAAATCTTCCTGTTCTTCAGCTTCTGCCTCCTGTCCTACATCGTCTCGGCCGTCCTGGCCAAGCCCGACTGGGCCAAGGTCGGCCAATCCTTCGTCCGGCCCGGCATCCACTTCGACGTGCCGTACCTGAGCATGGTCCTGGGCATCGTCGGGACGACGGTGGCCCCCTGGATGCAATTCTACATGCAGTCGGCCGTCATCGAGAAAGGCATCCGGGTCGAGAAGTACAAGTTCGCTGTTTGGGACGTCGTCATCGGCTGCGTGGCCACGGTCGTCGTCGCCTTCTTCATCATGGTCGCCTGCGCCGCGACCCTGAACGTCAACGGCGTCGTCATCAACGAGGCCAAGGACGCGGCCATGGCCCTGACCCCGTTCGCCGGGGCGTTCGCCTCCCAGCTCTTCGCCTTCGGGCTGTTCGTGGCCTCGGTCTTCTCGGCCACCATCCTGCCCCTGGCCACGGCCTTCTTCGTCTGCGAGGCCTTCGGCTTCGAGGCCGGCATCAACAAGCGGATCCGCGAGGCGCCGCAGTTCTACGCCCTGTTCGGGTTCATCATGGTCATCTCCATCCTCATCATCCTCATCCCGGGGGCGCCGCTCATCGGCATCACCATCTGGTCCCAGGTCCTCAACGCCGTGTTGCTGCCCGTCGTCCTCGTCTCCATGATCCGGATGGTCAATAACAAGAAGATCATGGGTGAGCACGTCAACAACGCCGTCCAGAACACCGTGGGCTGGGCCAGCACCATCATCCTGATCATCCTGACGGCCGCGCTTCTCGTCTCCCAGGCCGTCGCGGTCCTGGCCCCGAAGTGAGCCCGTTTTGACAGGGGGAAGCCCCTGTGCTATAAGCGTTTGCGGTTGATCGGACGGTTCATCCATGAGCGTTCCTGAAGCCAACGAAAAGGCCGCCGCGACCGGCGCCGCCGCGGGAACGGCCCCGGGGCCCGCCGAGAACGTGTTCATCTATGTCTCCGAGCTCCTGGGCCGCCCCGTCTACGACGCGGGGGGCCGGCGGCTCGGGCGGCTGCACGACCTTAAGGTCCGTCTCGACGAGAGCTTCCCGAAGGTCACGACCCTCCACATCCGTCGCGGCCGAGGGAAGGTCCTGGCCCTGGACTGGGCCGAGGTGGCCAGCTTCTCCGGAAGGACGATCGTCCTCCACCCGGGGGGCGAGGCCAAGATGACCGCGCCGGACGTCAAGGGCGAGGAGATGCTCCTCAAGGAGGAGCTCCTCGACAAGCAGGTCGTCGACACCCACGGCGCCAAGATCGAGCGCGTCAACGACATCCACCTGCTCATCATCCACAGGGACCTCCGGATCGTCCACGTCGACATCGGCAAACGGGGCCTGCTCCGGCGGCTGGACCTGCTCCGGCCGATCGAAGGCCTGACCAAGTGGTTCTTTGAATATGAGGTCCCCGAGGTCCTCGTCTCCTGGAAGTACATCCAGCCCCTCGGGAGCGACCTCCACCGGGCCGAGCTCAAGCTCAACGTCGCCGCCCGCGGCCTCCACGACCTCCACCCGTCCGAGCTCGCCGACATCCTGGAGGACCTCGACCGCGGGAACCAAACCCGGATCTTCAAGGCCCTGGACCTCGAGACCGCGGCCGACACCCTCCAAGAAGTTGAGCCCTGGCTGCAGCGGTCCCTCATCGAGGCCGCCCCGGCCGAGAAGGCCTCGGACCTGCTCGAGGAGATGGAGCCCGATGAGGCCACCGACCTCCTCTCGGAGCTGACCGAGGATAAGAAGCGCACGCTTTTCCAAACCATGGAGAAGCCGAGCCGGGAGGTCCTCGAGGAGCTCCTGACCTACAAGGAGGGGACGGCCGGCCGTATCATGACCACGGACTACCTGAGCGTCCGGGAGGACCAGACCGTGGGCGATGCCCTTCGCGAGTTCAAGAACACGACCCACCCCCTGGAATCCGTCGCCTACATCTTCGTCCTGGACGCCGAAGGCCGCCTCAAGGGCGTCATCACCCTCCGCCACCTGGTCCTCATGGACAAGGAAACCCCTGTCCGCGGCCTGATGAACACCCAGATCGTCAGGGTCTGGACCGACGACGACGTCAAGACGGTCGCGGAGATCTTCGGGAAATACAAGTTCCTGATGATCCCCGTCGTCGACGAGGAGAACGTCCTCTGCGGGGTCATCACCTTCCAGGACATCATGGAAGAGCGCTGCACGCTCTGAGGCCGGGGGGATCCCTTCGGTCGACGCTCTCTACAAGAAGACCATCGCCAGGAGCTCCGCCACCATGGCCGGCTTGTCCCCGCCTTCGACCTCGAGGGTGTTCTCGACCGTCAGCAGGACCCTCCGGAAGCCGCGCTTCTCGAGGCCCTTCAGCACGGCCCGGTTGCGAACCCTCGAACCGGCCCGGACGGTGTGGGGGAAGCGGACCCGGTTGAGGCCGTAGTTCACGGCCATCCGGAAGGGGAGCGCGAAGGCCTCGTTCGTGAAGTTGAAATGGGGGACAAGAGAGAGCAGCAGGAACCCGTGGGCGACCGTGCCGCCGAGCGGGCCCGCCGCCGCCCGCTCCCTGTCGACGTGGATCCACTGCCGGTCCTCGGTGCACTCGGCGAAGGCGTCGATGCGCTCCTGGGTGACCGTGAACCAGTCGGACAGCCCGACCTCCCGCCCGACCATGGCCTTCAACCGCCTGAGGTTCGAACGCTTTAGCATGGCAGGCCTCCCGCCCCCGTCATCGAGTCTCGCGGACAGAGGATAAAGGGCGGCCCGCCCAAAGTCAAACGGGCGTGCCCCGCCCGTCCGTGATGATGTATAATCCCACCCGGCCATGAAGATCGCCGTCGGGATGAGCGGGGGCGTCGACTCCTCGGTCGCCGCCCTGCTCCTGAAACAGGCCGGACACGAGGTCACGGGCCTATCGATGAAGCTCTGGCGGGCTCCCTCGACGGGCGTGAGCGCGGGCCGGAGCGCCTGTTTCGGGCCGGACGAGGAGCAGGACCTCCGGGCGGCCGGGAGCGTCTGTGCCCGTCTGGGGATCCCTTTTCACATCTTCGACTGCGCGGACGATTACGAGACAGCCGTGTTGGGGAACTTCCGCGACGAGTACCTCTCCGGCCGGACCCCGAACCCGTGCATCCGCTGCAATCCCATGGTCAAGTTCGGCGTCCTGCCCGAGGCCGCCCGCAAGTCCGGGCTGGTCTTCGACCGCTTCGCCACCGGCCATTACGCCCGGGTCGAATTCGATGCCGCCATCCGGCGCCATCTCCTGAGGAAGGGCCTCGACGCCCGCAAGGACCAGTCCTACTTCCTCTACCGGCTCTCCCAGGCCCAGCTCGCGACGGTCCTCTTCCCGCTCGGAGGATACCTGAAGGACCGAGTGCGGGAGCTGGCCCGTGAGGCCGGTCTCCCGGTCCACGACCACCCCGAGAGCCAGGACTTTTACGACGGGAATTGGACCGACCTCGTCCGGCGGCCCGCCGCCGAGGGCGAGATCGTCGACCGGCAGGGCCGCGTCCTCGGCCGGCATCCAGGCGTCTGGAACTATACCGTCGGTCAGAGGAAGGGATTGGGGATCGCCGCGCCTTCGCCCCTCTACGTCGTCGAGATCGACGCCGCGCGGAACCGGCTCGTCGTTGGCCCGGAGAGCGAGACCTTTCGGACGTCCTGCGTCGCGGCCGACTGCGCCTGGGTCTCGGTCGAACGGCTGACAGAGCGGCTGGAGGTCCAGGTCAAGGTCCGATCGTCCGGCCGGCCCGCTCCGGCCGCGATCTCTCCGCTCGAAGGGGGACGGGTCCTGGTCGAATTCTCCGCTCCTCTCTCCGCCGTGACGCCGGGGCAATCCGCGGTCTTCTACCGGGATGACCTGGTCGTCGGCGGCGGGATCATCGAGTCCGCGGGGCCTTGAGGCGGCCCGAGGGCAGAGCTTCAGTCGACAATGAAGGCCTTGGCGCCCTTCTCCGAGGAGCCGAGGTGGGGGTTGGCCTGATCTTCGCCCACGGCAAAGCTCATCCCGGCGGACAAACGGAAGCTCCGGCCGTCCTTGAGCGTGACGATGAATTCGCCCTCGAGGACGAGAAAGATGTGCCCCTTGGGGCACCAATGGTCGGAGCGGAACCCCGGTAAATACTCCGCCATCCGGACCCGGACGCCGCCGGCCTCGACGACCCGCCAGAACGACGTGCCCATGGCTCCCTTTTGCTCCAGGGCCGGGA
>Ga0315268_10003379_pt1 | contig 17614 bp, 12 predicted proteins | sample C1_top_MG_FD_204535 | JGI IMG/M metagenome (GOLD analysis project Ga0315268, IMG submission 204535) | Sediment microbial communities from Yellowstone Lake, YNP, Wyoming, USA - C1_top | ecosystem: Environmental > Aquatic > Freshwater > Lake > Sediment | place: USA: Wyoming | collected 2017-08-01
TTTCGTTGGACGTTAATGTTTCGGCAGTGCTTCACTTTTCATGGAATACAAGTGGTTTAGGTAAGGGAGACTACACGATTTCAGCCTCAGCAAGCGTAGTGCCTGGCGAGGTGTATACGGCGGACAACAGTTTAGTGGCTGCTGAGCCCGTAACAATACTATTTCAGGGACACGACGTAGCCGTTACAGGAGTTTTTCCATCAAAAACAGTTGTGGGTGAGGGTTACTCCATGAACATAACAGTTAAAGTTAAAGATTACGGAACCTTCAATGAAGTTTTTAATGTTACGGTTTATGCTAACACAACAGCCATTGAGACCAGAGAGATTTCACTAACAAGTGGCGCATCAGCCGCCTTAACTTTCACATGGAACACTTCTGGCTTTGTTAAGGGCAACTATACGATAGACGCTTATGCTTGGCCTGTTCAAAGCGAAACAGATATTGGAGATAATAGGTATGTAAATGGTGTTGTTGTAGTTGCTATGGTTGGTGACATTACCGGTTTTGGTGTGTGGCCGGACGGTAAAGTTGACATTAAAGATGTATCCTTAGTAGCCAAAGCCTTCGGCTCAGTTCTCGGTGAAGGCGGATTCTACTGGCATCTAAAATTATGCTCAGGATGCCCTCATAGTCCTAATTGCGATATAAACAATGACGGAGTTATAGACATAAAAGATGTAGCTTTAGTATCAAAGCAATTTGGAAAAATAGATCCATGAAAACTAAAGCATTTCTCTTCTTCAAATTCAGCTTTCTCGCACTAAACTAATATTTTCTTGTCGCTACACGTCAATCTTTTATTAGCTTATTTTGTGCGCTTTATTGCTGTAAGGATCATGAGGAGGTGGTAGGTAACGATCTATGAGCAGAAACAACCCTAAGACGATACGCCGCCCAAGGTTTATGTGAAATTGTAGACTCGGCAAGGCGGCGAAGACGCGACAGCTGTGGAAGAAATTATAGAAATGCATAAAGAGTAGCTTAAGAAAATGGAAAAGTGAACTAAAAGATGTTTATAATAGAACAGAGTTTCACAAATTTAAAAAGACTTTTGTGCAATATGTTTTTTACCCAAAAGTGCACTTTTGGGTTACCTAAAAATGAAAAAAGAGGAGAAAGGAAAATGAAAAACAGACTGATAGTTTTGGCAATGCTTGTAATGCTACTGACTGGTTCTTTAATGGTTGCAGTAAATATTAGCTCCGTCGCTTCAAGTCCAATTTCGAAGGTAGACTACGAAAGCGCAGTAATAAAGGCTGCTGATAGGCTTGTTGCATTGCAGTCTACAACGGACTATGGGTGGGACTGGGTTGTTACAGGCTTAACAGCACATAGCCCAAATCCAAGCGCTCCAAACCTTTACGGTGTCACAGCATTAGGGCTTCTTGATGCCTATCAACTCACAGGAAATGTGACATACTTTAACGCCGCAAAGGCAGTGGCGGACTACCTAGTGTCTTTAGGTAGCGGAACATATCATTACCAGTTTGACCTTGAATTCCTAATAAAATTTGCAGAAGTTTCTGGACATACAGCATATTATACGTTTGCTTCTGAAGTGTGGACTTGGATGAAGGCAAATATAGATAGATACGCGGATGGGCATCAAGTGGACTTATACAACTATTACTACACAAGGTACGGAGAAAGTCAGGGTGCAGCCACATGGGCAACTGGTGATTGGGCCATAGCAGCCCTTGAGCTTGGCGATACGATATGGGCGAAAGCCATGACCGACGTTATAAAAGCAAACTATACAAAAATGGAACCAGATCCTCAAGGATGGCAGTATATTGGATGGGGCAAAGCCCTAAAAGCCTTCCAAGCAGTGGATTCCACAGCTTACGCAACTGAAATTGCAGATATAGTTAGCATACTTGCGTCAAGGCAACAGGCAGATGGATCCTTCACTGGCTGGGTTCAAGACGAAGCATACGTGATAATGGGATTAGTTAGTGTCGGCGAAATAGGGATTGCTGAAAATGCCACTGAGTGGCTCATTGAGCATCAGGGATATGACTCCATTATTGGCGGATGGAAACTTCCAGATGGAAACGAGTATTCGGAAGTAACTTCTGAGGCTGGTCAAGCAATCTTCCGCGTAATACAGGCAATAGGAACAGTGGATCTTGATCACTATAGTGATGGAATTATTGACGTGAAAACGATGACCATAAGCCAAGCGATAAAAGCCGCGTATTCGGGAGACACGATAATAGTCCACGCTGGAATTTACAACGAAGCATTATACATTGACAAAAGCCTCACAGTGAAAGCGGCAGGTGACGGTCTCGTTGTAATTAAGGGTGCCCAAATGCGCGTGACAAATTATGGAAATAGGCAGGCAACGATCTTTGTTGAAAATGCAGCCAACGTGATCTTGGAAGGATTTGACATAGAGGGTGAAGGATTAGGTGTTCCATCAGGGACTAAAAGTTATGCTGTACTGTATGAGAATTCAACAGGCATAATAAGAAACTGTGTGGTTTCTCCGAACACGATGGGAGATATGTTCAGCACAGCGATAGCTTTCTGGGACAACTCCGTCGTAACAGTTGAAAATTCTGTGGTTGAAAACTTTGGGAGAATAGGGATATACTCAAACAATGCTACATCAATAATAAGAGGCAACAAGATTATAGGGCAAATCTACACCCTTAACAATCAAGTGATTTATGGAATTGAGATTGAAGACTATTCAGGTCCTTCTGTGGCGGAGATAACTGGAAACAAAATATATAACTGCAATAACACTAATCCAAGCCCGTTGTGGTCTTCCGCTGCCATACTTGTTGACGGCTGGAGGGAATGGGCAGATTACTATAACCTTGCGTTGCTTCCATCCACTGTAGCAATAACCTACAATGAAATCTACGATAATTACGAGTCAATGGAGCTTGTTGCAAACGAATTCTCTTACGCGCACTACAACAACTTCTATAACAATACTTGGGGAGCGATATCTGCCCCTGAAAACTGGACTACAAACCCGACATATTACGTCTTTGACGCGCGATATAACTGGTGGGGCGACGCTTCCGGACCATACCACAATACGACTTGGACCTACATGGGCAAGCCTTACGGTCCAAACCACGGTCTAGGCGACCCTGTAAGCGATTACGTGCTCTATGATCCTTGGCTTAAAGAACCGTTCACTCCGCCTCCAGTTCATGATGTTGCTATTATAAGCGTCTCACCGTCCGCTACTAGGGTAGTTGTGGGTTCCACGGTTCAAGTTGATGTCAAGGTTAAAAATGAGGGGAACACCTACGAGACTTTCGATGTATCTCTATACTACAACAGCAGCATCATAGGGACACAGACAATAACGGACATGGTTCCTGGTTCCACGAAGCTATTAACGTTCTATTGGAGCACATCTGGATTATCGTATGGCACGTACACGTTAAGAGCTGAAGCCAGCATTGTAGCGGGAGAAACAAACACTGCTAACAATGTCTACGTCTACGAATTCGTTAGGGTAGGACCTGAAACTGTGATAAAAGTTGAACCTTCACTGTACGAAGCGCAGATGTTGAATAAGACTTTCCAGGTGAATGTGACCATCAGCGGTTTATGGGAAGGCTGGAGGGTCGTTGGAATTCAGTTCAGATTAACATACGATGACACGCTTCTGGAGGTTTTGAACGTTTCTGAAGGGCCATTCATGAAGGATCTCAGATGGAACCAGCATGGAACATTTTTCATAAGCTTTGTTGAAAGAGACCCGATTTATGGTCCAAATGTTTTAGTTGGAGATTTGCTTCTGCCAGACGATGCAGGCCAATGGAGCGCGTTTCCAGGTGGAAGCGGAGTGTTGGTGACAATAACGTTTAGGGTGATCCATCAAGAAAGAGGTCTTGAGAAGCCACCGTTGACAAGCGCACTCAATTTGGTAGACACCATGATTGTGGACGATAACATTGTTGAGATACCAGTGGCGCAGGAGCATGGCTTATGCAAGATTTACCCAACTAATATTGGCGACATAAACTATGATGGAAAAGTGGATATGAAAGATGTAAGCCTCGTGGCACGTGCCTTTGGAGAGTTTCCAGGTAGACCAAGGTGGAACCCAATGTTCGATGTTAACTATGACGGCAAGATAGATATAAAGGACATATCAATTGTGGCTAGAAATTTCGGGTGGACGCCAACCTACGACCCGTGATGCAACTTCAAAACTCCCTCCTTTTTTATCTACTTGTGCTGTGAAATTCTGTGTTTATACATATGCTTCATAGGCGTCTTTCTAATCGTGGATGTTAAATTAAAAGGCGGTATGCTTATGCTTTCCTTTTAATGTAAACAAGGGTAACCTTGTGGTCTATTTTTCAACTTATTTTATTAGCTTGATGTTTATTATGCTTACCGCCAACGTTTCATTTACGTACCGCAATGCGTAATCTTTAATTTGGTCGTAGCTCACGTTTTTGCCAATGATTATTGCGCTAAGCCCCTGAGTTGGTTTCGTTCTAAATTTTGGTATGATTTCTTCGCTTTTGATGTTGAATTTTTTTATCACCTTTATCCTATAGCGTTCAATTCCATGCCTTGGGCAGTAAGCCTCTATTAGCAGGCTTGGCATCCCCTTTTCCCCTTTAATATGTAATTGTGTGTGCGCTATAAATTTTTGTCGCTTCTTGTCGCTTTCCATTCACAAATTACCTTAAACATGCCGCACCAAAACCAAACTTAACAGTACCTTTATAAACTGTTGAGGCAATTTTATGCATGATGTCTTTATATTAGGTGTGCACGATGAGAAAATGTTGGCACAATCAAGAGGTGAACCTTAAAGAGCTGGCAGTGGATGTGAGTAGGTTTTTGGAGGCAAACGGGTTTAACGTTGTGTTGTCTAAGTGTGAGAGTGGTTATCAACTGGTTGCGGAAGATTCAGCATGTAAACTGCCCAGCAGTATAGTTGTTTTTATAGAAGGAATTTTTGATGGGTTTGCCGTGAATTTGGAGCTTTCCGACAAGAAGGCGGTGAATTTTTCTTTTCCTGTACTGTTAGCAACCATGTTTGGGGGCGGGTTCTTTTACTTGAAGAGGTTGAGGTCAAATGAGGCTTGGATTGATTTTCAGAAAAAATTTTGGGCAGAGTTAAATAACTTGGCGGCAAGCTGGAGAGTTGGAAAAGCTGATGATGCGGTGTGAGCGCATTATTGTAGATGATGTTAAAGTTGTTATGATCATTGGGTTATAACATCTTCTGGTTTAATGAACAAGGTTACATCCCCTTCTGCTTCATCAGAGTATATCTTAACTTTTATGGGGTAACCTTCATCTTGCTTGGTGCTTTTTATTGGAAATGCAAAGGTTATATCAATGGTTTCTGTTGTTGAGTTTTGTATTTTTAGATAGTAGTAATCCTCCGGATTAGTCATTCCGTCTGTAGATATTGCCACATGGTTTGCGTCGCCACGTATCGGTGTTAAATTGAAGTGTAACATTTCTATTAAAATGGCGTTTTGCGTGGTGGAATTTCTTGCGAAGGCTGCAATATCCGAGAATTCAAAGTACTCTTCTGGCTTTGCTTTTGGTTTTTCTTGTTTCGTATTATTGAAGTATACCGCTATTGCTATTACCGTAACAAATGTTATCAAATAGATGGCGATTGCAATTTTGGTTTTCTTCTTCATTGTTTTCACCTGGTTTGTATTTTACCTGCATCGGATAAGGTTAAATTCATCTTGGTTATATTTTTGTGTTGCTAGTGGGTCATATGGATTGGTTATGGCCTCTTAATCAGCGTTGGTTTTGGAAGCTTTTCTTCCTTTTTTTGGCGTTGTTTATTTTGCCATTCATAGTGGTTGGTTCTCTATTGTATTTTGCGCCAGACTACATATTTTTATTTCTGATTTTGGCGTTAATTGCTTTGATTGTTTATAGGAGTTATAAGGCGTGGGTTGAAAGGAGGCGAGGTGATGATGTTGAGGCTTAAATTTTGTAGAAAAATGCACTGAAACAATCTTCCATAAAGGATAAATATTCCTTCAACTTATATTTTTTGCGAAAAACGGAAAGGGGAGAAAGATGAAAATTCCAACAGTAATTGTAATGTTGACTTTAGCGTTGCTTATGTCTGCAATGTTTGTCCCAGCATATGCTGCTCCGCCGTCGATTAAGAACCCATCCACGCTGATTACGGCAACCATTGAAGGTGGAAACCCTGAAACTGTTGATCCCGCATGGGCTTACGACACAGCAAGCGGTGAGCTTATAATGAACGTCTATGACACGCTTATAACTTTCGATGCCGAGCACATGGAAAGGTATCTGCCATCCCTTGCGACAGAATGGACCATTGAGAACATAACTGGAACTAAAAGTCCAGAGGGACTAGACTGGTACTACAGATACACGTTTAAGATAAGGACAGGCGTAACCTTCACTGATGGGAGTCCATTAACGCCGGCAGACGTTGAATACAGCTTCGAACGTGAAATGGTTCAGGACAGGGACAGCGGTCCGCAATGGATGCTTTATGAACCTTTGCTGAATGAAGCTGGAGGTGCATACTATTTCGCTCTTGACTGTGGCTATAATATAACTGAAGGTGCCCCTAACTATGAGGCTTCGGTAAACTTCGTGGGAAAATGTATCGATGATGCTGTACAGTCAAACGCCACGCATGTCTGGTTTAACTTAGCGTTCCCAGGCGCATACGCACCGTTCATGCAGATACTATGCCAAACATGGTCAAGTATAATGAGTAAAACTTGGGTTAACAACTATGTAATAGGCACTCTTGGTAGACCTGATTGGAGTGGAGATTAGAGCAAAGTTAAACCAGGCTTGAGCATGGACCATACAGAATGGATACTCTATCACAACCCAGAAATTTCACCTCTGGATTACCCATCTCCAGTGATGTGTGGAACAGGGCCGTTCAAGCTTGAAACGTTGGACTACTCAGCACAGTACTGGTCTGTTGTAAGGAACACGAATTACTGGAGGGGTTGGCCAGCAGACTTTCCATCACTAGCTGGAGCGAAACCAGCAGGCTGGGTTGAACGATACATGGTAACATGGAAATACACTTGGGAGACAAGGTCAACAATGTTCCTATCTGGAGACGTTGACTTCTGTGCAGTGCCAAGACAGTATAAGGATCAGGTGCTTAATAAGACCGGCATCAGATGCATATACCCGCTGCCTGTTCTTGCTGTCGACGCGTTCTTCTTCACATTCAACATAGATAATGCCACGCTGTACGGCAAAATAAACGATTACGGCGTGTTCACTGAAGATGGCATTCCACGCGACTTCTTTGGCAATCCAACGTGGGGAATCCACGTTAGGAAGGCTTTCGCATACGCGTTTGACTACGACACATTTCTACTGCAATCTTACCTAGGCGAGGCCAGCCACCCAGCAACAGCCATAATTCCAGGTCTTCTCTACTACGACCCGACAGTTAAGGGCTATACATACAACCTAACAGCTGCTGAAAACGAGTTTAAGCAGGTTCCAGGACTATGGGACACAGGCTTCACGATAGTGATCCTCTATAACACTGGTAACATACCAAGACAAAATGCTGCAAACCTACTAAAAAAAGCACTTGAAGACATGAATCCAAAGTTCCATGTAACAGTCACTAACGTCGACTGGAGGAGTTATCTGAGAGCCGCAATTAAACATTGGCTCTCAGGATTCATAATTGGCTGGTTAGCTGACTATCCAGACCCACACAACTTCGCCTCTGCGTTCTACGCTTCAACTGGCGCATTCCCAGTATGGCAACGCTATAGCAACCCAACAATGGATGCACTCGTCTTACAAGGCATCGCAACGCCAGACGGACCTGATAGACAAGCCATATACACGCAAATACAGAAGTTAGCAGTAGCGGACTGCCCAAGCTTCACTTTAGATCAAGCTATTGGGCGCCACTTCGAACGCGACTGGGTTGTAGGCTGGTACTATAACCCAATTTATCCAGGCATCTATGCATACAACATTTGGAAGTGGTACTACGTTCCACACGCGCTACTTGACACTTCAACACAGCCGACAAGCAGCCTCCTACCCTACGACGTAAACTACGACGGAAAGGTTGACATAAAAGACGTAAGCACAACAGCCAAATCCTTCGGCGCAACACCAGGACCACCAATAAGCCCAAGATGGGTCTTCCGCTGCGACTTCAACAACGACAGAAAAGTAGACATCAAAGACGTTAGCGCAGTAGCCAAATCCTTCGGAAAAACAAGCGCCGTGTGGTCGCCAACAGCTCCATCAGCACACGACCTTGGCGTAAGCGTTGACGTGCCCTCACTCATAAACGTTACAGAAACGACGCTACCAGTAACAATAACATCGTCGGTGCACAACTTTGGAACAATCGGTGAAACGGGCATAACATTAACGTTGTCCATAAACGGCACGGTGGTTCAATCGCAGACCACAGATTTGGCGTCTGGAGCCACATTCACGATGACATACTCATGGAGCCCACCAACACCATCAACGCAGGACACATACATCATAAAAGTGGACGTAACCGAAGTACCTGGAGAAACATTTACGTTCAACAACCACATCGCGGCAGAAGTTGTCGTAGTTAAATAAACCGCCATAATATCCCCCATTTTTTTATCGTCAAACTTAAATATTCACCTTCTATTTATCATTTTGAATTCCAATGACAAGCCTAATAGCCTACATAACTAGAAGACTAATCTTCCTAATATTCGTTCTAATCGGCGTTACACTTATGATATTCGCAATAACAATGCTCTTCTCGCCTGAAATAAGGGCCTACCTGTACATAAGAAACATTCAACATGTAACCCCAGACGTCGTACGATCAGTAATCGAGAAATACGGGCTAAACGATCCATTCTACCTTCAATTCTCACGATGGCTAGGCCAAGTCCTACAGGGAAACCTCGGCTGGTCCCAAAGTAGCGCGCAACCCGTCGCGGAGGCAATTTTAACAAGGTGGCCCTACACCTTTGAAATAGTAATCTTCGCCGCGCCCCTCATAATATTTTTCGGCATATACTTAGGTGTTCAAGCTGGGGTGCATAGAAACGGAATTATAGACCACGTGACAAGAGTTTTCTCAATAATAGGTTACTCGCTTCCATCATTCTGGCTTGGCCTTCTGCTGTTATCCGTATTTTACGGAAAACTCGGATGGCTTCCACCAGGCGCCCTAAGCTATGAAGCAGAACAAGCAGTGCACGCATCTTCTTTTGTGCGTTACACTCACATAGACCTGATTGACGGCATCCTAAACGGGCAGTTCTGGATAACCCTGGATGTCTTGAAACATGTAATATTGCCCGTCATAGTGATTGTCGTGATAGATATTGCGGTTCTTGTTAGGGTTATGCGTTCATCAATGCTTGAAAGCTTAAGCAAACAATATGTAACAGCCGCAAGGGCAAAGGGTCTTGACGAAAAAACAGTAATATATAAACACGCAAGGAGAAACGCCCTCATACCAGTTGCAACCCTCTCCGGGATGCTTGTTGCAGGTCTACTTGGCGGCTTAGTAATAACAGAAACTGTTTTTGGATTTGGTGGACTGGGACAGTGGGCCGCAAACGCGGCAATAGGTCTTGACGTCCCAGCAGTTTTAGGCTACGCCATGTTAAGCGCTCTTTTATTTGTTATAGCAAACTTAATAGTAGACATCATGTATGCTTACATCGACCCACGGATAAGGCTGGAATAAACATGAGTCAAGAGTCAAGATGGCAAAGATTCAAATTGTCCATGGAGCCGAGAGTTAAAGAGTGGAAATTCATGGTTAAACGCGTAAGAGAGACTCCCTTAGCGTTAGCTGGACTGATAATAATTATATTTTTCATACTCATCGCCTTACTGGCGCCTGTACTTGCCCCCCCCACATATTCAGACCCATTTAAAATACCGCAAGATAAAGAAATTTATTCGCTTACACCAAACCCTACGCCTCCAACATTGACGCACATCTTCGGCACTTCAGACCAGCAATACGACATTTACTACGCCTGTATATGGGGAACTATAACGGCGTTCCGGGTGGGCTTAACGGTTGTATTAATATCATTAATAATTGGCCTCATACTGGGCGTAGCAGCAGCCTACTACGGCGGTATCCTAGACGAAATTTTAATGAGGTTCACGGACATAATCATCGCCTTTCCTGGACTCATACTTGCCATGGCACTCGTCCTAGCCTTCCCAGCTGCGATACCAATAAACCTCTCATCAATATTTCTGGTTTTTTCAATAATCTGCTCCTTCATTATTATTATGGCGCACCCAGACAAGAAACTGCTTCTAATAACGCAGATGATTGTAGTCGCTTTTTTAGTTTCATACATATACCAGCCAATAGTGCTTCACCTCGAAATTACGAACCTTGACAAAGTGTTATTTGCAATAGCCATAGTGGGCTGGCCGGGATATGCAAGACTCATAAGAGGGGAAATTTTACGGGTTAAAAACGAAGACTACATAGAAGCAGCTAAGGCGGCGGGCTCCTCAGATTTCCAAATAATAACAAAGCACATCCTCCCGAACACCATTTACCCGCTGCTAGTTGTCGTTTCAATGGATGTCGGTTCTATCGTATTGACAGCAGCAGCCCTAAGCTTTCTCGGAATAGGTGCTCCAATAGACTACGCTGACTGGGGACAAATGATAAGTAGAAGCAGAGCCTGGATTAGAAATCCTGAAATGCTTGCCAGTAATTTTCACACATTTTTCATTCCAGGACTTTTCATAACACTCTTTTCATTAGGGTGGAATCTCCTCGGCGACGCTTTAAGGGACGTTTTAGACCCGATGTTGAGGAGGAGATAAAATGACTGATGAAGAAATCCTTGAAGTTGAAAATTTAATTGTGAGGTTCTACACGTATGAGGGCATTGTTGAAGCACTTGACGGTGTAAACCTTAAAATTCGAAAGGGTGAAATCCTTGGTCTTGTAGGAGAAACCGGCTGCGGCAAAAGTGTCACAAGCTTATCGACGCTCGTTCTGGTTCCCCCTCCAGGTTCAATAGAGGCTGGAAAAATTTTCCTTAAAACTCAAGGTAAAAAAGTGAATTTACTGGAACAAGACAGAGAAACATTGAGAACTGTTAGAGGAAGCGAAATCTCAATGGTTTTTCAGGAGCCGAGAGCATATTTAAACCCCGTATACTCGGTTGAGAACCAAATTTCAGAAGTGCTATTGGTTCACAGGAAAGAGGAGTTCCTGAAAAGGGCTATAGAAACTATTAAGAAAAAGAAAAAAGGTTCAAATTTTGAGTTGAAACTCTATCAGAGAATGCTGGAAAAGCCTAAATCGCTAACAACCAAGCTGCTTAGTAAATTTACTTCAAAAAGAACTTTAAAAATGGAGCTTCACAACGAAGTTGTCGCATTACTGAAAAACATGGAAATACCAGATCCTGAAAGAGTTGCGAAAATGTACCCACATGAACTTAGCGGCGGAATGGCTCAACGAGTTGTAATCGCGATGGCGTTGTCATGCAACCCAAAGATTCTGTTAGCCGATGAACCTACAACTAATCTTGATGTTACAGTTCAAGCTCAAATTTTGCAGTTAGTTTCCCTGCTTCGTAAAAACTTTCAGTCATCAATATTATATGTAACCCATGATTTAGGCGTTGTCGCCGAAATCTGCGACCGTGTCGCCGTGATGTACGCGGGAAACGTTGTTGAAACAGCCGACGTGTTTGAAATCTTCAATAACCCGCTACACCCATACACTAAAGCCCTGCTTGAATCTATACCTAGGCCCGGTAAAGAGTTCAAGTCCATTCCAGGTGTTGTTCCAAGCTTAATAAAGCCTCCTAGAGGCTGCAGGTTCCACGACAGATGCGACTTCGCCATGGAAGTATGCAGGAAAGTTAAACCGCAATTCCTAGAAGTTAAGAAGGATCACTTTGTTGCATGTCACCTGTATGGAGGCCCCAAATGAGCACAATAATTCAAACTGAAAATCTTAAGAAGCATTATCCAATTTACGGCGGCGTGTTTAAGAAGAAAGTGGCAAGCGTGAAAGCCGTTGATGGAGTATCGCTTAACATTTTTAAGGGAGAATGCTTCGGGCTTGTCGGCGAGTCTGGATGTGGCAAAACAACGCTTGGAAAAACAATTATTAGACTTTTCAATCCGGATTCTGGACACATATTTTTCAACGTTCCCGACGATATCATAGAGGAAATCAAAAGGATTGAAAAGGAAAACCCTAAGTCTAGAAGGTTACGGAGGCTTTTAGAGCAGTACGACGCTGCTCACTTCAAAGGTGAGAACTTGCGGTTTTTAAGGAGGAAAATGCAGATAGTCTACCAGGATCCAACGACATCGCTTGACCCAAGAATGCTTGTTAAAGACATAGTCGCAGAGCCGCTTGCAGCCCAAGGAATAGCGAAGGGTGAAGAAGCTGAAAAGATGGTTGTTGAAATTTTGAGAAGGGTTGGATTAACTGAGAGGCACCTTTACAGGTACCCTCACGAATTTAGCGGTGGGCAGAGACAAAGAATAGCTGTTGCAAGGGCGCTTATCTCCCGTCCAGAATTTATTATACTCGATGAGCCCACATCCTCGGTGGATGTATCTGTCCGCGCTCAACTGCTTAACCTCTTTCAGGATTTACAAAAGGACTTCAACTTAACATACATGTTCATAAGCCACGATTTGAGCATAGTTGAATGTATAAGCCAAAGAGTCGCGATAATGTATCTTGGGAAAATTGTTGAACTTGCATCAACGGAGGAAATATTCCACAACCCACTTCACCCATACTCTCAAGCTCTAATAGCCTCCGTTCCAATACCGGACCCAACAAAAAGAAAGGAGCGTGCCCCAATAACAGGCGAGGTGCCAAGCCCTGTTAATCCGCCCTCTGGCTGCCGTTTCCATCCTAGGTGTCGTTTAGCCATGGACATTTGTAGAAGAAACGAGCCCAGGCTCGCGGATGTTGGGAAGGGACACTTTGTGGCATGCTTCGCCGTTAGCGGAGAAAAGAGGTGAAAAATTGAAGAAGTCTCTAAAACTGGCAACCATCGCCTTTTTCGCTTTAACAATAGTCCTAGCTGCTCAAACTCCACTTAGCTTTGAAAACTCTGCAGCTGAAATTCTGATCACCCCAAACATTGTTAATGTGCAACCTGAAGAAAACTTCACGCTCACATTAAACGTGACGAACATCACGAATTTGTTTGCATGGCAGGTTGCGTTAAAGTATAACGGGACAATCATAAACTGTACAGGAATTTGGACTCCTGAGGACAACGTTTTCGGAGGGAAACTAACAGTTCCCGTTGAACCCGTCTATGGAAAAGACTATAAGGACGGGTTAAGCTACGTCTTATATGGTTACAGCTTATTGTCTCCGCCAGGAGTAACCGTTTCAACAGGTGTTCTTTTTAAATTAAACTTCACCGCTTTGGAAGCCGGGGCGACAACAATTGTCATAGCTACAAAGGAAAGTCCAGCCTGGCAAGACCAACTTCTCAGCTGGGATTCCTATCTACTCGATGATAAAGAGCCCGGCAATGAAATTCCCTTCCATGGGGGCAGTTCAACTATAATTTGTGGCGAGGCAAACGCCCCGCCTATAGCCAAGTTCACAGCAACGCCATCCACTGTAAACGCGACGGGTAAGCTTGTTCTTCTGGGAAACCCGCCTGCTGGAGGCGCTTATTATGTACAAACGTTTAAGGGTGTTCCAGTCACTTTTAACGCTTCAGGATCCTATGATCCGGATGGGCGGGTAACCCTTTACAAATGGGATTTCGGTGACGGCGTCACCGCCGAGGTTAGTGATCCTGTGATAACACATGCCTATAACAGCACTGGACAGTTTGTTGTAACCCTTGTTGTTGTTGATAATGGAACAGAGCCTTTGAGTTCCAAAGCTGTTTCAACGGTCATAGTGGTTGGTTTGGTGTTAGACCTTTTCGATTGGATGCCCTATGTATACGGCTTGACTGCCGTGTTTGTTGTTCTTGTTGTTGTTTACTCGGTTAATAAGGCTGTGAAGAGTAGGCGGAAACTGAAACTTTAATTCAATACTTAATTTTGCCATAATCATTATCGCAACGTTTTGTAGAAGATACTTCCAGAAAGTTTAAAAGTGTATGATGAGAATTATATAATTGCTAAGGAGAAGGGAGAAATATGAGTAAAGAACTTAAAAAAGTTCTAGTGCTAATTGCAGTTGCCTCAATGATGTTTGCAACGATGCCTATGCTTCAAATATCGAAAGCTGCACCCGCAGACTCAATGTGGGTTCAGTTTGAGCCAGAAGGAGTTAGCGCCAAAACATTTAAGACGGACACAACATCCGTAGGCGACAAGTTCAACGTGACCATATGGATGAACATAACAAGCAAAGACCAGTACAGCTGGCAGTTCAAACTCTACTATGACACAACACAATTATTAGCGCTAAGGGCAGGATATACCGCCGGAGGCACAAGTAAATGGGCAACACATGCTCAAGGGGGAACAGCAACCACACCAGTACCTTTGGTGATAGAGTCAAACTACGTCTTCTGGGGTGAAGCCCTACAAGGAGAGGAGTATGTTCCGGCTGGTACTTGTGACAGCCTTGCTTGGGTTGAGTTCCAAATAATTGCTGCGCCACCCATGGGCGGCCAACTAACAAGCCTACTAGACATAAACAACGAAGACACATACATGCTGGACACGAGTTTAGGCACAATTCCAACAACAAAGTATTCAGCTTCGTATGCTTATCAGTGGGTTGCGCCTCCTAAGCCCCGCTTAGCTGTTGACCCATCCTACAGGGAGTATGGTCCATACCCGCCATCCGCTGTAGGCACAGAGTTTGACGAAAACATAATCATACAAGGCTTAAGCGCAGCATGGTTCCTCGTGAACGTCTCAACACATCTGGCTTACAACCCAACGCTTTTAGGCGTTGTAAGCGTGACGTTCGGCTCAGCGTGGACATACACGGAATACACCGTCACAGATGGAGACATATACCTATTCGCAAATGCAACAACTCCGCCGAGCGGAGACGTACTACTGGCAACGGTCAGGTTCAACATAACATCCCAAGGCACAGCACCGCCAAGAACCCCGGGAGAATACGACGAATCCCCACTTGACCTGAACAACTATCACCTCTATGCAGAAACAATTGAAATAACCACAAATCCAGAAATAGACGGAAAAGTCAGAATCTACTGCCTAATAACACTACCACTAGCACACCTAGAAGTCTCAAGCGTTACGATGGGTCCAGAACCCGTCTTAGGCCAAGAATTCAATGTCACCGTTTCAATAAAGAACCTTGACAGCCACTGGTACATGATAGGACTACAATTCAGGCTAAGCTACCCAGCAGACCTGATAGAACCAGTAGCCGTATACGAAGGACCATTCTTCAAAAGCTTCGCGGTTCCGCCTTCACTGGGAACATGGTTCCAATCATACTTTGAAACAGACGGAACATACGGGCCACACGTGCTAGTCGGAGTATTGCTATACCCAGATGAAAACGGCACATGGCATGAACCATGGCCTGAAGGAGAAGGAGTAATCGCAACAATAAAGTTTAAGGTTATATACCAATGCTATCCAGAAACCAACACGGGACCACTTAATATAATTGAGCAATTGGCAGTTGGACTTGACGGACCAGTAACGCAAAACATCGTCAATGTTCCACTAGACTCTGCAGTGAACGGGTTATACACAGTAACAACATCCCTGCCTGGAAGGATGATTGATCTGTACGGTGGAGCCGTAAACAAGGGATACGGAACAAGCCACGGATACAATTACAATGGTATAGGCGTGATATGGCCAGCGGGCTACGGTGGACAAGGAGTCAACAATCCTATGGACTTGGTCATTCCACAATCAGAAGTGTGGCTCTTTGCAAATGTGACGTATAACTACTGGCCAGTGGAAAACAAGATTGTAACATTCGAGGTTAAAGATAACCAAGGAAACACTCTTGCGGTGCTTTATGGCATAACTGACAGCAACGGTGTCGCCTATGCAACATTCAGGATGCCGGGAGGCGACAATCCAGAAAGTCTGTTCGGAGTATGGACAGTGATAGCCACGGTAAGCGTTGGAGACCAAGTTATTACTGATACAATGACGTTCCACTTCGACTACTTAGTGCACATATGGAAAGTTACGACGGATAAGTATCAATACAACCACTATGAGCTTGTAACTGTGAACGTTGAGTTTGGAACACACGCAATGCAAGAGTACCCAATACTGATAACAGTTGTCATACAGGACGAGCTAGGCGTAGTGATTGGAAAGCAAACATCTGAAAGCACAGTTGGTGGGGCCGTCTACTCCACATACAGGAACTATCAGATGAGCAGGCAAATACAGATACCAAAATGGGCTTACGCTGGAATCGCCACGGTGCATGTTAACGCCTTTGACAAGTGGCCAGTCCTAGGCGGAACAGCTTGGTGTCCAGAATACGCTCCAGCACCGACGATTGCAATACAACCATACTAAATTTCCTTCACCCTCTCTTTTTCTTTTTGTCAAAACACGATAAAACTCAGATAATTCTGCTATAAATCTTATCCAACAAATTCACTTAAGAATAGAAGTTTATTCCATAACCCTTATTAGAAAAGCTGATCTAAAATAGTTTGGACCAAAATGAGAAAAACATTGTTAACAATTCTCATAATTCTCACACTCTTAACATACATTGAAACTGCGAATTCATCAAACTTAAACCTAACAATAACAACAAACAAACAACTCTACAACGTGGGAGAATCTGTCACAATTATGGGAAGCCTAACGCAAGACGGAACACCACTGTCAGACGGACTGGTAGCTATACAGGTAAAAACTCCAAAAAACGCAACCTTCATAATAAGAACATTCACAACAGGTCAAACCCCAACGGGACCATGGCCAATTGAAATAACAAACTTCACACCATGCGACTCGAACGGTAACCCAACATACACATTCCAACCAGGAGGACAAATAGGATTCAAATTCACGATAAAAAACAGTGCAGCCACATCGTACGACGTCATCGTACCAATAAACCTCTACTACGCAAATGGCGCGCCATTTTCAATATTTATAGCGTATAACGGCACCATAAACGCAAACAGCAAAATAACCAGCATGATCTGGCCGCTATCAATTCCAACAGACGCCGTGAAGGGAACAGCATACGCATACGCAAACGCATTAAGCGACTTACCTGAGAATATGGGACTTCCATACTCACCAGAAAACTCAGCAAACTTCACAATAGGCACAGAAGCGCATCGACACCACAAACAAGCTCAAGCGCAGGGACATTTAACATAACCTTCCCACTAAAATCCGTTCCGATATACCTTGGAAACTACACCATAAATGCGGCAACACGCTATCCACCATCATCATTTCCGTTCACAACAGCCTACACAAAATCAACATTCAATGTAGCCCTCATAGCCGACCTAAACAACGACTACAAAGTAGACGTCAAAGACGTGTCCATAGCTGCGAAGGCTTTCGGAACAGAGCCCGGCGATTCGAGATGGAACCCAATAGCAGACCTAAACAAAGACAACAAAGTAGATATGAAAGACATATCCATAGTTGCAAGAGCATTTGGAGCGGTTGCACT
>Ga0315268_10003380_pt1 | contig 17610 bp, 16 predicted proteins | sample C1_top_MG_FD_204535 | JGI IMG/M metagenome (GOLD analysis project Ga0315268, IMG submission 204535) | Sediment microbial communities from Yellowstone Lake, YNP, Wyoming, USA - C1_top | ecosystem: Environmental > Aquatic > Freshwater > Lake > Sediment | place: USA: Wyoming | collected 2017-08-01
TCTTGCTGAAGATCCAGGCGATGCCGATCATCACGACCACGCCGAACGCGCTGACGAGCTGGTTTATGTTCATCGTGACCCATTCTCGCCCATTTCGCCCGTTCCGGTCAACTTCGGCGCCGCGTCCGGGCTCCCGGTCCAAAACGAGTGTCTATATAAATAGACACAAATCGTGCCGCAGGCTTATTCCCGGCTCGACCCGGGCTCGGTTTTTCCGTATGATGCGGCCATGATAATCGATACCCGGCTGATCGCCGCGGCCCTCCTCCTGGCCGCCGCGTCGGCCTTCGCCGAGGACGCCGCCGCGCCCGCCAGGAAGTGGAAGGACTCCGCCGAGGTCTCGTTCGTGAACACGAACGGCAACAGCCGCACCCAGACCACCTCCGCCAAGGACGCGTTCTCCTACGACTTCGACGCCCTGACCCGCCTCGAGCTGGAGGGCGGCGGTCTGGGCTCCAAAAGCAACGGCGCCGTGACCGCCGAGCAGTACCATGCCGGGGAAAAATCCCAGCGCAAGTACGACGACCACGACTACGTCTTCGAGAAGTACCAGTGGACCCGCGACCGTTTCGCCAATATCGCCCACCGCCACGAGTTCTCCGTCGGTCTCGGCCGCGAGCTGTGGAAGACCCCCAAGGACCTGCTGACGGGCGAGGCGGCGCCCGGCTACCTGAACGAGGAGCGCATCGGCAGCCGGCGCGTCAGCAACGCCACCGGCCGCCTCTACTCCAAGTACGTCCACGACTTCACCGCGACGTCCAAGTTCAGCCAGGACGTCGAGTACCTGCAGAGCTTGGCCGACAAGCGCGACAGCCGCATCAACACCGAGACCGCGCTGACCACCGCGCTGAGCGCCCGCTTCTCGACGAAGACCTCGTTCCTGTGGAAGCGCAGCACCCGGCCCCCGGCCGGCACGGCCAAGGACGACGAGATCGCCTCGTTCTCGCTGATCGCGAACTTCTGATCCCCGGAGGAGAATCCCATGAGCATGGTCAAGGAGTTCAAAGAGTTCGCGATGAAGGGCAACGTCGTGGACATGGCCGTCGGCGTGGTCATCGGCGGCGCGTTCGGGCGCATCGTGTCGTCGTTCCTGAACGACGTGATGATGCCGCCCCTGGGCATGCTGACCGGCGGCGTGGACTTCACCGATCACCGCCTCACGCTGAAGGCGGCGGAAGGCGCGGGCAAGGCCGTCACGCTTAATTACGGCGCCTTCATCACGGCGATCGTGGACTTCGCCATCGTCGCCTTCGCCGTGTTCATGCTGGTCAAGGGCATGAACGCCCTCAAGCGCGAGGCGCCCGCCGCCCCGCCCGCGCCCACCGAGAAGCAGTGCCCCGAGTGCCTGCTGAATGTCCCGCTGCGGGCCAAGCGCTGCGGCCACTGCTCCCAGCCCCTGCCGGCCTGAGCGCCGCAAGAACCTGTTTTACGGACCGCGCGATTTCGTAATATTCCGTTCGTGAACGAAGCCGCCTCCCGGCGCAACGTGATCGCCGCGGTCCTCCTGGCCGCGCTCGGCTACTTCGTCGACATCTACGACCTGATTTTGTTCAGCATCGTGCGCGTGCCGAGCCTCAAGGGCATCGGCGTCGCCGACGCGGACCTGCTGGGCACCGGCGTGACCTTGCTCAACTGCCAGATGGGCGGCATGCTGGTCGGCGGCCTGTTCTGGGGCATGCTCGGCGACAAGAAAGGACGCCTGTCCGTCCTGTTCGGCTCCATCGCCATGTACTCGGCCGCCAACATCGCCAACGGCTTCGTCCACACCATCCCCGCGTACGAGGCCCTGCGCTTTATCGCGGGACTGGGACTGGCCGGCGAGCTGGGCGCCGGGATCACCTTGGTCTGCGAGCTGATGCCCACCGGCACGCGCGGCTACGGGACCATGGTGGTGGCCGGCGTCGGCATCGTGGGCGGCGTGGTCGCGGGCCTGGTGGGGGACTTCTTCGACTGGCGCACCGCGTACTTCGTGGGCGGCGGCATGGGCCTGGCGCTTTTGTTCCTGCGCCTGGGCGTGTACGAGTCCGGCCTGTTCGACAAGGTCGCGCGCTCCAGCGTCAAGCGCGGCGACTTCTTCATGCTGTTCTCGTCCGGGGAGCGGCTGTGGAAGTACCTGTGCTGCATTCTGTTGGGAGTGCCGGTGTGGTTCGTGATCGGCATATTGGCCACCTTCGCGCCTGAGTTCGGCAAGGCCCTGGGCATGCCCGTCCTCCCGACGGGCGGCCACGCCGTCATGTGGCTGTACGCCGGCTGCGCGTTGGGCGACTTCGCCAGCGGCGGCCTGTCGCAGTGGCTGAAAAACCGGCGCAAGGCCGCGTTCGTCTTCGTGACGGTGACCGCGCTGCTGACCGTCGCGTATCTGAACCTGTTCGGCGCCGCGCTGGCGCCGTTCTACGGCATCTGCTTCGGCCTGGGCTTCTTCGCCGGCTACTGGGCCGTGTTCGTGACCATCGCCAGCGAGCAGTTCGGCACCAACATCCGCGCCACGGTCACCACCACGGTGCCCAACTTCGTGCGCGGCTCCTTGGTGGCGGTGTCCTGGGCGTTCACGGCGCTGAAGCCCGGGCGCGGCATACTGGGCGCGGCGGGGATCGTGGGGACGGTCTGCTTCGGCCTGGCCTTCCTCGCCCTGTCCGGCCTGCGCGAGACCTTCGGCAAGGACCTGGACTATCTCGAGCCTCACGTGTAATCATTCCCGTCCCCGGCGCACTCATCTTGGATGCACAGCCGCATAAACCCTCAGGAGATCAACCAACCCAAAATGAAAACCCTCAACTCGTCGTTCGTCGTGGAAGCCGCGCTCGCCGGCCTGTTCGCCGCCGCCTTCGTCCTGCCCGCCGCCGCGCAGGACGCTCCGAAGGGCGACGCCGGCTCCGACAAGCCCATGCCGGTGAAGAAGGCCGCGCACAAGAAGAAGGCCGTCGCGAAGGTCCACTGCCTGGGCATCAACTCCTGCAAGGGCAAGAGCGAGTGCGCAGTGGACGGAAAGTCGTCCTGCCAGGGCCAGAACGCCTGCAAGGGCCAGGGTTGGGTTTCGCTGACCGCGAAGACCTGCGCCAAGAAGAAGGGCACCGTGGAAACCGCGAAGGCTCCCGCCGCTCCGGCTCCGGCCGCGGCTCCGGCGGCGAAGTAAGTCCGTCCGATCCGAAAGCGAAGGCCGGCGGGGAAACCCGCCGGCCTTTCTTCGTGCTAGAATCGCGAAGTGCTGAAGATCGTCCTGATCCGTCCCGAGATCCCGTTCAACACCGGCAACATCGGCCGCACGTGCGCGGCCGCGGGCGCGAGGCTCCACCTGGTCGGGCCGCTGGGATTTTCCTTGTCGGAGCGGCGCCTGCGCCGCGCCGGGATGGACTACTGGGAGACGCTGGCGCCGGTGGTGCACGACTCTGTGGACGCGTTTCTCAAGTTCCTTCCTTTAGAGGCCGACGTGCTGGCCTTCAGCGCCGAGGGCGCGCGCACGCACTGGGAGGCCCCGTACCGCGCGGACTCCTGGCTGGTGTTCGGCGGAGAATCGGAGGGGCTTCCTCCGGAATTGCGCGCGCGCTGGCGCGAGCGCCTGTACCGCGTGCCCATGGTCCCCGGCGCGCGCTCGCTGAACCTGTCCACCGCCGCGGGCGTCGTGATCTACGAGGCTCTCCGGACCCACGGTCCCACGCGGGCGTAGGCCTCTTGCCGTAGGCCCGCTTCCCCGTACGCCCCAACCCCGTTCCCGAGCCATGCCTTATAATTCCACCAGCAGCTATAGCGCTTGCGTGACAAGGAGCCGAACATGATCGTCGAGAAGATCCCCGCGAAGAAGAGCCTGGCCGTGACCCTCGCTTTGGCCCTCGGGCTTTCGCTTCCCGGCGGCGCGTGGGCCCAGGTGATCGCGGGCCGCGCGGCTCCCGTCTCCGCGGCCGCCGCGCAGTCCGCGGCGTCCTTCGCCGGCGGCATGACGATCAACACGAACATCGCGCCGCTCTCGATCAACGCGGTTCCTTCCGCCGCCCCGGTTTACGCCGCCCCGACCGCCGCTCCCGGCGCGATGGCCGCGCCGTCCGCGATGGCCGCTCCGCTGGCCGCGCCCGCCGCGATGCCGGCCCCGGCGGCCGTGGACGCGCACCCCGTGATCGGGCTCATCAACCAGCTCCAGAAGGCCGGCGTCTCCCTGCCGGACACGATGAGCTCCCACGCCGACGCCGCGAAGATCGAGGCGGCCGCGCGCGTCCTGCCCGAGGGCTCCTCGACCCGCGTCCAGCTTTCCCAGCTTGCCTCCGCGATCCGCGCCGCGCACTCCGGCGAGGCGTCCGGCGGCGACGGGACCGGCAAGGTCTTCGACGGCTCGAAGTCCGCGGAGGCCGCCGACGCGGCCGCGCCCGCGACCGGGATGCGGGCCCTCATCGCCCGCGCCGCGGGCCTGCTGCCGTCGTCGGTCAAGCACGCGGTGGGCGTGAAGGACGCGCCCGCGCCGCAGCCCGAGGATCCGAAGAACCACGAGCTCTCCGTCAACGAGGTCCGCTACGCGCCGGTCGCCGAGAAGCTTCCCGCCAGCACGAAGGACATGCCTCTCGAGGATCAGAAGCTGGTGGGCCAGGACGACGCGCTGAAGGCGATCCGCTTCGCCGTCGAGATGAAGCCGGACCACTACAACCTCTACGTTGCCGGCGGCGAGGGCGGCGGCCGCGCGATGGCCATCCGCCGCATCCTCAACGACGTGGCGTCGAAGGCGAAGACGCCCAACGACATGGTCGCGGCGACGAATTTCGCGGACAAGGACAATCCCGTGGTGCTCGAGTTCGCGCCCGGCCAGGGCGCCGTGTTCGCCGACGCCGTCGAGGGCTTCGTCGAGGCGCTGAAGGAGAGCGTGCCCGCCGAGCTGACGACCGGCGCGACCGGGCAGAAGAAGCAGAAGATCATGGCGCAGGTCACGGCCGCGCAGGCCAAGAACCAGGCCGCGTTCGACGCGAAGATCGCGTCGATCAAGCTGGCCGGCAAGTTCGGCGTCTACTTCAAGGCGACGCCCAACGAGGCGGGCAAGGTCCAGCTCGCGATGGCCGCGACGTTCGGCGGCAAGCCGATGACCGCCGCGGACGTCGCCGCGCACGTCGCCGCCGGCGACTTCACCGAGGCCGAGTTCCAGGCCGCGCAGGCCGAGCTTCAGGAGAAGAAGGGCGGCATCCTGGAGGCGTTCCAGGCGATGATGTCGACCCAGATGGAGATGCTCCAGAAGGTTCAGGGCATGGTCGCCAAGCTCGACCAGCAGGCCGTGGTCGGCCTGGTCAACCAGTACGCCAGCGAGCTCGCGCAGATCGCGACCGCCGGCCCGACGACTCCCGCCGACGAGGCGTTCGCCAAGCGCGCCCAGGAGCGCGACGCGGAGATCAACGAGTCGCTGCAGGAGTTCGCGCAGCAGACGTTCGGCAAGTTCGAGGTCGCGGTCCAGGCCGGCAACGGCGAGAACGGTCCCGTGGTCGCCGCGCTGCCGGCGATCGGCGGACAGCCGGTCAACGACGCGGTCGCGGCCAAGCTGATCGCCGCGGGCAAGTTCACGCAGGCCGAGTACGACGCGGCCAAGGCGGCGATCGCGAAGAAGGCCGCCGCCATCCAGGGCAAGGCCGCGGAGTACGTCGCGCTGACCGAGAAGGAGCACGAGGCTCTGCAGGCGTCCAAGCCGAAGCCCGGCCCGGAGTCCCGCAAGACGATGGCCTACGTCCAGGCCATGGCCAACTACGCGGCGCAGAACTACAAGATCTTCATGGGCATCAAGGAAGGCGCCGAGGGCATCAAGCCGATGCCCGGCTCCCGCCCGCTCGACCCCGAGGACTTCTTCCGGGTCAGCGTGCTCACCGACAACTCCGGCGTGAAGGGCGCGCCGGTGGTGTGGGAGGAGAACCCGACCTACGAGCGCCTGTTCGGCGTCGCGGACGGCAACCAGCGCAGCATGATCATCCCGGGCGTGGGCATCGTGAAGGCCCCCGGCCAGGGCGGGCCGACGTTCAAGACCGGCTCGTACATGAAGGCGAACGGCGGCTTCCTGGTGCTCCGCGCGATGGACGCGCTGAAGAGCCCGGGCGTGTGGCAGGCGCTGATGCACGCGGTGCGCACCGGCCAGGCGGAGATCGCCGAGGGCGGCTTCGCGGGCATGTCGTCGATGAAGGGCGACATCTACAACCTGCCGGCGAAGGTGAAGATCGTGCTGGTGGGCTCTCCGACGATCCAGATGCTGCTCGCCCAGCACGACGAGGACTTCACGGCGAACTTCCAGGGCATCGCGCAGTTCCAGCCGACGATCAAGATCACCGAGGAGGCCGTCTCCGGCTTCCTGAACTTCCTGAAGCACGCGGTGGCCGGCTCGGCGGGGCAGATCATGGACCTGACGCGGGACGGCATCGAGCGCGTCCTCGAGCAGGCGGCGCGCCTGGCCGACAGCAACAAGAACTTCACCGCCCAGTTCGGCGCGGTGTACGGGCTCCTGCAGGAGGCCACATACTGGGCCCAGCAGGCCGGCCGCACCGAGGTCCGCGGCGCGGACGTGGACCAGGCGCTGCAGGCCAAGACCGACCGTGAGGACGTCCACTACAAGCGGATGAGCGAGCTCTACCAGAAGAACGTGTTCCGCGTGGACACCAGCGGCGCGGCCGTGGGCCAGATCAACGGCCTGGCGGTGATGGGCTCTCACGGGGTGCAGATGCGCATCACCTTCGTGGCGGGTCCCGGCGAGCCGGGCATCGTCTCGGTGGACCACGACGCGGGCTCCACGGGCTCCAGCTTCAACAAGGCCCTGGGCAACGAGTACAGCTGGCTGATGCACGAGTTCGGCGAGAAGAAGGCGCTGAAGGCGCAGATCCGCGTCTCCTACGAGCAGAACTACGGCGGCATCGACGGCGACTCGTCGACCTCGACGACGCTGTACGGCATCCTGTCCGCGCTGTCCGGCGTGCCGATCATGCAGAAGTTCGCGGTGACCGGCTCGGCCGACCAGTTCGGCAACGTGCAGGCCATCGGCGGCGTCAACGAGAAGATCGAGGGCTTCTTCGAGCTCTGCAAGCACCGCGGTCTGACCGGCGACCAGGGCGTGATCATCCCGCGCACCAACGTGGCCGACCTCCAGCTCAACCCCGAGGTGGCGCAGGCGATCAAGGACGGGAAATTCCACATCTACGCGGTCGACACGGTCGCGCAGGGAATGGAGATCCTGACCGGCACGGCCTACCAGACGATCAAGGACAAGGCCGCCAAGCGCCTGGCCGAGATCGCGAAGGCCAGCAAGTAAGACATACTCGACGCGCGTAAAGGGGGCCCCGGCCGAAAGGCCGGGGCCTTCTTATTAGTAGACGGCGTTCCACTCGCGCGGCGTGACGCGGAACTCGACGCGGGACTTTTTCGCGCGGTCCGCCTCGGCGCGGAGCCGGACGGACGGCGGGGGGACGCCCTTCAAGACGAGGTAGGACTTCACCGCGCTCGCGCGGCGCTCGGAGAGCTCGCGGCCGCCGGCGGGGTTTTCGGGGTCGTCGGCGTAGGCCTTGATCAGAAGCTTCAGCCGGTCGTCGGAGAGCAGCAAAATCGCGAGCTCGTCCAAGGCCGGGTACGCCTCGGGGGGGAGCTCGGACGAGCCGGCCTCGAACGCGATCGCGGGCAGGGTGCCGGCCTCGGCGCGGCGCCGGACGTCGCGCAGGGCCTCGTTGGCCGAGCGCGCCGCCATCTCGGGTGAGCGGGGCGGGCGGCGGTCGTCGTCGAGCATGATCGTCCGCGTCCCGTGCGCGCAGGCGGCCAGGCCGGCGAGCAGCAGAAGCCAGGGAGCGCGTCTCATGGGGCCAGTGTAGCCCGGCGCGCGCGCCTCCGCAAGGGCGGAGCCAAGTGGTAGAATGACTCGCCGGCGCACGGGGCGTAGCTCAATTGGCAGAGCGCGTGGTTTGGGACCACGAGGTTCCCGGTTCGAGACCGGGCGCCCCGACGCCGCCGGCGTTCAGCGCGCGTCCGGCGCGGCGAACGAACTCTCCGCGCGGCGCAGCGAGACCACGATGAGGTCCGCCTCCGCGTTCAGCGCCTTCAGATCCGGCGCGTCCGCCTTGATTCCCGCCTCCAGCTTGACCAGGCTCGCGTCGATCTCCGCGGTCGCGGTCAGCAGGGCGTCGGCGCGGCGGCGCAGGGCTTTCTCCGCGGCCGTCTCCGGGGCGGAGCCGAAGACGCGCCGGAGCAGGCCTTGCTTGACGGGCGGTTCCTCCCGGACCGGGAAGTAGAATCGGCCGTAAGGGAGATTGACGCGGTACCAACGTCCGCCCGGAAACGGCTCCGGCTCGTTCTCGGCGAGGCGGACCTGGGCGGTGCCGTTCTTCACGTAGGAACGGGCGATCGCCAGGTTCAGGCGCGCGCTGCGCAGGACGTCGGCGTACTGATAGAGAAAGGTCAGCGTCGGCAGCAGCGCCTCCAGCGAGGCGTCGCCGGCGCCGCGCGCGGCCGCCAGCTGGTGCTTGACCTCCTTGCCGTGCGTGGCGATCTCCTCCAGGGACATGTGCGTCACGTACGACGAGGCGCCGGGCGCGATGGCGCGGCCGTCGTAGGCGACCAATTGGCCGTGGAAAGGGCTGAGCGCGCCGCGGGCGAGGCGCTCGGTGAACTGGGCGTGCGCGCTCTCGTGCAGGATGGCCTCGAACGCGTCGCGGCGGCCGAAATCGGGCAGGAACATCACCTTCGCGTGCGAGTTGTACGCGGCGACGGCGCCGATCAGGCGCTCGGGCACGTACTCGAGCGAGGCCTGATAGCGGCGGTCCAGGTTGAACGCCAGGCGATTGAGCAGGGAGCCGTCGCGCCGCGGCAGGACGCGCAGGCCCGCGTGCGCCTCGCCGCTGGGCGACGGGCGGATCACCGGCTCGACCTCGATGCCCGCGCTGCCGGCGAGCTCGCGCGCGGAGTCGAGAAGGGTTTTGACCGCCTCGGGGCCGTCGGCGTGGCCGGACTTGAACGCCTTCAGCGCCGCCTGATAGCGGAAGGCCTGGGGGGCGCCGAAGTCCAGCGCCCGGCCGCGGCCCAGGTAGTCGGCGGCGAACGCGGCGGAACCGCCTTCGCCGGCGAGTCTCTGGGTCAGCGCGACGAGCTGGTCGTCGCTGAGCGACCGCGTTCCTCCGGGGCCGGCCTCGTCCAGCAGACGGGCGACGCCGCGCAGGCTCTCCGGCATGGATTTATCGTCGACCGGCGCCGCGGCCCCCGGCTTCGCGGCGGGCGGGGCGGCGGCGAGCGCGGCGGCGGGGCGCGCGGCCGTGACGGCGGCCGCGGGGAGCGCGGCGGGCGCGGCGACGGGAGCGGCGAAGGCCGCCGGTGCGGCGAGAGGGGCCGCCAAGGCGGGCGCGGCGAGCAAGGACGGCACCATCGCCGGCGCCGCCGAGAGCGGCGCGGGGGCGGACGGAGGGGCGAGGCGGGCGTCGAGCTCGACGGCGCGGCCCTGCGCCCGCGCGGATCCCGCGGCCGACAGAAGCAGACCGGCGAGAAGCGGGGCGATCACGACGGCAGTATAGCTCCGGCCCGGGGGCGCCGCCAGGGCCGCGGTGTGACCGGGTGGTCATTTTTATCCCGGCGTGGTGTATAATTAATATCAGTCCCGGGGAATCGCCGCAGGGAGCCGAAAAAAGAATGAAAAGCCTATCGCTCGTCATCGCCGTGGCCTGTCTCGCCGTCGTCGGATGCGATAATAAGGAAACCCGCTCCGGCAGCATCACCTTGTCGGGAGCCGCGGGCATCCCGCTCGTCGACAAGTCGGGATCTCACGCGGAGCTCGTCGCGGGCTCGGCCGACATCACGTTCCAGAAGGGCTCGAAGAACGGGACGATCGCCATCGGCGTCCGCCAGCCGGGCCGTCCCGACGTCAACATCGAGGCGCCGATCTCCGGCAATCCCACCAGCGGCGACTTCACCCTGCGCGGCTCCGACAGCGGCCAGCCCGTGGACATGGTCAGCGCCCGGCGCTTCACCGTCACCGGCGGGACCCAGCGCTGGACCAGCTGGGAAGACCAGGGCTTCGAGCGCTGCCTGATCGAGACCTCCTTCGATCCGTGCGACGAGGACTGGACGGTCTCCTTCCGCGCGGCGGCGGGCGAGGTGGGCGCGTTCGCGGCCCACACGGCGACGCGCTGCAACGAGCGGCGCACGCAGAGCTTCTGCCAGCCCAACGGCCGCGAGCCGCGTATCCCGGACTTCCCGCGCGGCGGACGCCACGCGCTCGATAAGGTCCTGTCGACGGACCCGAGCTCGGTGAAGTTCGACTAGACGTTCTCGACGGAAGGCCCCGGCCGGGATGATCCCGGCCGGGGCCTTTTTCGTTTCGGGCGGACGTCAAGAGGGACGGGGCTTGGGATGGGCCGGAGGCGCGGCGCGTCCGACCGCGGCGGCGCGCCGGCGGGCTTCGGCGATCTGCTCTTTGGTCATCTTCGCACCGACCTCGGCCAGGTAGAATCGCGCGTCGGTCGCATCCTTCTTCCGCCACCAATAGGACGGCGCGAGCGGTTCTTGGATGGGGTCCACGACCGGAGCGTTGGCGGCGATCCACAGCCACTTGTAAGCTTCGAGCGGATCCGGGCGAGAGCCGAGCCTCCCGCTCATATAACAGCGTCCTAGAAACAGGGCGGCTTTAAGGCTGCCCTTCCTTCCGGCGGCCGTGAGCCATTGCATCGCTTGGCCGTCGTCTTGCGGGATGTAGATGCCGAGCCCCGTCATCAAATACTCGCCGATGCTCTCCATCGCCCCGGGCGACCCCATTTCCGCGGCGGCAAGCGTCTCTTTCGCGCGCTCCTTATCGTTCACATCCATGGACACCTGGGTGAGGAGGGCGTAGCCGTACGCCGCCTCCTTGTCTTTGAGAAGGCTCGCGCGCCAGAACCATTCGCCGGCCTTGTTGAAGTCGCTCTTGAGGCCTCCTTCCGGCCCCACGAAGTACGCCATGCCGAGAAGCATCTGCGCGTCGGCGTCGTCCTTGGCGGCCAGCGGCTCGGCCAATTTGATCGCCGTCGCGAAATCGCGGCGCCGGAACGCCGCGAGCGCCGGGGCCAGCGCGGTCGAGTCGGAGGCGGCGGCCGCCGAGCTTGCGGCCACGCTCAGGGCGGCCGCCATGAGCCGGAGGAATTTAGGCATTCACGGAGTGTAACGCGCGAAATTCAATTCCGCCAGGGACCCGGCGCGCCGCCATCTTCAGGCCGGGCGGCGCTTCGGGATGAGCTTGCGGTTGGAGAAGCCCTCGTCGACGGAGTGGTAGTAGCCGAGCGCTTTCTCGCCCAGGCGCCAGCACAGGTACACCTCGCGCCCGTCGAGACGGCTGGGGAAATCCACCAGCGCCGGCTGCACGCCCTTGGGCAGCGCGCCCAGGTCGACGATCTTCTGCATCCAGCCGTTGATCGCTTGGGTCAGGAACTGGAGCTGGGAGCGCTCGATGGCGTCGGTCGCCGCGTCCTCGTCGCCGCCGTCCCGCCGCCGGCGCAGGGAGTCCGCCTTCACCTCGGCCTGGGCGGCGAGCTCGGCCACGGCGTCGAAGATCTTCTCGAGATCGGGGATCAGCGCCTCGGCCTCCGCGTGCGTGAAGTACTTCACGCGCGCCTCTCCGCCGAGCGCGCCCGGGCCCGGGCCTTGTTCTTGCGCAGGCGCTCGAACTCCTTCAGGCGCTCGGAGGTCTCCGGGGAGACCTTCATCTCGATCTGGTCGACGAGCTCGCGCAGGGCGAGGAAGCGGTTGAGGCTGCGCTTGCGCTCGCGCTGGCAGGTGACGCGCAGGTCGAGCGGCGGATAGTAAAGCTGGACGCGGTTCGAGGTCTTGTTGATCTTCTGGCCGCCCTTGCCGCCGCCGCGCGAGAACGTCTCGTCGACCTTTGAAAGATCGATGGCGAGACGCAGGATGCGGACCTTGAGGTCCGCGAGTTTCGCCGGGGTCACGCCGAAATCCTCGTTCAACCGCATCGAACGACGATGTTATCAATGTCCGGCGCGCGCAGGGAAGCCTCTCGGAGGCGCGTGCTCAACTGCGTCCGGACGCACCCAAGTAGCGTTTCCGTGGATTTCGCCTCCATCGTTGAAGGTGAAATGAATGGAAACGCAATCGACCGCGGGCCGTCTTATTCGGAGATCAGCGACGCGCGCAGGAACTCGCGGTTGAGGCGGGCGATGTTGGAGACCTTGATCTCCTTGGGGCACGCGGCCTCGCACTCGTACTCGTTGGTGCAGTGGCCGAAGCCTTCCTTGTCCATCGCCTCGCGCATGGCGAGCACGCGCTTCTCGCGCTCCGGCTGGCCCTGCGGCAGCAGCGCGTACTGCGAGACCTTCGCCGCGACGAACAGCATCGCCGACGCGTTCGGGCAGGCGGCCACGCACGCGCCGCAGCCGATGCACGACGCCGCGTCCATGGCCTTCTCCGCCTTGTCGTGCGGGACCAGGATGTTGTTCGCGTCGCAGGCGTTGCCGGTGTTGACCGACACGAAGCCGCCGGCGGCCATGATGCGGTCGAACGCGGAGCGGTCGACGACCAGGTCCTTGACGATGGGGAAACCCTTCGCGCGGAACGGCTCGATGGTGACGACGTCGCCGTCCTTGTAGCGGCGCATGTGCAGCTGGCAGGTCGTCGCGGCCTTGTCCGGGCCGTGCGCCTGGCCGTCGATGACCAGGTTGCACATGCCGCAGATGCCCTCGCGGCAGTCGCTGTCGAAGGCGATCGCGTCCGCGCCCGAGGCGACGAGCTGCTCGTTGAGCACGTCGAGCATCTCGAGGAAGGACTGGTCGGGCGAGACGCCCGTCACCTTGTATTCGACGAGACCGCCCTGATCCTGCGCGTCCTTCTGGCGCCAGACCTTCAGCGTGAGATTCATGCCTTTGCCGGTGGTTTCCATGGTCGGGTTCCTGTCAGGCGTAGTTGCGTTGGGCGATATGGACGTTGTCGAACGTCAGCGGCTCGGCGTGGCGTTCGGGGTCCTTTCCCTCGCCTTTGTACTCCCAGGCGGCGACGTGGCAGAACTTCGCGTCGTCGCGCTTGGCCTCGCCGTCCTCGGTCTGATGCTCCTCGCGGAAATGGCCGCCGCAGGACTCCTCGCGCGTCAGCGCGTCCTTGGCCAGCAGCTCGCCGAACTCCATGAAGTCGGCCACGCGGCCGGCGCGCTCGAGCGTCTGGTTGAAGTCCTCGCCGGACCCGGTGACCGAGACGGTCTTCCAGAACTCCTCGCGCAGGGCGGGAATCTTCTTGAGCGCCTCATTGAGGCCCTTGGCGTTGCGGCCCATGCCGACGTCGTCCCACATGATGCGGCCGAGCTTGCGGTGCAGCTCCTGCGGGCTGACCTTGCCCTTGTTTCCGAGCAGTTTGCCCGTGCGGGCCTTCACGTCGGCCTCGACCGCGGCGAACTGCGCGTGATCGACGCCGACCTTGGGCAGCTTGTTGCCGGCCAGGTAGCCGCCGAGCGTGTAGGGAATCACGTAGTAGCCGTCGGCCAGGCCCTGCATCAGCGCCGACGCGCCCAGGCGGTTGGCGCCGTGGTCGGAGAAGTTCGCCTCGCCCAGGCAGAACAGGCCGGGGATGGTGGTCATCAGGTTGTAGTCCACCCACAGGCCGCCCATCGTGTAGTGCACGGCCGGGTAGATGCGCATCGGCACCTTGTACGGGTTTTCGTCGGTGATGTGGTGGTACATGTCGAAGAGGTTGCCGTACTTCTCGCGGACCTTGTCCTCGCCGATGCGCTTGATCGCGTCCTGGAAGTCCAGATAGACGGACAGCCCGCCCTGGACGCCGCGGCCGTCGTCGATCATCTGCTTGGCCGCGCGCGACGCGATGTCGCGGGGCACCAGGTTGCCGAACGCCGGGTACTTGCGCTCCAGGTAGTAGTCGCGCTCGGCCTCGGGGATGTCGGCCGCCTTGCGCTTGTCGCCCTTCGCCTTCGGGACCCAGACGCGGCCGTCGTTGCGCAGGGACTCCGACATCAAGGTGAGCTTCGACTGCTTGTCGCCGCTGACCGGGATGCAGGTGGGGTGGATCTGCGTGTAGCACGGGTTGGCGAAGGCCGCGCCGCGCTTGTGGGCGCGCCACGCCGCCGTCACGTTGCAGGAGTTCGCGTTGGTGGAGAGGTAAAACACGTTGCCGTAGCCGCCCGTGCAGAGCAGCACGGCGTCTCCCGAGTACTTCTCCGTCGCGCCGGTCACGAGGTTTCTGACGATGATGCCGCGCGCCGCGCCGTCCACCACCACGAGGTCCAGCATCTCGCGGCGCGTGAACATCTTGATCGCGCCCGCGCCGACCTGGCGCATCAGCGCGGAGTACGCGCCCAGCAGCAGCTGCTGGCCGGTCTGGCCGCGCGCGTAGAACGTGCGCGAGACCTGCGCGCCGCCGAAGGAGCGGTTGGAGAGGGTGCCGCCGTACTCGCGCGCGAAGGGAACGCCCTGGGCCGCGCACTGGTCGATGATGGAATTCGACACCTGCGCGAGACGGTACACGTTCTGCTCGCGCGCGCGGAAATCTCCGCCTTTGACGGTGTCGTAGAACAAGCGCCAGACGGAATCCCCATCATTGGGATAATTCTTCGCGGCGTTGATGCCGCCCTGCGCGGCGATGGAGTGCGCGCGGCGCGGGGAGTCCTGCATGCAGAACACCTCGACCTGATAGCCGAGCTCGGCCAGCGACGCCGCGGCCGACGAGCCCGCCAGGCCGGTGCCGACGACCAGCACCTTGAACTTGCGCTTGTTGGCGGGGTTGACCAGCTTCAGCTCGAAGCGGGCCTTGTCCCAGGACTTCTCGATGGGGCCGGTGGGGACCTTCGATTCGAGCTTCACTTGGCGCCTCCCACGAAGCAGAAATAGAGCGGCATGCTGGCGAAGGCGAGCGCGACGACGGCCGCGAACGCCAGGCCGAGCGCCTTGAGCAGCGGCGTGTAGCGCGGATGGCTGACGCCGAAGGTCTGGAAGGAGCTCTGCACGCCGTGCGACAGGTGCAGGCCGATGCCGATCATCGCGAGCACGTAGAAGCCGGCGTACAGCGGGTTGCGGAACCAGCCGGTCACGTGGTCGTACAGGGTCGGCCCCATCGCGCCGCCCACCTGGTACTTGATGGTGGCGACGTGGATGACGATGAAGAGCAGGATCAGCGAGCCGCTGACGGCCATCGTGCGCGAGCCCGGCGTGCGCGCGCCCTTGTCGGAGGGCGCCGCGTAGCCGATCGGCCGCGCGGCCCAGTTCGCCATGCGCGCGCGCACCGACAGCGCGATGTGGATCAGGAAGAGGACGAACAGCCCGCCCTCGGCCAGCGGCAGGAGCGCTTGGCTCTCGAGGAACTCCGCGTAGCGGTTGAAGGCCGGGGCGCCGGCGAAGAGGAACAGGTTGCCGGCCAGGTGGGTGATCAAGAATCCGCAGAGCAGCAGGCCCGCGAGCGCGACCATGATCTTCTTGCCGATCGACGACTCCAGGAACTCGATCGCGCGGCAAGAGCACTTCGAAGAGCAGTCGGTGGTGGCTTCCATGCCGGAATTCTATCACGCGACCCCGGCGCGTCTATTGATTCAGATCAACCGACTTGTAAGAGTTGGGAGTGGGCCGTTCCGGGCCCCGGGGAGCGTCGCGTCAGCCTTTGAGCGCGGCCGGGAAGCGCTCCCGCATGTGGGCGTCGACGCGCTCGTAATCGAGGCGCAGGCCCTCGTCCATCTCGGTCTTGTCGGCGAGCGCGCGGCGGCGCGCGGAAAAATCGCGGTACACGCGGCGGGCGGCGGCCCGGTCGCCCGTTTCCGCGGCCCGGCGGAAGGAGTCCAGCACGGCCAGCAGCCCGGAGTCGCTGCCCGGGACCGGCTCGGAGTGGGCGTAGGCGATGGCCCCGCGCGCGTCCGGAGCGTTGATGTGCGGGTCCAGGAAGAACTGGAGCTTGCCGCCGTTGCCTCCGCCGCCGACGGCGCGGCCCTCCGCGTCCGTGTACATGGCCTCCACGCGGCTGGAGGTCTCGCCGCGGATGGGGCCGGCGGCGCCCACGTAGAACTTCGTTCCGGCCGGGACCGCGTAGCGCGCGACGTAGTCGGTCGCGTTCGTGTCGGGCAGGGCGAGAAGGTCGCGCAGGTGCTTCTGGTCGTGGTGCAGGAGCATCTCGCAGGGGATGAACCAGTCCCCGTTGGCGCGCCGCACCGCCTTCAGCGCGGAGAGGTCCGCGGCGCGGTGCGTGCGGCACAGCTCGATGGGCTTGGTCACGGAGACCTCGTACAGCGCGACCTCGGAATGGAACGGGGGGCTGCCTCCTTCGCGCACGAACCGGGCGTTGAGCGCCGAGACGTCCTTGCGTTCGAGAAGGCGGGAGTCGATGCGGCCGTGGAACTCGTGGTCGAGCGCGTAGGACATCCGGAATTCGACCATGCGCTTGCGCACGCCGTCGAGCTCGGCGCGGGCCGCGTCGAACCGCGCGCGCGCGGCCTCCGCTTCGGCGCCGCGCGCGTTCGCCAACTCCTCGCCGGCGGCCTGGAGGCGGTGCAGGGAATCGCGCGACTCGTGGGCCAGGTCGCGGTAGTTCCAGCGCATCAGGTGCTTGGCCAGGCGTCCGCCCGGCAAGGTCTCCACGCCGAGGAAGGCCAGATTCAGGGCCGTGCCGGCGGCGTACCGCGCCGGAGCGTCCGAGGGCGAGGGCAGGGCGGACTGGCGCTCGCCGTAGTCCATCATCGCGGCGGGCTGGTAGAGCACGGCGCGCGCGATGTTCTTTGCCGAATCCTTCCCGGTCGCCGCGGCCACCAGGCTCCACGTGCCGCGCAGGACGTGCCCGGCCGCCCCGACCGCGGCCAAGCCGGCGGCGCTCAGCGGGCGTCCCGACGCCCACGCCTCGTCCCGCCGGGCGGCGTAATCGGCCGTGCGTGCGTCGAGGAGCGCGACCTCGGTGCGCGCCGCCGCGTTGACCGGAGCGGCGACGGCGCCGCGCTCGGCGCTGGCGAAGATCGGGGCGGCGACCAAGACGCGGTCCACGCGCCGAACAGGCCGCTCCGTCGGGACGTAGGGCGGCCGGGCTTCCACGGCGGGAGCGGATTCGCCGGGGAGCGGCAGGCCCGCGGCGAGCAGGGCGGAACTCGTCCGCATCGCCGCGTTCACGCGCTCGCGCAGCCGCGCGGCCTGGAGCGCCGCGTCGCGCCCTCCGTTGGACACGGCGGCGCCGGGCGTCCTTAAATAGAGGGCGAGGGCCTCCGGTCCGGGAGCGGGCCGGGACGCCGGGTCCAGCGCCAGCGAGAATCCGGCCACGCGCTCGGGCGTCGTCCCGGCGCGAAGCACGTTCAGCTCGCGGGCCAGCGCCCGGACCTCCGCGGCGCGCGCTTTTTGGGACTCGTCGCGCGGCTCGGGGAGGGACGCGGGGTCGGGGCCCTCGGCTCCGGCCAGGAAGGCGCGCCGGACGTCCGCGCGAGCGGCCGTCCAGGCGTCCGGCGGATTTTCGGCGGCCAGCAGCGGCGCGCACAGGAGAAGCGCGGCCGCGGCGGCCGCGCGCGCGGAGATCATGCTCTAAGCGTAGCCCCGGAGGGCGCGCCGTTCAAGGGGGACGGAACGACAAAAATTATTGGGTCTTCGTCCTGGCGAGTGGGTAATTTTCGCCTGATTTCAGATCGGATCGAGCATGCACGTGAGAACCTTGAGACGCAGATGCTCCTCGTTGCGTAGCCCGTAGCTGCGT
>Ga0315268_10003381_pt1 | contig 17610 bp, 15 predicted proteins | sample C1_top_MG_FD_204535 | JGI IMG/M metagenome (GOLD analysis project Ga0315268, IMG submission 204535) | Sediment microbial communities from Yellowstone Lake, YNP, Wyoming, USA - C1_top | ecosystem: Environmental > Aquatic > Freshwater > Lake > Sediment | place: USA: Wyoming | collected 2017-08-01
GCTATCATCGAGTCTGGTCGTTGCTCAGGGGATTGGCCCGTGATCAGGGAGGATGACCGATGAAAGCTCTCGTCAAAAGCAAGAGCGAACCCGGGCTCTGGTTGGAGGATGTCGAAGTTCCAAAGATCGGCATCAACGACGTGCTGATCCGCGTTCAGCGCACCGGCATCTGCGGCACGGACCTGCACATCTACCGCTGGGACGCTTGGGCGCAAAAGACGATTCCCGTCCCGCTCGTCATCGGCCACGAATTTATGGGCGAGATTGTGGACGTGGGTTCGAATGTCTCAGACTTCTTCAGCGGTGACATCGTGAGCGGCGAGGGTCACGTGGTCTGTGGGCGCTGCCGCAATTGCCTTGCCGGACGCCGCCACCTCTGTGCCAAAACGGCGGGCGTGGGCGTCAACCGGCCCGGAGCGTTCGCGGAATACATTGCGCTGCCGATGTCGAACATCTGGCGGCATCAACCTTGGGTGGACCGTGACGTTGCCGCCATCTTCGATCCCTTCGGCAACGCCGTGCACACCGCGCTGTCGTTCCCGGTGCTTGGCGAAGACGTGCTGATCACCGGCGCCGGACCCATCGGCCTGATGGCCGCGGCGGTCGTCCGCCACGCCGGCGCGCGCTTTGTAGTGATAACCGACGTCAATCCTTTCCGGCTGGAGCTGGCGAAGAAGCTGGGCGTCACCGTCGCCTGGGACGCGCGCCAGGGCAGTCTGCGCGACGTCCAGAAACAACTGGGGATGCTGGAAGGCTTCGACGTGGGGCTCGAAATGTCAGGCAATGGCGCGGCGTTTCGCGACATGCTCACCAATATGAGTCACGGCGCGAAGATTGCCATGCTCGGCATTCCTTCCGGCGAGACGGCCATCGATTGGAACACCGTCATCTTCAACATGCTCACCCTCAAGGGCATCTACGGCCGCGAGATGTATGAGACCTGGTACAAGATGACGGTCATGCTGCAGGACGGCCTCGATATTACGCCCGTCATCACCCACCGCTTCCATTACGAAGAATTCCGCAAGGGCTTCGAGGTGATGCAGACTGGCGAGTCCGCCAAGGTCATCCTCAACTGGACGTGACCTCGGCGCGGCTGTAAATCATGCCGGGCTAACATCTCTCTCACAGATCCATCCAGACGTACACCGGCATTTAGCTGCGCGATTTCTCCTCCAGCGTGCGCCGCAGGACGGCGAGTTGCGCCTTGTCCTTTTCCTGTGCGGTCTCGGCCTTGATACGAACCAGAGCCGTAAGGTCGAGAACCTGTGCCCTCAGACCCTCGCCGATGTCCAGTTCTTTCGCTTCTCCCGCCAGATCTTCGTAGCTGTGGCCATGGCCAATCGTCCCGAGCAGATCGAGTGGGCCAGACAACGTCATCAAAAGTTGATGACCACTGGATGCCAGATGCGACGCTCGCGGTTTCAGCTTCTCATGCCCGGAAGTTCTGTAACGCGCATTCAGGGCTTCCAGGGCCTTGATCAGGCGATCCAAGTTTGTGGGTTTGCGGGAATGGACGATGTCCAAATCGAAGGTGTTGATGGGGGCACCCTGCAAAACCGCGCACACGCCCCCCACTATGATGAAATCAACCCGATGTTCCCGAAGGATCCGGAGGATGGCGCGAAAATCAGGAGTTGGCTTTTTCACCACGCAGCCTCAGGACCGACCGGAGGTGTTGTTGGAGCACATCGAGCCGTTCCGCCGGCGTGAGCGACAGCATCCAGCGAATCAGCGTCAGGTCCACGCCATCTTCACTGTATGTCGGCTCCGCCGCCGCGGCCTGCACCGGCGCTGTTCTTTCTCCTTCCGCAGCCATGGCCGTAAGTGTACACCGAACCTGCCCCGCCGGCGCCCCCTCGTCATGCCCAATAATTACGGTCGAGTGAGCGGTACTGGATGGCTTCGGAGATGTGCGTCGTCGAGATCGATTCAGCGGCGTCAAGGTCGGCAATCGTGCGGGCAACTTTGAGGATCCGGTCGTGGGCGCGCGCGGATAGACCCAACCGCGTCATAGCGCTTTCGAGCAGGCGCTCGGAGTCGGCGGAAATATTGCAGCACTTCCGAATCTGGCGCGGGCTGAGCTGGGCGTTGCAGTAAATCTTCTCTCCCTGGTAGCGGCGCAACTGGCGCGCCCGCGCAGCAATCACGCGAGCGCGAATCTGGTCGGAGCTTTCGCCGCTCGCATCCTCGCGCAACTCGCGATACTTCACCGCCGGCATGTCGATGTGGATATCGATGCGGTCAAGCAGCGGGCCGGAAATCTTGGAGACGTAACGCTGGATCTGCGGCGGCGTGCAGGTACATTCGCGCGACGGGTCGTTGAAGAATCCACACGGGCAAGGGTTCATCGCCGCCGCCAGCATGAAGCGTGAGGGAAAGGTCAGCGACATCGCGGCGCGGGCAATCGTCACCGTCCCATCTTCGAGAGGCTGGCGCATGACTTCCAGGACGTTGCGCTGAAACTCCGGCAATTCGTCGAGAAAGAGCACGCCGTTGTGCGCCAGGCTCACTTCGCCGGGGCGCGGCACAGCGCCGCCGCCAATCAGCCCGGCGTCGGAAATCGTGTGGTGTGGGGCGCGATACGGCCGCGTGCCCACAAGGCCCACACCCGCTTCCAGCACTCCCGCCACGCTGTGAATCTTGGTGGTCTGAATCGCTTCCTCAAAGGTAAGCGGCGGAAGAATCGTCGGGATGCGCTTGGCGAGCATCGTCTTGCCCGCGCCCGGTGGGCCGATCATCAGGATGTTATGTCCGCCGGCGGTGGCCACTTCGATGGCGCGCTTGGCATGCAGCTGGCCCTTCACATCGCGGAAATCAACGGCGTACTGGCTCGCTGCCGCCAGCATCTCCGCCGTGTTGACCTTGGCGGGCGCAAAGGGGCGGGTCTCGTTAACCAGGTCCAGGACTTCGGGCAGCGAGCGCATCCCGTAGACTTCCACGCCCTGGACCACCGCCGCCTCCCGGACGTTCTCCAGGGGCACGACAATCCTTCGAATCCCCTTTTGGCGCACCATGCCCGCGATCGAGAGCGCGCCCTTGATGGGCCGCAGTCCGCCGTCCAGCGCCAGCTCGCCCATAAACACGCAATCCTTCAATTCCGCCTTGAGGAGGGCGCCGGTCGTGCCCACAATCCCCAGCGCGATGGAGAGGTCGAACCCCGACCCTTCTTTCTTCACGTCGGCAGGCGCCAGATTCACGGTGATTGCCTGAAAGGGGAATTCAAGGCCGCAATTCTTGATGGCGCTCTTGATGCGCTCGCGGCTCTCACGCACCGCGGCATCCGGCAGGCCCACGGTCATGAAGGTGGGCATCCCGGCGGAGATGTCCACCTCCACCTCGACCATGTACGCATCAATCCCAAAAACCGCGGCACTGAGGGTCTTGAAAAGCATGGGAGCCCGCTCCGATTCGACCGTAGGACACTGCCCGCCCGATTCTATGTTTGTTGCGAGACGCACGGGGCATCTCGCGCGAGGGTGGCGCGATTATACCAGACCGTCACGATTATCAAGGGACAAAGAAACGGGAGGTGGGCTCAGGCCTGACGGGAGTGCACAGCCCTCCGCGGCCCGCGGAGTGGCGCAACCGGGCGCGGGCGCGGCTGGCAGCGCGGGCAGAAGTGGCTGCTGCGGCCGGCGATGACGATGCGGCGGATCTTGGTCTTGCAGCGGCGGCAGGGCTCGCCCGTGCGCTGGTAAACGCGTAGGCGCGGCGTGAAATTGCCGGGCCGGCCTTCAATGTCCACATAATCCCGGAAGGTCGTCCCTTGCTGCGCCACCGCACGCTCCAGAACATCCCGGAATGCGCGATAGAGCCAGCGAGCCTTTTCCCGTGGCACTCGTCCAGGCTGCGTGAGGGGGTGGAGACGCGCGATGAAAAGTGCCTCGTCGGCGTAAATGTTCCCCAGCCCCGCCAGCACGTGCTGATTCATAAGCCAGCTCTTGATGGCGCCGCGGCGGCCGTGCATGGCGGCAAGGAATTCCTCTTCCGTAATCCGCTGCGCGTCGGGGCCAAGGAGGCCGAAGATGGCATCCAACTCTTCGCGCGTGCAGGAGCGCAGCCGCCCGAAGCGCCGCGGGTCGCAGAAGCGGATCTCCTCTTTGCCATCGTCGAGGGCCATCCGCACATGGGTGTGGGGTTCGAGCGGCGCATCGCAGGCATTCACTGTCACCTGCCCTGTCATACCCAGCCGAATCAGCAGGTAAGAGGACGGGGGGGCACCGTCGCTCCGCAATTCGACGCCGATAGCTTTGCCTTTGCGCTCCATCGTGACCATGCGCCGACCTTTAAAGCTCGCCGCGAAGTGCTCGGGCGAGCCGGCGATGGCCCCTGCGTGACGCACTTCCACGGCCGTCACACGACGGCCCAGGGCCCGTGCCTTCAGACCGCGCAACACAGTCTCGACCTCGGGAAGTTCAGGCATCGTCCGTTGTCAAGGGAATCCGGCTGGGTTGCTGCCGTCACCCGACCTGCACGAGTTCAGGTGTTCCGGCTTTTCCGATGCGGATACTCTTCTTGAACTCCTCGATCATGCTCTCATCGAGGCGGACCTTGGTGGGCGGCTCGTTCAAATGCATCTTGTCGATCTTCTCCTGCAACTTGAGCAGCCCGTAAAAGAGGTTTTCCGGCCGCGGCGGGCAACCGACGATGTACACATCTACGGGAACAATCTTGTCCACGCCTTGCAAGACGGCGTAGGTATTGAACGGCCCACCCACGCTCGAGCAGGCGCCCATCGAAATGCACCACTTTGGTTCCGGCATCTGTTCCCAGATCCTTTTGATGGGCGGGGCCATCTTCAGCGTGACGGTGCCGGATACAATCATCAGATCGGCCTGGCGCGGGCTGGGCCGAAAGACTTCCGCACCGAAGCGCGCCATGTCGAAGCGCGAGGTCGTCGAGGCGATCATCTCGATGGCGCAACAGGCGAGGCCAAAGGTGAGCGGCCAGAGCGACGACTTCCTCGCCCACTGAAAGACCTGATCCACCGACGAAATGATGAAACTCTCTTCGTGCTTGCTCTGGAAGGCTTCCATGAATCACCTTTGAGGGATTGACGTGCCAGGCTCCCGAGAACACCCCAGCCAGGAAGTCCTATTATAGCCCAGCTGGCGCGAGGAACCCATTCTCCTTGAGAAAGTTCGCACCCTGCGGAACGTCAGCAATGGGGCTAACTTTCGCTCTGGGTTTATGGCTTCAGGCTGCGCACTCGAGCTGCTCCCGCCGCATCGCCGGCGGCTTCGAGGGCTTGGGCTTCGGCCCGATACGCCTGGAAGTAGGTAGGATCGATTTCGCGGGCAGCGTGGAATTGCTCCGCGGCCTCTCGGTATTTGCCTAACTTCATCCAGCACGAGCCGAGATAGAAGCGCGCGCTGAGGTCCTGCGGATTCACTTTGACCGCCAGGCCAAAATACTCCGCCGCCCTGGCATAGTCGCCGCGTGGGAAGTACACCGCGCCGAGGACATCGTAAGCAAGGCTCTGATAGGGCAAGGCCCGCGCCGCCATCTGGAAATAGCCCAACGCTTCCTCGTGACGCCCTTCGATGTCGGCAATCTCACCGAGGCCGATATAGGAATCGTAGGCGACGATGCTCAGCGGCATGTAGGTGGCCCGGTTCAGATCCAGGGCGCTTTGGAACTCGCGCGCCGCGCCCGTCAGGTCACGATCGTGATACTGCAACTCCAGACCGTGGTGAACGTGCACCAAAGCCGCGTCGGGTGCGGCTTGGAGCGAATAGCTCCAAAGCACCTCATTGTTTCGCCAGTGTGGAATTGCCTGGACGGTCTGAACGGTCCAGAAACATCCGATAAGCGTCAGAAGTAGCAGGACCACCGGGGCAACTTCCAAGCGCTCCAAGCGTCGTGGCAAGAGGCAAAGGCCACCGAACCCCAACCCGAGGCAAAGCCCCACGGAGGGGAGATAAGAAAATCGCTCGGCCAAAAGCGGAAAGCTGAGCTGGCGAACGTCGAGACAAGGCAGAAGCGTTACGGCCCACCAAACGATCAGAAAACTGAAGGCCGGCTGGCGCTTGCGAAGCGCGCACACTGCTGCCAACACAATCAGGGTCAGCCACGGCCACGGTGAACGCAGGCTCCCCTCCGGGTCAAACGTGTGGAAGACATTCAGATGAACAGGCCAGAAGAAGAGCTTGGTGTGCTGGCCGAGCAATCCCATTGCGGCCTCCGGCACACCCGCCTGCATCTTCCAGAAATGCGTCGTCCCCAAGAGGTGACCCAAAGCCGCGAGGCGAACTCCCAAGTACCCGGCGACGGCCACAACGTACGGAATATAGTGCAAGGCCTTGCCGCGCAGCGGTTCCTTGGAGGGAAAGAAGAACCAGTAGGCCAAAACCAAGGCCGGAAAGCTGAGCGCCATCTCCTTGAAAAAGAGCGCGGGAAAGTAAGCGAGCGCCGCCAGGACGTGCCGAACTTGGCGATGATTCTCGGCCCTCTCGGCGCGGAGGAAGAACCAGAAGCCGAGGAGATAGAAAAGGCCGGAACCCGCCTCGGGTGTGGAGGCGATCCAGGCCACGGCCTCCACATGCAGAGGATGCACGATCCAAAGCAAAGATCCCACGAAGGCGGCGAGTTCGTTGTGAAGCAGTTCGCGCCCGACCTGGAAGACCACCAACGCCGTGAGCATGTAAAGGAGCCATTGAATGAAGTGATAGGCGGCGGGATCGGGGCCGGCCACGCGGCACACCAGCCAGTACGTGAAGATGTGCAAGGGACGATAGAAGTTTGTTTGCACCGCACCCCCCATAAACGACCAGACCGAGCCGGTGAAGATGTGGGGCCAAAGACGGGCATTGCGGACAAAAGGGTTTTCGAGAAGTTGCTTCCCGTCGTCGTAAACAAACCCGTTGGCCAGTACACCTGCAAATACGGACACAGCGATGAGGGCCAGCACGGCTTGGGCCGCGTGAGGATAGTCCTTCAACCGCTGGTTCCATGCCTCAAGCAATGCAGACCTCACGCCCGGAAGTTCCGTTGTTCCAACCGCGGGGCGGCCCGACGCGCAGTTCTGCCGCCTACGTGACAGATGGGGATTATAACTTTGAGGGAGTGGGGCACCAAGTTCAAAGGCCCGCGGGGCTACTCGACGGAGGGTTTCATACCTTGCAAGAGCAAGGCGCCTTCTTGCTTGAATCTTCGCACTTGCTCCCCGTCGCGGAACCAGCGGCCTTCGTAAACGTCGGGCGTCGGAGAGTTATCCGGAATACGACAATGGGCCACATTCACGAATCTCGCGCGGCGGAAGACTTCGGCCCATTCATCCGCCCAGAGCAGCTGAGTGGGAATCGTATAGTGCGCGCCCCACTGATGACAGTGGGGATTATCACGATAGTAGTTGATGAGAATCCACGCTGAACCGCCTGGAGCAAGGACGCGAAAGATTTCACCGAGACCCATGGCGGGATGAGACCAGTAGTAGGCCGACTCCACGGAAACCACTCGGGTGAAGAAGCCATCCTGACAGGGAATCTTCTCTGCGGTTCCTAGGCGGAACGATACATGGGGGATCCCTGTGCTGGCGCGTTCGGCCCGGCGTACCATTTCGTCCGACACATCAATGCCCATCACGCTGCCGCCGCAAACAAGTTCCGCAATCTGCCGGCACAGCCAGCCGCTCCCGCACCCCACATCCAGAACTCGCTCGTCCGATCGGAGCTGCATCATTTGCAGCATCGGATCGGTGATGGGCCGGTGATGGTTCTCCATTTCCTCGCCCAAGCCCCGCTCGGCCCAGCGATTGAACTCTTTTTGAAGTTGCAGGTCAGTCGAGTTATCGGACATCGTCGTATCAGATTCCCGTGACTTTCCTGCGTCGTTCGAAGAGGAGGACATCGCGCCAGACGCCGTCCAGCCGGCTGATCCGTTCCCTCCGCCCGACCTCGCGAAAACCGCAGCTCTTGCAGAGGGCAACGCTCGCAACGTTTTCAGGAAAAACTCCCGCTTGGAGGGTCCAGATACCGCTCTTCTCAGAGAGGCCGATCAGCGATTCCAGGAGCGCGCGCCCGATCCCCCGGCGCGTGAAGTGCGTGTCGACGTAGACGCTGGCTTCCGCCACTCCGGCGTAGACACTCCGGGCTGAGACCGGGCTTAGCGCCGCCCAGCCTAGAACATGAGTTCTCGCGCGCGCTACCACACGCGGCGTGGGCAGATGAGCCGCATCCCATCTTGCCCAACTCGGAACTTCCGTCTCGAACGTGGTGTTCCGCGTTGCGATGCCCGCTTCGTAAATGGCACGCACTTGATCCCAATCTTCAGGACAAAGACGATCAATCTTGAATTCCATCGCAGGCTTTCAAGTATATCGCGGCAAAGCACTCCGTGGGAAAGTGCAGGGGGGCAACTTTCGTTCCCACTCGAAGTTGCCCCGGGAGAGTATCACTTGTAGGAAACAATCACGGATTCTGGCGACTGCTCGAGGCGCATGTGCTCACTACACGTAAATCCGGCATTCTTGAACATGCGATCGAATTCCGAAAAAGTGTAAGCATCACCATGTGGGGTCGTGCCCAGCATGATCATGCTGAATGCCGCAGCATCCGGCGGAGTCACGCGGTCGTCATTGGGGACGAATTCGAGTGTGATGGCGCGACCGCCGGGCGCAAGCGCTGCGTGGACCTTCGTCAGAAGGGTTTCGCACGTGGCCACATCGAAGTGATGCAGGAAATTGGTGAGAAGGACAAGGTCATAGCCGCTCCCAAATTCCACTTCGAAGGCGCTTCCTGCGATGGTCGAGTACCGCCCATCGACTCCCGCTTTGCGGGCGTTCTCCTTTGCCACCTCGAGAACGTTTGGCCAGTCGAGCGCCACGATCGACGCCTGAGGATTGTGTCTGGCGATCACAATGCCATACAGACCGTGACCAGCGGCGATGTCAAGCACTTGCCACTTCTCACCGTCATCGGCACCCGTGATCTCGGCGATGATCTCAGCCGGCCTCGCCATCATCGGCGCCATGGAGCGTGCGAACTCCACCCAGAGGGGACTCTCCGCCACGGTGGTCCCTTCCGCGCTCATCGCCGTGCCGCCGCGGCGCACCGCCTCGCTGAGATTCTCGTAGGCCTTCACCATATCCGGAGCATTCAGGAACCGGACGGCCGTGCCCATGTAAGCAGGCGAACGGCGGTCGAGAAATACCGCGGCATCGGCAGACAGGCCGTAGTGCGTGGAGTTCTTGGTCAGGAAACCAAGCACCGTCAAGAAATCGCATAAGATTCGCACCCCGCGCTCGGAGGCGCCAGCGCGCCGGGCAATGTCGCTGCCGGTCGCCTGGCCCTCTCCGATGGCGGTGAAGATGTCGAGTTCAATCGCTGCCCGCATCGCCGCACTTTGCATAAACCCGTTGATGGTCTGGAAAATTCGTCCCGGGTTGGGTGAAGTTGAGGGTGAAGGCGCCTTCGCGCGCGCCGGAGACTTGCGCTTGCTGGGTTGCTTCAACGTTGCCGTCGTGCCCATGGGATTCCTCCTCGAAGTGATTTCGGTGCGACGAGCGGTCAGGCAGCAGCCCGGATCAGCAGATGAACAGTTGAACGCAATGAGAAAACCCAATGCGCTCCCCATCCTGCGGGCCGTGCAGTTTTCAGACGGCTCTCCCGAGGGCGGCGTCGCACACCCGGTATCAATTTGCTTTTACGGTCAAGCCCTGACGACAGACTTCGGTTGCCGCCGAGGGGCGGTCAACCAAAACGAATCATACCTGAACTTTAGATAAAAGCTCAACTAACTTCTGCTCGCGCCCGGTCTGATCGAGGCCGAGGTGCTTCTCCAGAGTCTGCGTCGTATTCATGGAGCAGAACTTCGGGCCACACATCGAACAGAAGGCTGCTTCCTTGTAATAATCATCGTGCAGCGTTTCGTCGTGCATTGCGCGCGCCGTTTCGGGATCGAGTGAGAGCTCAAACTGCTTGTTCCAGTCGAAAAGGAAACGCGCGTAACTGAGCGCGTCGTCGCGGTCGCGGGCACCGGGACGGTGGCGCGCCACGTCCGCGGCGTGCGCGGCGATCTTGTAGGCGATGATCCCCTGCCGCACGTCGTCCTTGTTGGGCAAGCCAAGATGCTCTTTGGGCGTCACGTAGCAGAGCATCGAGGCGCCGTGCCAGCCGATCATCGCCGCGCCGATCGCCGAGGTGATGTGGTCGTAGCCGGGCGCGATGTCGGTGACCAGCGGGCCGAGGGTGTAGAAGGGCGCCTCGTGGCACAGCTCCATTTCCTTGTCGACCTGGAGCTTGATCTGATCCATGGGAATGTGACCGGGACCCTCAATCATCACCTGCACGTCGTACTCCCAGGCCTTCTTTGTCAGCTCGCCCAGAACCTTGAGCTCGGCGAACTGCGCCTCATCGCTGGCATCCGCCAGACAGCCGGGACGCAGGCCGTCGCCGAGCGAAAAGGAAACGTCGTATTTCTGGAAGATCCTGCAAATGTCCTCGAAGCGGGTATAGAGGAAGTTCTGCTGCTTGTTCTCCACCGACCACTGCGCCATGATGGCGCCGCCGCGGCTGACGATGCCCGTGATCCGCTTGCGTGCCAGGGGGACGAACTCGCGCAACACGCCGGCGTGGATGGTCATGTAATCCACACCCTGCGCCGCCTGTTCCTCAATCACCTCGAGCATGATTTCCGGCGTCAGGTCGCGCACCCGCGCGACGCGCGCCAGGGCTTCATAAATCGGCACCGTGCCGATGGGCACCGGGCTGTGGCGCAAAATCGCTTCGCGAATCTGGTGGATATCACCGCCCGTGGAAAGATCCATCACCGTGTCGGCACCGTAATGGACCGAGGTATGCAGCTTCTCCAATTCCTGGCCAATGTTGGAGGTGGTTGCGGAGTTGCCGATGTTGGCGTTGATCTTGCATTTGGCGGCGACGCCGATGGCCATCGGTTCGAGTTCGATGTGACGGATATTGGCGGGAATGATCATGCGTCCACGCGCCACTTCATCGCGGACCAATTCCGCAGCGAGGTGCTCGCGCTTCGCCACGAGTTCCATCTCCTCCGTGACGATCCCCTGCCGGGCGTAGTGCATTTGCGTGACGATGGGCCCGGGGCGTTTGGAGACCCATTCTTTTCGGATCGGAGACACCATCGTGCTCCCTCACTTTCTTCAAGACATCTCAGAAGACCAGTCTACAGTCGGCTTGCGTCCTTGCGCAACCCACTCCCGCCATGGGACGGATTACCCATCAGACAGAATCACTCCGCAGTGTCTCCATCAAGGCCTGTGGCGACTTGACCGGCGGACGGCACGCTGTCCCAACGCAGACCAGCGCCACCGGTATACCGTCGAGCGGCAGGTTCGGCAGTGTCGCTGCCAGCCCTTTCGGAAGCGGACTCGTTTTCACCGCTTCCGGGTCGAAGAAGAACACCGATATCCCTGCGCGCGGCGTCTCGTGCGCGATACGCAAGAGCGCGCGAGTCCGTGGATCCAGTGGGTTTCCCACGACCACGACCTCCATTGGCGCCCGCAGATGATTCGCCAGCGCCAAGCCGTACGTCGCTGCGAAGAGGCCGTAGTCGCCGGCCTTGGCCGCGAAAAGGCAGAGTATGGCTTCCGCCTTTGCGCGGAAATCCGGGCGCTCGGCCAGCGTCGCCAGTCGGTCCAAAACCAGCGCGGCCACGGAGTTGCCCGCCGGCGTCGGCGAATCCTGGAACGGCTTCCGCTTCATGGCGAGCGTGCCGTGGTGTCCCGAGAGGTCTTTGGCGATATCAAAGAAGGCCCCCGCCTGCTCGTCCCAGAAGCGACGGATCGTCGTCTCCGTCAGGCCGAGGGCAAGCTGGAAATATCGGGCGTTGCCGGTTACCTCAAAAGCGTCCAGTAATGCTGCGGCCACAAAAACCTGATCGTCCAGCAGTCCTTCGATCTCCGCTTTGCCATCGTTGAGGCTGTGGTACATGCCTTTCTGCGGGTCGTAACTTTTTTCGAGCAGCAGATCGAGCGCCCTCAGCGCCCGATCGAGCGCACCCTCAAGGTCCAGGACTTTGTACGCCTCGAGCAGCGCCGAAATCATCATGCCGTTCCAGGAAGCATAGATCGCCCTATCGACGACGGGCGTGGGGCGTCTGGAGCGCGCTTCCAACATCTTGCCCTTGGCGCGAGCAAGGATCAGGCGGACTTCTTCCGGCTTGAGTTTCAATCGCGCCGCAATCGCCTCGAAGGGCTGATCGATGAACAGGACGTTTTTCGCGGGACTATGATGCATCTCGCCCTGTGGCTCGATGTGGTAGTACTGTGCCGCCACCTGGGCCTCGACGGGTTGGAGCGCGGCCTGCGCCTCTTCGAGGGTCCAAGTGAAATAATCTCCGTCGTCCTCAAGGCTGTAGTCGGCGTCCTGGCTCGAGTAGAAGCCGCCCCCCGGATGGGATAGGACGTTCGCGATGAACGAAAGAATCCCCCGGCAATCTCTCGGAAGAATTCCTTGCCGGTCACGACGTAGGCGCGCAAGTAATTCACCAGCAGCGGCGCGTTGTCGTAGGACATCTTCTCAAAGTGCGGCACGATCCAGCGCTCGTCCACTGAGTAGCGGTGGAAGCCGCCGCCAATCTGATCGTATACGCCACCGCGGCCCATCTTTTCGAGTGTGGTCGTCACCGCCGTAAGCAGCCAGCTCTGCCTCGTCTCGAGATAGGTGTCGAGTAGCAGGTTGATGGCGGAGGGATGCGGGAAATTCGGTGCCGCGCCGAAGCCGCCGTTTGCGGGATCATACATGCGGCCGATTGCGGTGAGCATGGCCTCGAGCACCTGCGGGCCGGCCTGACCGTTGCTGGCCGCAGTGTTTTCGATCTCCGCAAGTGCGCCCGAGATGTTTTCGGCGCTCTCGTGAATATCGGCGCGGTGCGTCCGATAGTTGTGGGCGACGGCGTGGAGCAGGCGTTTCATCCCCGGTTGGCCGGAGCGGTCGTCGGGCGGGAAGTACGTGCCGCCGAAGAACGGAATTCCGTCGGGTGTGAGAAATGCCGTCAAGGGCCAACCGCCCTGGCCGGTGAGCGCGCTGATGGCGGTCTGATAACGTGCGTCGATGTCGGGCCGCTCGTCACGGTCCACCTTGATGGCGATATAGTGCTCGTTGATGAGCGCGGCGATATCCGCGTTCTCGTAGCTTTCGCGGTCGATCACGTGGCACCAGTGACACCACACCGCCCCGATATCGAGCAGGATCGGCTTGTCTGCGCGTCGCGCCGCATCGAAAGCGGCATCGCTCCACTCCCGCCACTCGACGGGCTGGTGCGCGGCGCTTCTCAGATAGGCACTTCGGGAGTGCGCCAGCTCGTTCGCGGGTCGTAGATCAGACATATGCTTGTCGTGTTGCCCCAAAGGGGAAGGAAATTAGTTACTGCACACGCTCGCCGCCGGAAGGCGGTTCCTCGGGCGTGCGATCATCCAGCGGTTTGCGCCCGGCAAAACCCTCTTCGATGCCGTGCCAGAACCCGATACGCTCTTCGCCCAGCTTCCAGCAAAGATAAACCTCTTCCCCTCCGCGCAGCGTCGGGAAATCGACCAGCCCCTCATCGAGGTCCTTCACGAGGCAACCAGTCTCCAAGATACGGTTGAGCGCCACCCGCAACTGCTCTTCCATCTTCTCGCGCTCGGAGCGATTGGCGGCCAGCCGGCCGTAAGGCGGCAGCGAGCCTCCGAGAACCATGATTTCGGTCGTCGCCCGCGACAGCTCACGGTCAAGGACTTCCACCTTCTGCTTGCTCTCGCGCGCCTCGAGGAGGCTGTGCTCGATCAAGGGAAGCAGCTCTTCCGCTTCTTCGCGATTGAAATATCGCTCCGGCATCGTTGGAAAACCATCCGGCCCCCGCGGGCCATGCACCGCAAGGTGCGCGGACAGGAGGGCCAAGCCCCCCTACTTCAAATCCAGCATGCGCTCGAGCGCCACGAGTGCCCAGCGCTTCGTCTCCGGCTCAACGCTGACGCGGTTGACCATCTCGCCCGCGAGCAGACTCTCCAGCGTCCAGCAAAGGTGCTGCGGCGAAATGCGGAACATCGTGCTGCAAAAGCAGCCGCAGTCCTCGAGCGAAACAATGCGCCGGTCGGGCAATTCGTGGGCCAGCCGATTCACCAGGTGAATCTCCGTTCCCACCGCCCACTGGCTACCCGTCGGAGATTCGGTCACGCGCTTGATAATGAACTCTGTGGAGCCGACTTCGTCCGCCAACTCACAAACGTCCCAGCGGCACTCGGGATGGGCAATGACTCGAATTCCCGGATACTCGGCGCGCACCTTCGCCACGTGTCCGGGAAGGAAGCGCTGGTGGACTGAACAGTGGCCCTTCCAAAGGATGACGCGCGCGCGGAGAATACCGTCTTCGCTCAAGCCACCCATTTCCTTGTGCGGGTCCCACACCACCATCTCCTCGAGGGGAATTCCCATCCGGTAGCCGGTGTTGCGCCCCAGGTGCTCGTCGGGCACGAACAAACCCTTGTCGCCGCGCTCGAGCGCCCACTCCATCACCTTCCGGGCGTTGGAGGAAGTGCACACCGCGCCCCCGTGCTCGCCGACAAACCCCTTAATTGCCGCTGTGGAATTGATATAGGTGATGGGAACGACCTTGGCATCGGTCGCGCGTGCCAGCTCATCCCAGCATACCTCGACCTGTTCGAGGTCGGCCATATCGGCCATCGAGCAGCCGGCGTTCATGTCGGGCAAGATCACGATTTGATGGTCGCCACTCAGGATGTCGGCGCTCTCCGCCATGAAGTGCACGCCGCAGAAGACGATGTACTCAGCCTCTTTACGGCTGGCCGCCTGCTGCGAGAGTCGGAGCGAGTCGCCGCGATAGTCTGCGAACTTGATGACCTCATCGCGCTGGTAGTGGTGCCCCAGGATCACGACTCGCGGCCCCAGCGTCGCCTTGGCGTGCCCAATGCGCTCATCAAGCTCCTGCTCGGAGAGCTCAACGTAGGTTTCGGGCAGCGGATTAAGAACGGCTGTCGCCATATCGTCCTATAAGCAAGTTTAGCCTAAATACCTCGCCCTTGCAGATTCACCCCTCCCTCGCGGCGATTTGACCGAGGCGCACTCCATCTCCGGGGAGAGGGTCGGGGCTGTAGCTCCTCTCCATGAGCGCCGAAAGAGCCGCCGGTCATAGGTCGGCATTACAGCTAGCCGCCGATATAGACCATCGTGCGCTTGGGCTGCACGAAGTCCGGCTCGTTGATGCGATGCCCTGATTCTTTTTGATGCACAACCCTCGTGAAAAAGTTGGCAAGATCGATGTCGGTCGCGCCGTTGCGCACCAGGTGTCGCACGTCGTGCTCGTGCAACGAAAAGAGGCAGGCGCGGATTTTCCCGTCCGCCGTCAGGCGCAGCCGGCTGCACTGGCCGCAGAAGGGAATGGAAACCGGCGCGATGATTCCAATCTCGCCCTGCCCGTCGGCGAAACGATAGCGCAACGCCGTCTCGCTCGATGAATTCCGCGGAATCTTCTCCAGCGGATAGACGGGATCAATCGCGTCCACAACTTCTTTGGCGGTCACCACCAGGTTTCTGTTCCAGGCGTGGTCGGCGTCGAGTGGCATGAACTCGATAAAGCGCACGACGATATCGCGCTGGCGACCCAGGCGCGCGAACTCCACGATCTCATCGTCGTTGAAGCCGCGCACCAGAACGATGTTGACCTTGACGGGCTTGAGGCCGGCGGCGAGCGCCGAATCGATGCCCGCCATCACCTTTTCGAACGAGCGTGGCGTGCGAGTGATGCGCGCGAATTTGGCGGGATCGGTCGAGTCCAGGCTCACTGTGACCCGCGGCGAACCCGCTGCCGCAAGGTCCCTGGCCATTTCCGGCAGGAGATAGCCGTTCGTCGTGATCGCGACGTCGTCGATGCCGCCAATCTGGTGCAGCTTATGAATAAATTCAACCACCCCATCCCGCAGCAAAGGCTCGCCGCCCGTCACGCGCACCTTGCGAATCCCCTGCCCGGCCAGAACGTGCGCCACGCGGAGATATTCGTCCCAGGTCAGCAGGTCGCGATGAGGAAAGTAGTTTTTCGGGTCGGCGGACTTGCAGTACACACAACTGAAGTTGCAACGGTCCGTCACCGAAATGCGCAGGTCGTGGATGTCGCGACCAAACTTGTCTTGCAGCATCGTCGTCTCTGCCACCCTCATCGGTCCCGACGCGTCGAGCCATCCTGTCCCTGAAGGAGAGGCTCGGGGTGCAGCAACCTTCTGTGAGCGCCCAAAGCCCCGGCGGTCATAGACCGCCGCTACAGGCAAAAATAAAAAAACCGACCCGTGTTTCGCGTCGGCTCGGTTCTCCTTTCCAAACACGGGAGGTGCGGCGATTTCTCGCCGTACCCTGTCGGCCCGCAGGGCATTGGCTTGTCGGCCGCCTTTAGCGCCCCGGGCTCGGAGAACTGTTCTATGTTAAACCTTTGCGAAGAACGAAGCAAGCGGGGGGCGTGGGAAGTCCAGGCTGTATGCCGACGAGGACCTCCCGCAGAGGAGTGAAATCGTGCGCGACCAGATTACGGCCGCCGAAGCGCGCGGCGCGAGCTCTGCGCTGGGGCGCTTGTCGGGCTTTACTCTTCCTCTTCTTCCTTGCCCACGCCAGCGGCCTTGGCGGTGGCAACGATCTTGTCGGCGATGGGCTGCGGCACAATGTCGTAGTGCGAGTACTCCATCGCGTAGGTCCCGCGGCCCTGGGTCATGGACGTGAGGTCGGAAGCGTAGGTGAGCATTTCTGCGAGGGGCACCTGGGCTTTGACGACCGTCGCGCCGCCCTTCGGCTCCATGCCCTGGATGCGCCCGCGCCGGCCATTGAGATTACCCATGATATCTCCTGAATAATTGTCCGGAACAGTTATCTCCACATTCATAATGGGCTCGAGCAGGCAGGGCTTGGCCTGCTCCATGGACTTCTTGAAAGCTTTTGAACCTGCCAGCTTAAAGGCGATTTCCGAGGAATCGACGTCATGGTAGGAGCCGTCGAAGAGGATCACCTTGAAATCCACGACGGGGTAGCCCGCCAGATAGCCTCGCGCGGCGGCTTCGACGATGCCCTTTTCAACTGCCGGAATGAAATTGCGCGGAATTGCGCCGCCGAAAATATCGTTCACAAACTCGAAGCCCGCGCCGCGCGCGAGCGGCTCCATCTTGATCCAGCAATCGCCGTACTGGCCGTGGCCCCCGGTCTGCTTCTTGTGCTTGCCCTGGGCTTCGGCCTTGGCGCGAATCGTTTCGCGGTAAGGGATCTTGGGCGCTTTCAGCGTAACTTCGATATTGAAGCGGCGCTTGAGCTTGGAGACGGCGACCTCCACGTGCTGCTGGCCCGCGCCCGAGAGCAGAAACTCCTTGGTCTGCGGGTCGCGCGAGAAGCGCAGCATCAGATCTTCTTCCAGGATGCGGTGGACGGCAGTGGAGAGCTTATCCTCGTCACCGCGCGATTTCGCTTCGATGGCGAAGGAGATGGCGGGATCGGCGAGTTTCACCTTGGGGTAGAGAATGGGCGCGGCCTTGTCGCCCAGCGTATCGCCCGTCAGCGTGTCCTTCAGCTTCGCCACCGCACCGATATCGCCGGCGTGCAGTTCGGCGATGGCGGCCTGTGCCTTGCCCTGCACGATGCCGATGTGCGAGAGGCGCTCGGCCGA
>Ga0315268_10003382_pt1 | contig 17609 bp, 11 predicted proteins | sample C1_top_MG_FD_204535 | JGI IMG/M metagenome (GOLD analysis project Ga0315268, IMG submission 204535) | Sediment microbial communities from Yellowstone Lake, YNP, Wyoming, USA - C1_top | ecosystem: Environmental > Aquatic > Freshwater > Lake > Sediment | place: USA: Wyoming | collected 2017-08-01
AGTTCCATTTGGATTTTCCCGGATACGATTCGGCTGATGTCCAGAAGGTTGGCCAGGATTTCGTGCAGCCGGTCGCTGTCTTCCCGGGCCGCCAACAGAAGATCAACCTGTTTCTCGTTGAGCTCGCCCACTTTTTCATCTAAAAGGAGATGGATGGCCATGCGAATGGAGGTCAGAGGGGTTTTGAGCTGATGCGAGACCGTCCGGATGACGTCCCTTTTAATCTCGTCCTGCTGTTGGAGCTGGGTCACGTCTTGAAGAACAAGGATGACCCCCCTCGGCAGCCTTTCACTGTCCAGGATGGGCACCGCCTCCGGACGGTAGTAGCGCTCCTCTCCATGAAGGAATTGTTGGATCAGTTTTTGTGGATCCTTGGGCGTCACCCGACGGCTCTCCTGGAGGGCCCTGTTATACAAATCGGCCATCCAGCCAAACGGCAGATCAAAGATCGTCGCGCCGGGCCGGAGCCCAAAGATATTTTTTGCGGTTTCTGTCGCCACCTCCACCCGCCCTTCCAAGTCCAAGACGGCGACCGCATCGGTGAGGCTGTCGAAGGCCTCCTGCGTAGCGCGCTGGATGCGGAGAAGCTTTGCTTGATCGGTGCGGCGGAACTCCCGAAGGCTGGCGGCCATAGCGTTGAATGATTCCGAGAGATATCCAATCTCGTCCCTGGAACGGCTTTGGACAACGAGGTCGAGGTTGCCCCGCCGGATCTCTTCCGCAGACTGGATGAGACGTTGAATGGGGCGCAAAATCCACCGTCCGGCAAAAAATATAAAGGCGAGAGCGATGAACGTTCCGATGATCAACAGGACGTACATCTGGCTTCGGGCATGGCTCGCGTTGTAGCGGGCCTGATTATTCGCGTCGCTCATGTTTTGTTGGTTCATCTGGAGGATCTCTTCCGCCGTGCTCTTGATCTGTCCAAAAAACGGGAGAACGCCTGAGAAATAAGCTTCCCGGCGACGGCCGGCAGGCTCCGCCGTGTCTTTCACGCTATTCAAGGCGGTTATATACCGGCCATAGAGCGCTTGGATCTGGGCGGCTTTCTCTCCTTCCCCGGGAACCGTAATATTGTTCAGCTCGATTTGAAGGGCCTTCTCAAAAACACCTTCGTTCTTGAGGACGAGTTCTTCCCCCTTTTCTGTGTCTCCAAGAAGGATGAACAGCAGCCCACTGTCGATACGCTCCAGGGCTTCCTTCATTTGTTGGCAGGCAATGACGCTGCGGTAGTTTTCTTTGAGGATCACGTCAATGGACTCGCCCAGCCTCGTCAGATACAGAATGCTCTGAATGCCGATGACCAGGACAATAATCAACAGGCCGGCGAATCCCAGAGATATCTTTTGGCGGAGACCCAGCATATTTATTCTCCTTCTGCGCCTTAGGGTGCAAAAATTATGCCAGACGAGCGCTGAACTTAATTCATTGAATTTAAAAGGATTATACTTGGATCATGAATATAGCGCCTTGCATTTTTTCAAGAGTCCAGGGAAAAAAATGTTGAAAATTGCAAGGTCGTTGGGCTTTAAAAAAAAGAGGAATACTTCGATCCCGGGATTCTAGATCCCGTATTTCTTACGGCGGCGCCAGAGGGTGGCCTGGTCGATGCCAAGGATATCCGCGGCTTCCTGGAGTGATTTCGTGCCCGCCAGGACCCGCCTGATATGTTGTTCTTCGATCTTTTCTATCGTCACCGGGTCGCCAATCTTTGGGGTCATGTCACCCGCCAAAAAGATAGCGGGGAGACATTCGAGGCTGATCCGATCGGCCCGGCAAAGGATAGCAGCCCGTTCAATGGTATTGCTCAATTCACGGACGTTGCCCGGCCATTGATATCGGCACAGGGCGCCAAGCGCTTCCTCTGTGAAGCCGTGGAAGGCGCGATGATTGTTCCGGCCGTGAAACGCCAACAATTTTTCAGCGAGGTCGGCTACGTCTTCAGGCCGGTCCCGTAAAGGAGGGATCTCGATCTGGATGACGGCCAACCGGTAAAAGAGGTCTTCGCGAAAGTGTCCTGCTTTGACGGCCGATTCGAGCTCTGTATTGGTCGCCGCAATGAGCCGGACATCGGCTTTCCGTGTGACATGATCGCCGACTCGTTCGTATTCTTTTTCCTGAACGAAGCGCAGGAGTTTCGGCTGGAGGGACAGCGGCAAATCGCTGATTTCATCCAGAAAAAGAGTGCCGCCCTCGCAAGTCGCGATCCGGCCGGGATTGTCACGAACGGCCCCGGTGAACGCCCCCTTGACATGCCCGAAGAGTTCGCTTTCCAAAAGTTCCGATGGGAACGACGGGCAGGAAACAATACTCATCGGCTTGGCCGAGCGGCGGCTCCACGAATGGATGGCGCGGGCAAGAAAAGTTTTTCCGGTTCCGCTTTCTCCGCGAAGGAGGATCGTTGCCTCCGAGGAAGCCGCCTGCCGGGCCAAATTCACGGCTCGCTGCATGGCGAGATTCAGACTGGAGAAATCAATTTCGGGGTGGGCGCGTCCCAGGTCCTCCTGCAAAGCGGCGACCCGCTGCTCGAGCGACCGCATTTCGAACACCTTTTGGACGGCCAATTTGATTTGAGCCGGGGTGAATGGTTTTGGGATGTAATCCGTTGCCCCGCGCCGCATGGCCTCGACGGCAGTATCAATGGAGGCATAGACTGTAATGACAATGATCTTGAGCCAAGGAGTCGTGGCCAGCAAGGCGGGTATCAAATCCAGGCCATCTTCTGTGCCCAGGCGAAGGTCGACAAAGGCCAGCTCAAACGACCTGCGGGACGCTTCTGCCAACGCGTCCTGGAAATTGCTGATGGCGATGACCTTGTGGCCCTCCGTTTCAAGACAGATGGACAGCGTTTTGCGGATATTGAACTCGTCATCCACGACCAGGATATTCAGGGGGTCCTGACGACGATCATCGCCCTCGTATTTTTTGGCCTTTTTGGAATCGGCCGGCATGGCATCATCTCTCAGACGCAATATATGCCCTGGGACAAACGCCTGTCAATAGAGCGAAGCTAACGGGCGGGCATCCGGAGGGGTGATTTTTTGGGCAAAAATATCACCCCTCATATCCTCCTCTCCGACAGTTGACAGCTCTCTGGGTCGGATGAATGATAGGGGAGCGAGACAGAACCGGTCTGAGCCAGACTTCGATGAGCAAGAACACCAAACATGAATCCCTGATTTTGCTGGCCGCTGTCTTTTTCATCCTTCTTTCCGGCCAAGCCCAGATCCGGCATTTCCGTGGCCGGCCCCAAGTGCTGCCATTGTTTACGGTGACGGGCGTCGAGTGCCAGGGATACGATGTGGTTGCGCCCCGGGCTCTTCGGTATCGAGCCGTTCAGATCAATCCTCGTCTTTTCGTGAGGGATGGTGTGAAGCCCGGGGACGCCGTCCTCATATCTCCCTTCGACCGCGAGGCTTTTGTGGCTACGTTCGAGACCGTTCAAACGGATATCAACGGCGTTCTTTCTCTCAGGGGGCGGGTGGAGGGGACGCTCGGAGGATATTTCCTCATATCCATGACGGAAAGCTGCGCGCTCGGGAATCTAACGGTTCCGGATCAAAATCTGGAATACGCGATTACCTACGTGGCGAGCCGGGGCGTCCATATCGTCCAGGAATTGGATCCGAAATCCAAAGACTTCCTGGAGGACGAACCGGCTCCTGTTCCGTCGACCTTGGAGGCGATTTCCCCCATTCCGCCCCTTGGGAATTCTTTGCGCGTCGCCGGCGCAGCGACTGTCGATCTTATGATCGTCTATACGGCCAGCGCCAACAGCTGGGCCGCCGGCCAGGGCGGCATCGATTTGGTCATTTCTCAGGCCGTCCAATACGGCCAGATCGCGCTGGACAACAGCGGCGTCGGCCTCACGCTCCGGCTGGTCCATTCGGCGCTCGTCAGCTATTCGGAATCAGGATCTTCCTCCACGGATTTAAGCCGCTTGACCGGAACAAACGACGGCTATATGGATGAAATCCACCAGTGGCGGAACTATTATGGGGCCGACGTGGTGGATATTTTTGAAAACGTCGAAGATACCGGAGGCATCGCCTGGCTGCTGGGGTCCGCTGGCGGGCAGCCCGCCTATGCTTTTTCTCTGGTCCGGGTCAAACAGGTCGGCTGGACCTACACGATGATTCATGAGCTCGGACACAATTTCGGTTGCCATCATAGAAAAGACCAGGCAACCCAGCCGGGTCCAGGGCTTTTCTCCTATTCGGCCGGCTGGCGCTGGATTGGCAATAACGGAACGAGGTATTGCTCCGTAATGTCCTACCAGGATACATGGGACGGCTATTCGGTTACCCAGGTTGGCTACTTTTCTAGCCCGCTTATCTTATACCAGGGTGTCCCCACGGGAGATGCGGCTGACGGCGACAATGCCCGTACTCTTCGACAGACGGGGCCTGTCGTCGCTCATTACCGCGATGAGCCCCCTGGGCCCGAAATATATTATTGGCTGACGGTGCGCGCGGGAACCGGAGGGACGACAAATCCTACACCCGGCAAATATCAATATAAGGAGGGGACCGCCGTCAGCGTCACGGCCCGGCCCGACACCCATTACTTGTTCACCGATTGGAGCGGCGACATGTCTGGAACGGCCAATCCGTTGACCGTCACGATGGATGCGGATAAATCCGTCACGGCCAATTTTCTCCGGATTATCTACCCCCCTGCGAATGCGAGGGGCGAGAAAGTTCTGAATCGCTCCCTGTCTCAGGCTGAATACATTAATATCCTGCGCTGGGAGGCCAATCCCGATAACGAAGACATCGCGAACTATCGGATCTATCTTGTCGAGGACAGCCAAAAAACCCTCTTGACTACGACGAACGCCGAAACATTCGAGCTCCGGTATCGAAAAATGGAAAAGGACAGGGAATATACGTATTGGATTGCGGCCGTCAACAGCGGATCAAGAGAGGGGGACCCCGCCATTGTTGTCGTCAAATAGTGAGCGCCCGAGAAGAAGGATGATGAAAAAGATCGCCCTTGTCAGCCTCGCCGTTTTGGTGGTTTCATCCAGCGCGTTTTCATCCATCATCTTTGAGGCGAAGGGATGCTATTTTACGCCATTCGAGAAATCTTTTAGAGACATCTACGGCGCGGGATGGAAGCCGGCCGGAGAAATCGGAATTCGGCTGATCAACCGCTTGGATTTCTGGGTGGCCGGGGCATTTTTCTCACGGAATGGAAAACTCACTTATACAGAGGAAGAAACAAAACTTACGATCCTGCCCGTCGGCGGAGGTTTCCGGTTTAGGTTCACAACGGGCCGGGCTTCCTGCTATGCCAGCGCCGGTCTGAACTATTATCAATACAAGGAGTCCAACCCGATTGGCGATGTCGAGGCGACCGGCGTAGGCTATGTGGGAAAACTGGGCGCATTTATTAGAATTGTGGGCGGGTTGGAGATAGATCTCAACGTCGGATATTCCTATGGCCGGATGAAACCCGCGGATTTCGAGATCAACATCGGAGGATTTGAGGCCGGCGTCGGCCTGGCCGTCGAGTTCTAGCTTTTCGCAATCCCCAGACGAATCTGCTGGGCGATTTTCTCCGTCCCCATCTACGCGGAACGAAGGATGTTCCAAGTTGACTTTGTGTGATCAGGCACGTATTTTAAATGTCATTAAGATGTCCCGTTAAGGAGGCGTTCCGTGAAAAACTTTCATAAGACTGTCTGGACGTTCCTCGTGCTTTTGCCTTTGACGGCCCTGTCCATGAATGAGACTCCGAATGTTGATTGGGCGATGGTCGCCAAGATCCGAGAGCAAGGTTTCCAGCGCTCGCAGGTGATGGAGATCGCAGGCTATATCAGCGATGTCCTGGGGGCTCGGCTGACGCTGTCGGCCGATATGAAGAAAGCCCAGGCTTGGGCCAAGGGTTTTATGGAAAAGATCGGCCTGGAAAACGCCGCCATCGAGCCGTTTATGGACTACGGTGTCGCCTGGGACAACGAATATTTTTCGTTGCATATGCTCGAGCCGGATTATCAGCCACTGGTCGGCTTTCCGTTGTCTCATACTTCCGGGACGCGGGGGAAAGTCATTTGCCGGGCGGTCATCGCTGATTTCCAGACCAAGGCAGACTTGGACATACTCCGCGGCCGGCTGAAGGATTGTGCGGTCTTAGCCACGCCTCCGGCAGCGATCGATCTGGCCGCCCTGTCCCAGGGGGTCACCCGCCGCACGGAAGAAGAGCTCAAAAGATTGGAGGAAGCGGTTGTGCCGCCCTCTCCGCGCCTCAAGCCGCAGGCGGTGCCGAATCCGAATCTGCTCAGGCCTGAAGAGAAGATCGATTTTTTCAAGTCCGAGGGTGTGGCTGTCATTCTCCAGTGTGAAAGCGGATTTCCCGGAGCGGTCAGAGGCTATGCCCGCCCGGGGACCAGGGATGATCACTGGTCCAGAGAAAAAAGTCTCAACACGCTGCCCATCCTGGCTGTGACCCCCGAGCACTATAACCGGATGTACAGAATCCTCAAAAGGAACATCCCCGTGACAATCGAGGTCGAAGTCCGGAACCGCATTGGAGAAGCCGTAGAAAAAGCCTGCAATGTGACCGGCGAGCTCCCCGGCACAGACCTCAAGGATGAAGTCGTGATGATCGGGGCGCACTTTGATAGTTGGCACGCTAGCCCCAACGCGAGCGACGACGCAGCGGGGTGCGCTGTGGCGCTCGAAGCGGCCCGCATCTTAAAGGCGATTGGGGCCCACCCCCGCCGGACCATCCGCGTCGCTCTCTGGGCAGGGGAAGAACAGGGTATTTATGGGTCGAAGGAATATGTCCTCCAGCATTTCGGCGATCCCAAGAAGCAGGTGACGGCGGACTATGAGAAATTTTCAGTTTATTTTAACCAGGATTACGGAGCAGGCCAATACCGCGGCATCTATCTTCAGGGAAATGAACATGCCCGGCGCATCTTCGCTGAATGGATCAAACCGTTCTCCGATCTCGGCCTGACGGCGATCAGCATCCAGAGTGTCGGGAGCACGGATCATGTTTCGTTCGACGCCGCCGGTCTTCCCGCCTTCCAGTTCATCCAGGACCGCGTCGGCGGCACGGCCGGCCACACAAACCTCGATTTCTTCGACACGCTTCCTGCCGAAGACCTGATGAAAAACGCGGTGATTATGGCTTCCTTTGCCTACCACGCGGCCATGAGCGAGGCTAGAATTCCCCGGAAGATCCTTCAATAGGAAAAAGAAAAGACGACCGCCCTCTGGCCGTTCCGGGCCTCCGCCAATTTGACGATTGCCCAGACCTTCATGCCCTCAGGAAGTTGAGGGCTCCTGTCGTATCCACCCATCCCCGAGCTGCCGCTCACGGGCGGCCTGCCGGCTCCTCCCGGGATTGTGCCGGTGCCTTTTCGACGCTGCGGGCTCAGCTCGAGTTTCGCGGTTTCAAAGCCGATGCCGATTGTCTTTCCCGGCTCGGTACCTACGGCGACGAGGCGTTCGCCCGACCGGACGAGTGGAATCTTTAATTCGTAAACGAGTAGTCCCGCCGACGGCGCGACTTTAATCTCGACATCTTTGACGTCCGCCAGTTTTAGCTTTTGAGGCGGCTCGGTCTCCGACCGGATCACTTCCATCTCAGACCTGGGGACGTCGGGAAGATTGTCGAATTCCGGATCCCTGGGATTCGCTTGGACGGGGATTTTGCGCTCTCCGGGCGGCAGTCCCAGAGGAAACTTGATGCCGAAGGTTTTCTTGTCCCCGCCTTGAGGGTCAAACCAGACGATTAGACCCTGGGTCATAATCCCTGCTCGGTCATAGTTGTCAGTGGTCAAAAGACATAGATAAAGGAAATCCCGGTCATTCAGGAATCCCAGCTCCATTCTTTCGTTGGGCACGACAAATAGGTTGCCAGCCCAGTCATCGGCCTTCCCGTCGATTGTGATCAGTTGGTCGGGCAGCCGGCTGTCTGTCGAGAACGTATTGAACGAGGCGCAGCCGGCAAGCCCCAAGGCCAGCGTCCATATGATCCCTTGTTTAATTATCGAATTCATTGTCTCCTCGCTTTCGGCAAGTTCACCCGGATCAGACTCCGACATTCCATTGTCCATCATTAGACGTCGCCGCGCAAATATTCCTTTGCCCCCGGTTCAAAAGCCTAAGGCCTGAGGGAGAGGGAGATCTTCAGGACCCCGCGTTCCTCGAGGGGCGCGAATCGGCTGGTCGGGTCCCAGCGTCTCTCCCAGTTTTTATTAAAGACGAGATAAATTTCATTGCCGGGAGAAACCTGCCACCGGAGCCGGGCGCTCCAGCCAAGCTGCTTGGAAATATCGTCGTACTGGATGTAGTTCATGAGGCCGAGGTCGGGCGAAAGAAAGATATCGGCCTTGACCTGATAAACGTTCTCGCTGAAGCGGCCCTCGGGGAGTCTGCCCCTAACGAGGTTTGTATCCAAGGCCAGGTTGGCGAAGCCTTTATATTTAATCGTCAGTCCGATGCTTAAGTCGTCGAAATGGCCCGAATAGAATTCTCCTAAATTGTAGTTCACGTTAAACACGGCGGGCCGGTGGGTCGCCGTGCTGAAATTGAGGCGGGCATTCGTGTAATTATAGGGGCCGGCAGGAAGTGTAACACCTTTGGCAATTTCGAAATCATACGGCAGGACATCTCGGTTGGAGACGACGCTGAGTCCGAAAAACTCGCCCGTCTCGGTCCTCAGGCTGAAGGGCGAAACCGAAAGCATCCTCGTCTCGAGATTCCCGGAGAGGTCCCAGTAGAAGTCGCCGCTGGCATCGAAGAAAAATTGACGGACGATCCTGCCCAGGAATCCCTTTTCCGGCCTCGGCTGAAACCCGATCCTGGCGAAAGCCGTTTGCATATCTTGCCGCATCATGTATCCCAGCCCGGGGTCCATCGACTCGCCGTAATAGGCATAGGTCGTCTGGACGTTCCAGAGGTCATTGGGGTAGTCGCCCCTGAGGCCGAAAGCGTAGTGCCGGCCGTCTTTCTTTTCGTTCCAATTGTAGGCTGTCCAGGCGGCGAGCATAATGTTTTTGTTCCCCATGAATTTGGAAGACGAATAATTGAAGTCCATCCCGGCCAGAGTATTTTTATCTCCTGTTGGGCTGCCGTTGGTCAGGATCCAACCGACCTTGCTTTGGGAAAAAATATTCTGTGTCACGCGGCCGGCAAAGAGGTTGTTGCTCGGCAGGGAGTTGAAACTGTCGGTTTGAACATCCAGGACCGAGAGGTTCGTGCTGCCGACCTTGCCGTAGAGCTTGGTCCCGAAGATAACCGGCACCTGCTGCCCTTCATAAAGCCCGATCCTCCGGCTGAAGAAAGGCATAAAGCTGACGCTCGAGCTGAAGCTGAAAGTTTCCGAGCCCTCCAGGAAGAACATCCGCTTTTCGGGGAAATAGAGAGGGAACCGGGTCAGATTGATGCGGCGCTCGTCGACTTCGGTCTCGGCGAAATCCATGTTGTAACTCACGACGCCGACGAGATTGGGCGTGAAGCTTTTATAAATATCGAATCCGCCGTCGGCCTTCAAGTCGTAATCTCCATTGCCCAGGCTGGGCTTTTGGGCGATGCTCAATCCGTACGGCCGGAAGGTGAATCCGCTGCCCTGTTTAATGCCTTCGATCCCTTCCAGACTGGCCGCCTCCATGGGATTGTTGAAATTGCTGTCCCGGTTCGTTCCCGACAATCGAATCGTCTCCTGCTTGCGGGCAACGATGCGTTCGACATTGATACCCCAGGCGCTCAGGTCGGGCTTGAAGGAGATCGTCTTGAATGGAATGCGGAGCTCGGCGCTCCAGCCGTTTTCAAGGATCCGGCTCTTGGCCTCCCAGATCCCATCCCAGTTGAGGCTCGAGCTTCCCGCATAGGCCAGCCCTTCGCCGCGCCCACCGAGGGGATTGACGAAAAAGATAAATGCGTTTCTCTTATCTTGGAAAGGGTCGAGCAGGATGCGGACGATATCGTCGCTCGGACTGTCCGAGTGGTGCCCGTAATACATACCCTGTTGGGCGCCACCGTCGTCATGGGCCATGGTATTAGCTGAAATCCGGCCCGGTTCGCTTTCGCAGCACATGACGCCAAGATAGAGATTCGCATCATCATAGAGAATCCTGAGCTCGGTCTTTTCCGTTGGCGTTTGGCCGGGCGATGGCTCGAACATCCGAAAATCGGTGAAAGGAATGGCCGATCGCCAAACGGAGTCGCTCAAGCTGCCATCGATTTTGGGCCCTTGCTGGATTCGGATGGCCTTGATGTCAACAGCATGAAGGAGGGACGTCAGAGCGAGTGCCGACAAGCAGCATGATAATAGGCGTCTTTTCATCTTCATCTTTCTTGTTCTTCTTTCCGGGCTTTTGAGGATAGATAAGCGAACTAGGAAAAGGTCGCTTATTTTAATATTTTCATTGGACTTATTCAAGATTTGGCGATGAACGTGAAAAGGGGGGCTGCTTGATAGAAAAACAGTATCTGGGAAATCGGGGATGGATAAGGCTGGGGCATTTCACGCACATTTGGGTGATTTCACCCTTTTTTTTGACGGCGAAAGGCTCGTCAAGGCCGATTAGATTTTTGTAATTTTTTTATAATAAATAATTTATAGTCAGCATAAAAAGTATGAAAAGCTTGGCACGAATCGTGCAATATCAGGCATTCCATGAAAACCATATCGGCCCGCATTCTGATTCTTGACGATGAAAAGCTCATCCGCTGGTCTCTCAATCAGATCTTTACCCAGGAAGGATACGAAGTCGACGTCGCAGGCACGATGGATGAGGCCCTCCAATTGGCCAGCGCAAAAGCCTATTCCCTGATTTTTGCCGACCTGGAGATTTGGTTTGAACGCGGCAAGACAATTTTTTTGGATATCCTTTCCCGCCAGCGGGCGGCCAAGATCATTATCATCACGGCCATGACCCGGGGCGAAGCGGAAAAAAGCTTGGGGGATGTCAGGCCGTTTTCGATTATCGAAAAGCCGTTTAAATTAGAGGAAATTAAGCGAGCGGCGAACGATGCCATCAGCCTGACGAAGAGGTCGGTCGGCCAATGAACGCCCGTCTTGGCGGCCGGGGACAGTTTTTCCGATCGGGAAGGCCGGCGTGGGGGCGGACATCGTCATGGCCAGCAGATATGGAAATTAAGGAGGTCGAAGTTGCCAGCTAAAAGACGGACAAAGCTGATCCCCTTGTTCTTTAAAGCCCTCGGGCTCATCGGATCGGCCGTTCTCGTCGCCGTATTCCTGGTGGCGGCCAAACCCGGCCGGCAGGAGGTGAAGGATACGGAGACCTGCGGCCAGTGCCACGAGGATATCGCCAAAGGCTTTCTCGCCAAGCCCCACGCGGCGATCGGGGCCGGGAGCTGCACGTCATGCCACATTGGGTCTGAGAAACATCTTCAGGAAGGCGGCGGCACGAATATCTTTGCTTTCAAGATGTCGGATCCCACAAGCGCCAAGGTTAAAGCGTGCCTCAAATGCCATACTCAGACGGGCTCAAGCTATATGGCCGGCCCCCATGGCAAGGCATCGCTGGACTGCGCGAGCTGCCACTCCATGCATGCTGCCAAGACGAATCCGAGTCTCCTCAAAACAAGCCCCACAAAAACCTGCGTCGCCTGCCACCAGGATGTCTTCGCCAAGTTCAACCTCAACGAGCGGCACCGGCTTCAGGAAGGCATTTTAAGCTGCGCGACCTGCCATAATCCTCATGAGCCGCAGACGAGAGAGCGTCTCGGCGGGTTCAAGCAGGAAGCTTGTTTGAAATGCCATACCGACAAGGGCGGACCTTTCCTCTACGAGCATGGATCCTCCCGAGTCGAGGGCTGTACCGTCTGCCACGATTCCCACGGCTCAGCCAACCGCCACATGCTGACCTACCAGAGCACGGCCGACCTTTGCTTCAGTTGCCACACCTTCGCCCCCCAATGGCACCGCAACTTCAACGAGAAATCCACCAATTGCACGACTTGCCATTCCACGATCCATGGTTCGAACCTGAGCAAGATCTTCCTCAAATAAAGGAGAACGAAGATGAGGAAAACGCTCCCGTCCCTTGTTGTCCTGCTCATCGTCGTCGTCTTTTGTCAAAGCCTGGCGGTGTATGCCCAGGACAAGGAAAAGAATTTTTACGGCAACTTCTCGTTTGGCTACCGGGCCGTTGACACGAGCGGCGCCTATGATAAATACCGGGAACATATCAACCTGGAAAAGGGCGTTCGGCTCTTCAATTTAAACCTTAGCTACCTGTCCGGCGACGAGCTCAAGAAGCTGTTCGACCGGATCGACCTGAACGTGTATAACTTCGGCGGCGACCCTTTCGAGACCTTTCGCTTGTCCATCCAGAAGTTCGGAATGTACAAGTTCCAATACGACCGGAAGAAATCCGATTACTTTTACCACGATCAGATCGGGTCCCTGGGATTCGCCGACCTGCACAGCTACAATTTCACCCGGCTCTCGGACAGCGGATCCTTCACCGCAATGCTGTCCAAAAACTTCAACCTTTTTCTCAACTTCGACCGGACCACCAAAACGGGCTCGAGCATCACGACATTCGACCTCAACCGACTTGAAGCCGAGACCGATAAACCGCTTTCGGAGAAACTCATCGAAGTCGCCTTCGGATTGGACGTCCATATCAACCGCTATTCCCTGGTCTTCGAAGAGCGCATCCAGGATTATAAAAATTCGAACAGCCTCTTCCTTCCCGGCGCCATCAACGGCGGGGACGCAGCGACCTACCCAACCACTCTGGACTATTTCCGGCTGAGCCAGCCCTATGACTTCAAATCGAACTGCCATACCTTCCGCCTCAGCGCCCGACCCATCGACAATCTCCTCATCCGCGGCGCCGCCCAGCTCAGCAAACAGGATACAAACCTAACATACTCTGAGGAAGCCGCCGGCATCGATTATCTCGACCGGAGCTTTTCCTACGCCGTCGGCGGCCAAGGCCGGTTCACCCGCAAGATCCAGCTCTATGATTTCGACCTGACGTATTTCCTTTTTAATAGGATAGCGGTCGTCGGCGCCGTCCGGTCCAACGATTTCAAGCAGGACGGAAGCCTGACGATCGGCGGCGAACAGGAAGCCGCCGATTTCGCGTTCAACACCTTGGGCATCGAGGCGGGGCTCCAATACCAGCTCACGTCCCGTTTCACCCTAACGGTAGGCTATCGCAACGAGCAGAGGAAGCTCACCAACTTGGAGACTGCGACTTACGCGGATAAGACCGTTCGCAACGGCTTGTTCGGAAACCTGAAGTGGGATGTCAAGAACGTGAAACTGACGATGGACTACCAACACGGAAACTTCGACGATCCCTTCACGCTCATTTCCCCCACCTTGTTCGATCGCTTTCGCGCTACGGCCAAATACCAGATCAAGGGGTTCAGCGTCTCGGCCAGCTATCTATTGAACAAAACCAAAAACGAGATCCCGGGCGGCGTCGAGTTCCGCATCCTCTTAACTCCGGACAGCTACAGCGACCTGTTTACAGCCTCGAACAGCCAGTTCAACCTGCGCCTCGGATATAACGCCGCCAGGATCAACGCCTCCTTTGGCTATTCGCGGATCGATTTTAAGAGCGACAGCAACCGGCTGGTCAACTTTGATCCCTACTGGACAGGGCCCGGCGGGACTTTCCCATGGGCCATTCATTATGAAGGAAAATCTTCCCTCTGGGATGCGTCGGTCGCCTATGACTTTGAAAGGAGCTGGAAAATCGGGGGTTATTTCGGAAGTTTCAAAAATACAGGCTTTTGGCCGCTCGATCGCACGATCTTGAAAGCCTACGTCGAATATACATTCCCGGGCGGATATGCCACCCAAGTCGCTTACCGCTATGTCAACTTCAAAGAAAAGGATTCCGGGTCTAATGATTACAAGGCGAATATCCTGGAATTTTCCTTCGGCTACCGCTGGGAATGAGATCAGAGGAGAATACGATGTCCAAGAAACCCTATATAATCGGCGCTTTCATTGTCCTGGCCGCGGCGGCCTTGTTCCTTGTTTTCCCGAGCTCAAACGGGATGGCCAGCAGTCCTTCCAAACGAATGAAGGCCGAACAGCTCTGGAAGAAGTCGGGGCACGCGGCCAAGACCGACGAGGCGTTCAGGCACTGGGACGCGGACGGCTCGGTTTCCGCTTCTTGCGCCAAATGCCACAGCACGCCGGGCTTCAAAGATTTTCTCGGCGCAGACGGGTCAGCCGCCGGTGTTGTTGATAAAAACGCCGCGCTCGGGACGACGATTGAGTGCGACGTTTGTCATATCGATAAAGAGCGGGGCATTCTCCGGCCCCATCCGTCCGTCACTTTCCCTTCGGGCGTGACGATTAGCAATCTGGGGCCTGAGGGCATCTGCATGGAGTGCCACCAGGGCCGGGCTTCCAAGTCTGCCGTCGACGCCAAAATCACCAAAGCCAAGGTTCCCAACGACGACACGCCCAGCGATCAGCTCAGCTTCACGAACATCCATTATTTCGCCGCCGCAGCCAGTCAGTTCGGCACCTTCGTCAAGGGCGGATATGAGTATGCCGGCCAGGAATACGATGCCCGGTTCTCCCACATCACGGGCTACAACGCCTGCAACACCTGCCACAATCCCCACTCCCTAGAGGTCGACCTCAAGGCCTGTAACACCTGTCACGTCGGTATCAAGGACCCCAAGGATATCCGATACGTCGGCTCCCAGGTGGATTATGACGGCGACGGCGATATTACCGAGGGCATGTATTACGAGATCCAGGACATCATGGATGAGGAACTCTCCGCCATCCAGCTCTATGCCAAAACGGTTCTTGGCAAACCGATCGCCTATGATCCCAATACAAATCCCTATTTCTTCTATGACCTAAACGACAATGGCGTCGTCGATTCTGACGAAGCGGCTTCCACCAACGGCTATGCTTCATTCTCGTCGCGGCTTTTAAAAGCGGCTTATAATTATCAGGTCGCCAAAAAGGACCCGAACTGTTACGCCCACAACGGCAAGTACATCATCGAGCTCCTCTATGACTCGATGGTCGATTTGAATGCGAAATTGAGAACGCCCATCGACCTCACCGCTCTGAACAGGACCGATGAAGGCCATTTCAACGGAGGGAGCATGCCCTACCGGGATTGGGACGATACGTCCGATCAGATGGTTCCTGCCTCCTGTTCCAAATGCCATTCCGCCACGGGCTTGGCCTATTATCTTCAGAATGGAACGACTCAGCCCGAACCCGTCGCCAACGGAATGCTCTGCACGACGTGCCATACCTCTCCGCCGGAACTCAGGCAGGCACCCGTCGTGACGTTCCCCTCGGGCTTGACTGCAACGCTGGGCGACTCGAGCAACCTGTGCATGGTCTGCCACCAGGGCCGCCAGGCCAAGGCGACAGTCGATAAGACCATCGCGGCCAAGCCCGCCGGTCCTTTCAATTTCGTCAACGTTCATTATTTCCCATCCGCGGCGATCTTTTTCGGGACCGAGGTGAAAGGCGGATACGAATTTCCGAACAAAGTCTATACGACTCGGCAGCCGTTCGCCAATCACGGCGGCCGGTTTAACACCTGTACCCAATGTCATATGAGCACGGCCGTCACCAAAGCCGAGCACAACTGGACGATGCGGGACCACAATGTCGCCGAACCGAGAAAGGAAAACTGCGTCCCCTGTCACGGCCAGGATGTTTCCCAGCTTTTCCAGGGAGCCGATCCGGAGAAATTCGATTTCGAAAGGATCCGGCCGGCCAATATCCCTGACTACGACGCCGATGGAAACACTAAAGAATCGCTTAAAGAAGAAATCCAAGGTCTCGAGGATGTCTTGTATGCCCAGATACGCGCCTCTACGGCGAGCCTCGGCAGCCCGGCCGCCTATGATCCCAATACCAATCCCTATTGGTTCATCGACCTGAACGGCAACGGAATCGTTGATCCCAACGAAACGGGTGACGCCAACAGATATTCTTTCGATGCCAGAGGGCTGAAGTCCGCCTACAACCTTCAGATGAGCAAGAAGGAGCCCCACGGCTTCATTCACAATGCCCGCTACGTGGCCCAGCTCTTGGTAGATTCCATTCAGAATCTCGGCGGAGATATCAGCCAATACACCTGGCGCTGAGAGACCTTCAGCTGACACGAAATTCTTTTCCCGCCAAAGCAACCGTTTGATAATATGATCGGCTGAAGATCAGGAAAAATATTTGGTAGAAGCTTCGACGGCAATGGGGGACACAGGTGGATCAGGTCCCCAAAGCTCTGGATGACGGCTCTCTGGCAGGCTTGGGGCGTTCCGCTGCCGGGATCGCGGAGCCTTCAGGGATGAACTTTCTCCTTCCGGCTTTTCCAACTGTCCTCGATAGCATACTTGGTAGGCGATGAGCGTCAATTTAGCTCTGTCTCTCACTCCGCATTTGGCATGGATTTTTTTCATATGGCTTCTAATAGTGGTGAGGGAGACGTGAAGGCAATCGGCGATTTCGCCATTGGTCATTCCCATGCCCAGTAAGCGAAAAACACGAAACTCACAAAAAGTCAGGCAATGGATCTTCGAGACAACCTCTTCTTTCTGAGAAGCTTGCGCCTCGAGGTGCTTTTTTATCTCCTCAATCCTATTTTTATCCTTATATTTTTGCCTTAAAAAGTCGTTCACTTTGTTCCTGACAACCGCGAAAATAAAGGACCTCGGAGGGGTCCACCCCGTTCCAAATTTCCGCAGTGTTAGGAGAACCGCAAAATAGACCTCGGAAACAATATCATCGCCGCAGGGCAGTCCGCCCGCGGCCTTATAGACGGCTCCCTTTATGAGACTGCCGTAGTCCTGAATGATCTTCTCCATGAGGGAATTCTGTTCTGCCAAAAGACTATCCATTCTTTTTCTCCATAATGTTTCTGGGCCTCCTCTAAAAACCTAAATGAGTACTCCTGCTGTCACTTTAATTACTCAAGATGAAATCATCGTTAAAGTAAAATGAATTTACGATTAAAGATTAACTTGAATTTGTCATCTAGATTTCATATTCTTTTCATGATGTTCAAATGAATTCCAAAAAAGGTCCTTATGAGCCGAGGGAGGATTCACCATGCGGATTCTCGTCGTCGAAGACTTAAGGCGTCTAGCTGCCATTATCAGAAGAGGTCTCCAGGAAGAAGCTTATACGGTGGATAATGCTTATGATGGAGAGGAAGCCCAATACATGGCGGAGACCACGCCCTTTGACCTCATCATCTTGGATATTATGCTGCCCAAGAAAGATGGCTTGACTGTTTGCCGTGAGCTCCGAGCCAAAAAGGTGAACACGCCGATCCTCATGCTGACTGCCAAGGACACTGTCGAAGACAAGGTGATCGGGCTCGATTCCGGTGCCGACGATTATCTCGTCAAACCGTTCGCCTTCACCGAGCTCTTGGCGCGAGTCCGCGCTTTGCTGAGGCGCGAAGCCCTTCCCAAAACCCCGCAGCTCCAGGTCGGTGATCTGGCCATGAATGTCCAAACCCGTGAGGTATGGCGGGGGGAGAGGAAAATAGATCTGACCGCCAAAGAGTACGCGATTCTGGAATATTTCATGCGCCGCCCCAATGTCGTCGTAACGAGGACCATGCTTGGAGAGAACGTTTGGGATTATGAGTTTGACGGGATCTCCAA
>Ga0315268_10003384_pt1 | contig 17607 bp, 15 predicted proteins | sample C1_top_MG_FD_204535 | JGI IMG/M metagenome (GOLD analysis project Ga0315268, IMG submission 204535) | Sediment microbial communities from Yellowstone Lake, YNP, Wyoming, USA - C1_top | ecosystem: Environmental > Aquatic > Freshwater > Lake > Sediment | place: USA: Wyoming | collected 2017-08-01
TACTGACATTTCCACCAGACCCATTCCGCGACGATCACGGTTTTTGTATCGATGATCTTCGCTTGTTCGGCTCCCAATTCCACGGCCTTTTTCAATAACCCGCCGACTTTGCCGGAAAGGTTTGTTCCATCACCCGATGACCCGCCGGAACCTGGTTTGAAATAGGGGCAGTTATCTTCTCTGCATCCGTGGGGATGCTTCCGACTGTAAAAACAGAGGATGCCGTTTCGGTCGGGCAGTTCTATCGCAAAGTTTTCCTTCAGACCGGCAACGGCAACGGAAAGCGCCGCCCACAAATAAGCCTTGCAGCAGCTTGGCCCCGTGAGATCGGTTATGACCCGTAAAACCCGCGTTACGGCTTCCATCACCAGCTTTTGCTCTCGGTCCCTCCCGCATCGGGAACCGGTAAGCACCGCAAAGCAGGCGCCGATTGCCGGGGCGATCCCGCAGACGCCCGTCAGACCGCAGTACCCACCGTGAGCCTGTTTATCAATCCGGCTGAACACCTCTTTTACCGACTGTCCGGTGATTTTTTCAGGAAGACGATTTTTAAGCGCCGCCATCAACGCGCCGCCTGCTATATGGGCATGCTGACATCCGAGCATCGGCAGATCAGGATTGTCCATCATCAAATCCGCTATCGCGAAGGGGTCGGTCAGTTTCGTAGTCAGAGCGATATCTTCTATAATTTTGACGGCGTCTTTGTTGTGGCAAGTGTCACATACGAAATGTCCCTCGGGGCATTTGATGTGTCCCTGCGCCTGTTTTCCGCAAAAAGTACAAACCATCTCCTCCGCCTGATCGAGATAGTCAAGGGGGGAACCGCACACCATGAAATGTTCCGTCTTATCTCCCGCGGCTTCACTCTTTTCCGCTTCAGCCGCTGAGCCGTTCGCTTGTTCAAGATGCGCATCGGCATCTTCGGGGGCCGGTCAGCATCCGGTATTGGTCTTCATTTCGTCAGCCATACATCCTCCTTTTTTATCAGCATTGATAGGCACTCACTATAAGCGTTTTTACCAGTGTCGGCACTGGGATACTGTAGGGAAAGATCGTTTGCGTGTCAAGGTGAAGCGGGTGCTTGTACAAGAGAAATTCAGCCTGTTCAGGATCGTCGTGAACCATAAGACATGCATCGGCTGCCGCTTCTTTGAAAAGGCCTGCCATCAACAGTCATGGGGGCGATTCTGAAACGGGACTGGATGATTCCGGATTGTTTTACCGGTGGAGCGTGTATCGAAGTCTGCCCGATGGAGTTGATCCGCCTGGCGGCCTGCAAACGCAGCCGGCCGCCGGAAGGGAAATTTCTCTCGGAATTGCGCAAAGATTGACTACGCCACGCGTCACGACCGGAACGTTCGGTCCAGCTCTTGGTGGGAATGGTTTTTTACGTCGCCCCTGCGCTTTAAAAAAGATGCGAATGCAAGGAGGGCCAATCCTGAACCGATATTCCCAGACCGACCGAATTTTAACATATCCTTCCAGAAAATTGTGGAAGAGGCGACCTTGGGTTTAGCGGGTAATGCATTATAGAAAGCGATCTTTTCCTCAAGGACATAGATCACATGTGTCCCGCCGAAGAATTTATCCCCATACACGGAGGCGTCTCCCCCCAGTTCCTTCACCCGCTTGTAAGCCAAGGCGAGCATGTCTGCCTTGTTGCCGAACTGGAGTGCACCCGTGGAGCAGGCCTTGACGCAGGCAGGGGTTAGATTGTTCTGGACTCGCTCAGTGCAGAGTTTGCACTTGTATGCCTTGTGTGTCTCCTCGTTGTACCGGGGTTTGCCGAAAGGACATGCGACAACACATGACTGACAGCCTATGCACTTTTCATTATCCGTCCCGATGGCTCCCGAATCCATGCGAAACCGGGCCCCTGCCGGGCATAAATTCACGCAGGTTGCATCCGTGCAATGCATGCACCCATCTTTCCGGAACAACCATTTAATCCCGTCGTTCTTGTCTGAGACCTCCTGGAAACGAACCAACGTCCAGGTGTTGGCCTGCAGGTCGGGCGGATTCTGATAGGTGCCAGTGTTTATTGTCAACCCGGCCGGCAGCTCATTCCATTGCTTGCAGGCTATTTGACAACCGCGGCAACCGATGCATCGCGACACGTCGATGAGCTCCACTTTTTCGACCATTTACACCACCCCCTTCCTGAAGATATTGACCATGAACGCTTTGCTTTCCGGAATCATCGTATTGGCATCCCCGATGGTTGCGGTGAGCCGGTTTGCCGCATTTCCGTATGTGAACAATTCCGGCTTCTTGTCTTTCGCGGCGTAGGCCCTGGTCGCGGACGTTGCCCAACCGAAATGCCAGGGGAGGGCGACCTGATGGACGACGTTCCCGTCGATGGTAAACGGCCTGAGTCTGCCGGTGACCATTGCGACAGCCTCGGCTTGGCCGCGGGCCGATTTGATGAAGATCTTGTCTCCGCTCTTCACCCCTTTTTCTTTCGCAAGCTCGACGCTGATCTCAACGAACAGGGCAGGCTCCATTTCCACCAGCCAGGGCTGCCACCTGGTCATAACGCCGGATTGCCAGTGTTCGCTGACCCTCATGGTGGTGCACACGATGGGAAACAGGGCATCGCCGCTTCTTGCCACATCCATTTCCGTCCCCACGCCCGGCCTATCCCACCGCTTGATCACGGGGTTGATCATCTGCGGAGAGAGCAGATTTTTCGCGAGGGGGCTCTCCAGCGGTTCGTAATGTTCCGGGAAGGGTCCGTCGGCCAAGCCCGGCCCGAAAATACTTGCCACGCCATCAGGTTTCATGATGAAGGGAGGTCTTCCCGAACCGGGGTTGCCGACGCCGTCCGGCACGTCGCCAACCCATTTGGTTCCATCCCAGTTTATCACCGGACGCTTCTTATCCCACGGAACACCCTTGATATCGACTGATGCGCCGTTATAGATAATCCGGCGATTGACCGGCCAACTCCAGGCCCATTCGGGATAAAGGCCGATCCCGGAGGGGTCTTTTACACCCCTGCGGGCCGCCATGTTCCCCTTCTCGGCATAGGAGTTACAGTAGATCCAGCAACCGGAAGAGGTGGAGCCGTCATCCTGGAGGAAGGCAAAGGAGGGAACCGGGTCTCCTTTCTTGAATGCCTGCTTGCTCGCCTGATCGATCTTGTCGGTGAGGAAATAGCCGTTGATCTCTTTTGCCACCGCGTGGATGTCAACATGCATCAACCTGCCGTCGACAACCGAGGCGCCGTAGTTCCAGGTCAACCCCGTAATGGCCTCTTTCAGGGGTCCCCCTTCGGTTTCGTATAATTCCTTGATCCGGAAATAGAGATCCGTAATGATCTCACTGTCCGGCCTCGCTTCTCCCGGCGGATCGATCGCTTTGTTGCGCCACTGCATCAGCCGTCCGCTGTTTGTCACGCTCCCCTCCTTCTCGAACGAGAATGCGCACGGCAACATAAATACTTCCGTCTTTATTTTTTTCGGGTCCATTCCCGGTTCCCGCCAGAAAGAACCGGTTTCATTGTCGAAAAGGTTGACATTGACCATCCAATCCAATGTCGTCATGGCTTTCCGGACTTTGAATATATTGGCGCTGCTGACGGCCGGATTCATGCCCCAGGCGAAAAAGCCGGTAAATTTTCCTTTGTACATCTGATCGAAGAGGGATAACCACGAGTAGTCTATGCCGTCATCGACTTTGGGCAGATAGGAATAGGCTTCTTCCAGTGGAACATTCGCGCCGTAGAAGGAACGCAGTAAACTGGCGCTGTATTTGGGGTAATTTTTCCACCAATTGAGACTGCTCGGTTCTTTGGTCTTGGGTGTTCTTTTTTCGTTGTACAGGGCCAGATTCGTATCGGATGATCGAGGAACGCCAAGATACCCAGGCAGGATATGGAAGAGGAGTCCGTAGTCCGTCGAACCCTGGACGTTGGATTCGCCCCGGAGCGCCTGAATGCCGCCGCCGGCAATTCCCATGTTTCCCAAGAGCTCCTGAATAATCGACATTGCGCGGATATTCTGGGTGCCGACGGTATGCTGCGTCCACCCCATGGCATACAGGATGTTCCCCGCCCTGTCGGGACGGCTGGTCTGTGCGAACGTCCGATACACCTCGATCAGCTTGTCCTTCGGCGTCCCGGTTATCCGGGAGACCATCTCGGGGGTATAGCGTGAGTACTGCTTTTTCAGGAGTTGATATACACACTGAGGATCATGCAGCGTGCTGTCTTTCTTAATCTTTCCCTCGGCATCCGTCTGATATGACCAGGTGGCCTTGTCATAGGTTTCACCTTTCAGTCCGGAAAAAACACCATCATTGTCACCCGGAAGCCTGAGCGCCGGATTGACCAGAAAACTCGCGTTGGTATAATGTTTTACGTACTCTTCCTGGATGAGGTTGTTGTCGAGGATGTATTTAATCATCCCGCCCAGAAAGGCGATGTCCGTCCCCGACCGGAGGGGGGCGTAGATATGGGCCTTGGCGGCGGATTGCGTGAACCTCGGGTCAACGCAGATGAGCGTTGCTCCCTTTTCCATGGCCTTGGTTATCCATTTGAAGGAGACGGGGTGATTGGAGGCAGGGTTACTGCCCATAATCAAAATGCAATCACTGTTTTGAAAATCGGTCCAATGATTCGTCATTGCGCCGCGTCCGAACGACTCTGCCAGAGCCGCTACAGTAGCGCTGTGTCAAATACGGGCCTGGTGCTCGATGTAGACAAGCCCCAAGCCCCGCAAAAATTTCTGATACAGAAAACACTCTTCATTATCGATCGCGGCGCTTCCCACCGAGGCGATCCCCTCGGTACGGTTGACCGACAGCCCCTTGTCGTTGATCAGCCGGAAGCTGGTATCCCGGCTCTTTTTGACGTTTCCGGCTATCTTGTCCAGCGCCCACTCCCAAGACACCTCTTTCCATTCGGCTTCATAGGGCGCCCGATAGAGCGGCTTCGTCAAGCGGTTCGTATTGTTGATGCTCATTTGGGAGAGGGAACTGCCCTTGCTGCATAAGGCGCCGGCGTTGATGGGGCTGTTGGGATCACCTTCGGTGTTGATGACCTTGCCGTAACTGGTGGTGGAGATGATGATGCTACACCCGACGGAGCAGTAGGGACAGATGGTGGTGGTTTCCTTTGCATACTTGATTTTCAGAGGTTTTGCATAGGCGGATACCGGCTTGATGCTTACACCGAATCCGCTGGTTACCAGTACAGTTCCCGAGATCTTTAAAAAACTTCTTCTCGTAATACGCATAATACCTTGCTCCTTTCATAGCGATGTTTTAGGAAAAGGTCATTTACGTTATTGGGCTTGCGGGAGGAGACTGTCGAAGTTTTCGGTGGGGCGTAGAATGCAAAAACCTTGCAATCTTCGCATTTCCATTCAAAATCCAGCACCTTCCTGCATTCGGTTATCTCCTGTTCCCAACAGGGTTTATCCCTGTTATGATAGGCCGAGCAGCGGGCAATGGATATTTTTCGGGCACCCCAGAAAATCCCAACAGGACTCTTTTCCGTTCCAGAAATCTGCCATTCTTTCTACCGCTCCAATGTGGATTACCTATAACAGATGGGATGATCGAGAACCAATCCCTCAAAATAACTATTATCGAGTAATTAAAAATGACTACCCGGTATGTCTTTTGAGCACGAACTTTGGGCTAGAACTTTTAGGAGAATAAGGCTGGGGGAACGAAAAGGTGGTAAATGAGGAGGCTGGGAGCAGTATCAAATATAACCTTTGCGGATGGCGTATTTTACGAGGTCGGTGGCTTTGTTCAGGTTTAATTTTTCCATAATGCTCGCGCGATGGTTATTTACCGTGAAGACACTGATAAAAAGAAGGTTGGCGATTTCTTTGCTCGATTTTCCCTCCGCAATCAACTTCAAGACTTCTCTTTCACGGGAGGTCAGCGGGTCCGCTGCAAAAATGACCTTGGCATTCCCTTTCACTATCTGGACCACGTCATTGACGACCGTATCCGAGAAATAAGGCGAGATGTACGTTTTGCCCTGCCGAACCTCGGCGATTGCAGAAAAAAGATCCCTGGCCGCGTCTTCTTTGAGCAAGTAGCCTTTCGCACCGGCGGAAAGAGCCAAGTATAGATACTCCTTATCCCTGTGCATCGTCAAAATCAATATCTTCACATCAGGGCGGATTGTCTTGATCTCAGTAATAGCTTCAATCCCCCGGAGGTTCGGCATGAAGATGTCGAGAATCACCATCTGCGGCGTTATGTGTTTTAAAAGTTGGAGGAGATCGAGGCCGTCATTGGCTTCTCCGACAACCTCCAGATCATCCGTGCCTTCGAGAATCCTTCTCAGACCCTGTCGGACCAACACATGATCGTCAGCCAGTATAATAGAGTAAGATGCCATTATTGCGTTGTTCCTCGTTGAACCGGGACACTCAATGTGATACGGGTTCCTTCTGCTTCCTTGGTCCATATCTTCAGAACCCCTCCCACCATCCGGCAGCGTCCTTTCATTGTTTCCAAACCCAAACCCCTTGCTTCAATACCTTTGGCATCTATCAACCTTTCATCAAACCCGATCCCGTCATCTTCAATGGAGAATGAAATGTTACCCGTATTCTCGCTGATTGAAACGGACACATTCTTGGCCTGGGAGTGCTTCCCTATATTTGTTAGGATTTCCTGTACGGTTCGGTATACCACAATGTGAGAATGGAGGGGTAGTAAGGAATCGATGTCGAGCATATCTATCATGACTTTCATGTTATAGCGTTTGGCAAAGTTGTTGATCAACCAGCGCAAGGCTGCCGAAAGTCCGAAATCCTCAAGGATGGCGGGACTGAGATCTCTGGAAAGGCGACGGATATTTTCAATGACCTGGTCTATATACTGAATCCCATCTTCACATTCTCGCTTGATCTCGGTCTGGTGAGACAGCAGGTTCTCCTCGATAAAATTCAGTCGGAGTTTCATGACCAACATGGATTGACCTAACTCGTCGTGCAGCTCTCGGGAAATGCGCTTGCGCTCCGTTTCCTGAGCTCTCAAGAGTTGGGTAGATAGAGAGCGAAGCTGCTTCTCTGATTCTCTCAACGCTTCCTCGGCCTTTTTACGCTCGGTAATATCGCGTCTGATTCCTAATTTGCATAGAGTTCCTCCCGGACCCACAAACGGCGTATTGAAGAGATCATAGGTCTTGCCGGTTTTGAGGGAATGTCCCTCCCATTGGACCGTTTCCCCGGCAAACACTTTTTTGTCATTGCACCAGGTGCACCCCCCGGGTTGATCGAAGAGATAATCATAACACTTCTGTCCGTTGACCGGTCCCAATTCTTTTTCCAAGGCGGGATTCGTATATAGAATCTCATGCTCTTGATCAACAACATAAACCCCGTCGTTCATGGAATCCAGAATCGCCTTCAATCTATTCCTTTCCTGCTGCAGGTCTGCCTCAGCCCTTCTCCGCTCTTCCATTTTTTCCTGCCAGCACACGACCTCTTCTTCCGCCTTTATTTTGACGCGCTCATTACGGATCACGAGCATCGACCCTGTGGCAAAGGCGATAACAATGATCCCGAGAAGGAGCAAATGATTCCGCAGGCTTTTTTTGACGAAACCCGTAACTCTGCCATAAGGAGTATTGACCACGACCACCCAGGAGGCATTCTCGAACTCAACGGAAGCAAAGGCCGCAATCTTTTGCGGATGATCCTTGATTTGATAGTCCAACGTGCCTTGTTTTTTTTCTAACATTTCTTCAACATAGTGAAAGGAGGCATGACACTGCTCGCAGTTGCCCTCGCTTTGATAAATATTCCGGGAAACCATCTCCGGGTGATCAGGTTGAAATAAGAGCGTTCCGTTCTTGTCCACAATCCAGATCTGGTCAAGATTCATTGGAGGGTCTTTAAAACCTACCTGATTGGCAAGAAACCCTTTCATATCTAAGGTAAAAGTCAGAACGCCAAGAAATTTCCCATTTGCCTTGGCCCGGGAATGCCCTGCTTCTTGAAAAATGGGAATGGCGAGGGTGAACATAAGAGATTTAGCTCCATTGAAGACAGGAGTCAGTGAGGTCTTGCTTTTGTTTTCATTTTCTTTTGTCCATACAAAGAAATTCTCCCACTTCTTCCTATCGCCAATGGTGTGCGGAGCCGTGGAATAAATGACCCTCCCCCTGTCATCATAAAGAGAAACCGCTATTACATAAACCTGCTCCAATTGTTTGGCGTAGGATTGAATATCCAATCTTTGCTGCGTGGCGTCGCCGTATTGAAACGAGGCGAATGACGCGAGAGCTCTCAGCCCTCGGGAACGGGCCTTGAAATAGAACTGAATCTGGCTAGAAAGATGCTTGGCATATGAGAGTTGATCTCTCTGAAACTCAGAAAGGACTGCCTGGCTGCCTTCATAGTGCAAGTATAAAATGAGAAGAGATACGACCACCAGCAGGGAAACGGTTAAGGAAATAAGAATTCTATTTTGCTTCATCTTTCCGATTCTTTCATCAACAGGATGACAGAATTTGAACCTGAGACACTACCTACGGTCGCATTTCCTCTATGGATAAAGCGTCACGGGAAACGATCTACCATGAAAAACGAATATATGCATTCAGATTTTCTGGGGTCCGCGGTGGGCATCCGGTAACGGCGCCTTGTTTCGGATGGCGTCGGAGAAAACCGTCGCCGAATTCCCCGGGGACACCATGCCCCCGCATATCCCCAGGTTCGTGCTTAAAATGATACATATTCAAATAATGAAATATTAATGAGAGAGAAGGCAAAGGATAAACTTACAAAGATACTTGTTTTATAAAGCTATTAAAACTTTTGCTTGACAGGCTATTCCGCGTTCACTATATTCCTTAAAAGAAATATTAAGGAGATGCCATGAAGGAATTCATCAAAGTCATGAAATCGCTGTCTGATCCCAACCGGGTGAAGCTTCTGAAGCTGCTCCAGAAACGGGAGATGTGCGTTTGCGAGATCCAGGCGGCGCTGGGAATCGCACAGCCAACCGTCTCCAAACATCTGAAGAGCCTGGAGAATGCGGGCCTGGTGGGCCGGAAGAAGGACGGCCTCTGGGTGAACTACTCCCTGAGCGACGGCGGCCGCAGCCCCTATGCTGCGAGCCTTTTGGGAAACCTGAGACACTGGCTGGAGGATGACCCGGAGATGCGCGACCTGGCCGAAAGGAGCAAGGACCTCAGGCGGGAAGATCTCTGCCGCCCCCGTGAGTGACGACCCGGGGCGATTTTCTGAAATGGATGCGAGGTTGAATTCATGTCTGAATGTTGTGCGAAAAATGCGGCAGCCGGATTGGTCGCGATACGGATGAGCCCGGAAAAACCGAAGACGAAGGTGTGGCTGCCGGCAGCGCTCATCCCGCCATTCGTTCTGTTCTACCTTTATCTGGAGGACGGGGTCAATTGGCTCGTCTATTCCCTGCTGTCATTGGATCGGAGTTCCCATCTCACCGAGGCGGTGCGGTTTTTTCTCTTTGAGGTGCCCAAGGTGCTTCTGCTCCTGACTGCCATCGTCTTTGTCGTGGGGATCATCCGCTCATACTTTTCACCCGAAAAGACGAGAAAGGCGCTGGAGGGGAAGCCGCTGTTTTTGGGCAACATCATGGCGAGCTCGCTCGGCATCGTGACGCCCTTCTGCTCCTGCTCGGCCATCCCGCTCTTCATCGGGTTCATGGAAAGCGGCATCCCGCTCGGCGTCACCTTTTCCTTCCTGATCGCCGCGCCGATGATCAACGAGGTGGCGCTCGTTCTTCTCTTTGGCCTCTTCGGGTGGAAGACGGCTCTCCTGTATGCATCCACGGGCCTGCTGATCGCCATTGCCGCGGGCTGGGTCATCGGCAAGCTTAAATTGGAGCGGTTTGTCGAGGCGTGGGTGTACGAAATCAAGGCCGCGGAACTGGCCATCGAAGAACGGAAACCGCCTTTTTCCGAACGGATCCAGGCCGGATATACGGCAGTCGCGGATATCGTCTCGAAGGTCTGGATCTATATCGCGATCGGGATTGCGGTCGGGGCGGGCGTCCACGGCTATGTGCCGGAAAATTTCATGGCCTCCCTGATGGGAAAATCCGCCTGGTGGTCCGTGCCCCTGGCGGTGCTGATCGGCGTGCCGCTCTATTCGAACGCGGCCGGAATCATCCCGATCATCCAGGCGCTGTTGGAGAAGGGGGCGTCGCTCGGCACATCGCTCGCCTTCATGATGTCGGTGATCGGCCTGTCGCTGCCGGAGATGATCATCCTGAAAAAGGTCGTCAAGCTCCCTCTGATCCTAATTTTCATCGGCATCGTCGCCTCCGGGATCATGGTGGTCGGGTATCTGTTCAACCTGATTTACTAACCTCCATGCCCACGTTTTCACGGTCACAAAGAATGATAAAAGCAGATAGGGGCATTTTCATATAAAGGAGACAAAACGATGGAAATCAAAATTTTGGGGCCCGGCTGCGTCAATTGCCAGAAGGTGGAGAAACTCGTCCGTGAAGTCGTCGCCGAGGCGGGCGTCGTAGCCGATATCGAGAAGGTGAGCGACATCATGAAGATCGCCAAATACGGCGTATTCGGTACCCCGGCGGTGGTTGTGGACGGCAAGGTCAAATCCGTGGGCAAGATCCCCAAGAAAGAAGAAATCTTGGCTTGGCTCAGTAAGGCGGTGCAATAACAGGATAGAGGATAGAGGTGTCTTACAATGAAAATGAATAGTTCCAAGTTTATGATGGGCATCTTCTGCCTTTCGCTTCTGCTCCTGTTCACACCACCGGCGGTTCTCTTTGCCGCCGCAGCAGAGGTTCCCGTCAAGGGAATGGTCACGATGATCGATCTGGGCGCGAAAAAATGCATTCCCTGCAAGATGATGGCGCCGATTCTTGAAAAGCTGGAAAAAGTATATGCCGCGAGGGCGGCCGTCGTTTTTTTCGATGTCTGGGAAGACCCGGCACCGGCCAAGCGCTTCGGCATTCGTACTATTCCCACGCAGATCTTCTTCGACAAAGACGGCAAAGAGGTCTACCGGCACGAGGGGTTTCTGAGCGAGGAGGAGATCGTCCGCCGGTTTAAAGATATGGGCGTGATATAGAACGGGCAGCCATGCTGATGACATTGTTTCTCACCATCAACAACTGGATTACGGGCGCGACCTATCTGGCGGCGCTGGGCTGCTTTTTATGGGGGATGGTCAGCGTTCTGTTGAGTCCCTGCCATCTGGCCTCCATCCCATTGGTCGTGGCTTACGTGGCTGGGCAGGAGCAGGTTCTCAAACCGCGACAGGCCGCCCATTACGCCGTATTCTTTACCGCGGGGCTCTTCATCACGATTGCCATCATCGGCGGCGTCTGCGCAATCCTGGGACGGATGCTCGGGGATGTGGGCAGCTACTGGCAGATCGTTGTCGGTCTGGTTCTGATCTGGGTCGCCCTTGGGATGCTGGGGGTTGAGAAGTGCACCCTCTCCAGCAGCCGTCTGCACCAGCTGCACGTCAAGGGGCTTCGCGGATCGTTCCTCCTGGGTCTGGCCTACGGGGTCCTCTCCGGTTCCTGCACTTTCGGCTTCATCGCCCCGATCCTGGCTATCATCACTGTTCAGCAGAAGGTCTTTACCGGGGTCCTTTTGATCCTCCTGTTTGCCTTGGGGCACTGCCTACCCATCATGATCGCCGGCAGCTCGACCGCGGCGGTCCGGCGACTAACGGAGAGCGAGACCTGGATCGGATCGGGGGGCTGGTTCCGGAAGAGCGCCGGGGTCGTCATAGGTCTGCTGGGGATCTATTTCATCGGCAGTCCCTTTTTTATCGGGTGAGTTCCATGGAACATAACCACCACAATGAACCGCCGGCGTCGCTGAAAAACCTGATTTTCGCTATCGTGATCAACGGCGGAATCGTCGTCTTCGAGATGATTTTCGGCCTGATGATCCAGATCCTGCCCTCATCGGTCGGGGAGATGGAGTACTGCAACCACTGCAATTGAGAAAGGAAGGAAAAGATGAGATTGAAAAAAACGTTAGTTTTAGGTTTGTTCGCTATGATCCTCACTGGGTGGATCGTTGTGGGAAGTGGATCAGCCCAGGAATTGAATATGCCGTTCCCGTCCTATGGAACGGGACCTGTCGAGGTGCGGCTCTACACCGACTATTTTTGTTCTCCCTGCCGGGCAATGGAACCCGTCGTGGAACCGCTCCTGAGGGACCTGCTCAAGAAAAACGCGATCCATCTGATCCTGGTGGATGTCTCCACCTACAAATTCAGCTCTCTGTATGCCGGTTGCTTTCTCTCCGCGCTCAGAGAGAAGAACGATTTTGAACATGCCCTGCGGGTCCGGAATCTTCTTTCCGAAGCCGCTGCCGGCATGAATGTCTTGACCCAAGAAGGGATCGAAGCACTCTTTAAAGAAAAGGGGATATCCTATTCGTCTTGGGATGCCAAGCCCGCCTTTGACCGCTACAACGCCCTTATCAAGGAGGACAAAATAACTGGGACGCCCAACTGCGTCATGATTCTGGACGGGGAGCGTAAAAAAATCTTTGGCGCTTCAGGTATCATACTCCACCTCAAGCGGTTGCAGTAGCACATGGCAATTCTTGAATCGTCGTAGAAAAAGGAGTAAACACAAATGCCATGGGAATACAAAGATCATCCACTGGCGTTTACAACGTGTATTGCCTGCAGTTTTTCAGCGGGCACCCCTCGAATAACTTCAGCCTCCGTATCCGCTTCAGGAGATCCATAAATAGTTTCTCTCGTTGATCCAGATCAATGACGCCTCGCACAGTCGGGTGTATTTATGGAACCGAAACCAGAAGTTTTTTCAGTGACCATGGCAATACGTCTACAAGGAGGAATGAATATGAAAATGGAACAATACATCAGGGCCATTGCCAGCAGTTTTATTTTAATTTCCCTGCTGCTGGCCTACTTTCACAGCTCTTACTGGCTGTTATTCACCGCTTTCGTCGGACTCAACCTTTTGCAGTCCGCATTTACGAAATGGTGCCCGATGGAAACATTTCTGGAAAAGCTGGGCGTCCCGCGCAACTGCTGAATCAGGAGGCAACATGGAAACGACAGGCAATAAAACAGGCAAGGGAAAGAGATACGGCATCGCCTTCGTTTTCCTGCTGATGTCTCTTCTGTCCGCGATGGGGGGAATGGGGATGGCCGCTGAAGCTCGGCTGACGCTTTCCGAGGCCGTGAAAGCGGCCCTGGAAAACAACCATGAACTCAAGGCGCAGCGGAATTCCCATGCCGCGAAGCAGGCAGATGTCGGCATCGCCCGCAGTTATCTGCTCCCCAAAGTATCTCTGGAAGAGCGATATCTCAGAACGGTCAACCCCACTTATGCCTTCATGACCAAACTCAATCAGGAACGGATTGCAATGACCGACTTTGCATCCGACTCCCTGAACCGCCCCGAGGCCGTCAGCGACTTTCAGACAGCCGTCTCTTTTGAGCAGCCGTTATTTGTAAGAAAAGCCAATATCGGGCTGGAGATGTCCAAAAAGGAAGTAGAGGCCTCGGAAGAGGCACTGCAGAGAAAAAAGGAGGAGATTGCCTTCAAGGTTGTCCAATATTACCTGATGGCGGGCACCGCCGCAGGCTACGTCACGGTTGCGGAAAAGGCCCAGGAGGATGCGCTGGAGCATCAGCGGCTTGCCGAGACAAGATACACGGCGGGGCTGGGGCTTTACTCCGATACCTTGCGGGCCGCCACGGCGGTGGCGGAGGCCGAGCAGAAGCGGGTAAGCGCCGGGAAGAATCTCCGGGTGGCAAAACGCGCTCTGGGCCTCATGATAGGCTCCGCTGAGGCAATCGAGGTAACCGGGGAGACGCCCGCCTTGCCGCTTCGGGACATCGAATACCTGCGGACGCAATCACTCGCCAGGAGGGATGTCAAGTCGCTCGAACTGAGGAAAGAGAATGCCCAGAATTCCGTCAAGCTGGCTGAAGCGGGCTATTTCCCTACCCTGGGCGTGGGCGGCAGCTATCAGTTGAACGACCACAACAAACCCCTGGGCAGCGAAGGCGATAGCTGGCAGGTGATGGCCTTCCTTAAATGGGAACTCTTCGACGGCACAAAACGGAAGCATGAAAAGGCCAAGGCCAGGTATCAGGTCTCGGAGGCGGAAGAATACCTGGAAGGCATGAAGAAAATGGTTTCCTTCCAGGTTGACGAAGCGTGGCTGACCTTGGAAGAAGCGAAAAGCAATTTGGAACTCGCCCGGAAAGCGCTCAACACAGCCGAAGAAGGCCGGCGGCTAGTGAAAGTCAGGTACGAAGGTTCCCTGTCGCCGATCATCGATATGCTCGACGCCCAGGTAAGCTCCGATCATGCCCGGGCCAATCTCGTGGCCAGGGAAAATGAATACAAGCTGGCGATCGCCAATCTCTGTTACGCAAGCGGTACGATTATCGCAGACCTGCAGATGGAAGACCAGAAGGAGAGGACAAAATGAACGCAACCACCGCAGAACACGGGCGACAGAAGCACAAGAGATGGCACCCGCTGCCCCTCTTTTTTCTGATTATGGCCGCAGCCCTTTCCCTGATCGGCTGCGGTGACAAGGTTACGCCGGGCAACACCCAGGTAAAACGGCAGACGATAAGCGGTGTATCGATCGCCACGCTTGCACCCACACCGGTAGATGAATTTACCGAAGCCACGGGAACGGTCAAGGCCGCCAACACCAGTAACGTGGCGAGCCGCATGATGGGTACGGTCACCTCCCTTCTGGTGAGAGAGGGAGACACGGTAGAGAAAGGCCAGCTCCTCCTGACGATCGACGACCGGGACGTTGTCCAGAAGGTGAGAGCGGCCGAGGCGGGCCATCAGGAGGCGATCAAGGCCCAGGAGTCGGCAAAACAGAATCGCGAGCTCACCGACATCACCTATCGGCGTTACAAAACAATGTATGAGGAAAAGGCCATCTCCCGGCAGGAGATGGACCAGTTCGAAACGCAGAAAAAAATGGCGGCGCTGGAATATGAGCGGGTCCAGGAGATGGTGAACCGGGCTTCAGCAGGTCTTTCCGAGGCAAAGATTTATCTGGATTTTACCCGGGTGACCTCCCCGCTCAAGGGGCTCGTTACAGAAAAGAAAATCGAGGCCGGCAGCATGGCTGTGCCCGGTATGCCGCTCCTCACGGTGGAAAACACTGCTGCCTACCATGCGGAAATCACGGTCGATGAAAGCCTGTCCGGCTACCTCAGGGCAGGCATGCCGGTCATGGTATCGATAGAAGCGATCAACCGGCGGCTAACGGGGAAGATTACGGAGATCCTTCCGGCGGTCGATCCTCAGTCGCGCTCCTTCACGGTAAAAGTCTCCGTAAGCGGCCCGGGACTCAGGAGCGGCCTTTACGCCAAGGTAAGGATCGCGCACGGGAAAAAAGAGGCCATCCTGGCGCCGAAGGCCGCCATCGTCGAAAAGGGACAATTGACCGGCGTCTATGCCGTGGACGGCCAGGGGATCGTAACCTACCGCCTCGTCAGGACCGGCAAGGAGTACGATGGCAATTGGGAGATACTGTCGGGCCTGAAACCAAATGACCGGATCATCGTTCAGGGCGTGGAAAAGGCCGTGGACGGCGGTATCATGGAAAACGGGAAGAAATAAATAGCGATACGGCAAAAACGGAACCTGCCGGGGAGACACCATTATGAAGGGCATAGGAATATCGGGAACCATCGCCAAGGCGTTCATCAAATCCAAGCTGACGCCGCTGATCATCATCGCGTCTCTCCTGCTCGGACTGTTGGCGGTCATGATCACCCCCCGCGAGGAGGAACCGCAGATCCTGGTGCCCATGATCGACATCTTCGTCGCCTATCCGGGGGCGTCGCCCCGGGAGGTGGAGGCCCGGGTCACGAAGCCCATGGAGAAGCTCCTGTGGGAGATCAAGGGGGTGGAGTATATCTACTCCATCGTCAAACCCGGTTTCAACCTGACGATCGTGCGGTTTTACGTGGGAGAAAGCATGGAGGACAGCATCGTCAAGCTGAACAACAAACTGTCGGCCAACTATGACCGGATACCGCCGGGCGTCTCCCCCCCCCTGGTCAAGCAGCGGTCCATCGACGACGTGCCGATCCTCACCCTGACGCTGTGGAGCGACAGCGACCGGTATTCCGGCTACGAACTCCGACGGATCGGGGCCGAGCTGTGCGACGAGATCAAGAAGGACCAGGACGTATCGGAATTCTCTCTGATCGGCGGACAGAAGCGGCAGGTCAGGATCACCCTCGATCCGGCCCGCCTCAGGGCGTATCACCTCTCCGCTTTTCAGATCACCGGCGCCCTGCAGAAGGCCAACTTCCTGCTGCCCTCCGGCGCCTTCCCGACCGGCAACCGGGAGTATCTCGTCGAAACCGGGGCGTTTCTCAAAAACAGTGAAGAAGTCGGTAACGTCGTAGCCGGCCTTTTCAACGGCCGTTCCGTATACCTGCGGGATGTGGCCGCCATCACTGACGGGCCGGAGGAACCGGCCAGTTACGTCTTTATGGGCCTGGGAGCGGCGGCGGCCCAAAAGGGGATTATGAGCCCCCAGGCGGGACCCAAAGAGGCAGTGACCATCACGGTCGCCAAGAAAAAAGGCGCCAATGCCAGTCTCGTCGCGAGAGAGGCCCTGGCCAAGGTGGAAGCTTTGAAGGGAAAACTCATCCCGGGAGATGTCCAGGTAACCGTGACCAGGAATTACGGCGACACAGCCAAGGAGAAATCCGATGAACTCCTGGAGCACATGCTTCTGGCCACCATCGCCGTCATCATCCTGATCGCGTTTTTCCTCGGATGGCGGGAGGCCATCGTAGTAGCCGTCGCCGTCCCCGTGACCCTGGCTCTAACGCTTCTGATCAACTACCTCTACGGGTACACCTTGAACCGCGTCACCCTTTTCGCCCTGATCTTCTCCATCGGCATCCTCGTCGATGACGCCATCGTGGTGGTGGAAAACATCCACCGCCACTTCAAGCTCCACAAGATCGAACCCCTGACGGCCGTCCTGGCCGTCGACGAGGTAGGCAATCCAACGATCCTGGCCACCCTTACTGTGATCGCCGCGCTCCTCCCCATGGCCTTCGTCTCCGGCCTCATGGGGCCCTACATGCGGCCCATACCGGTCGGCGCCTCCGCCGCCATGATTTTTTCGCTCCTCGTCGCCTTTATCGTCAGCCCCTGGTTGAGCTACATTGTCCTGAAGAACGTGAAAAAGTCGGACGTCCCCGAAGAGGGGGGGAGCATGTTCCGCATGTACGAGAGGATCCTCAGTCCCCTGCTGGAGAGTGGATTCAAGCGGTGGCTGGCCCTGGGAAGCGTTGTCTTACTGCTCATCCTGGCAGTCACGCTGGTTCCTCTCAAGAAGGTCACGGTCAAGATGCTCCCCTTCGACAACAAAAGCGAACTCCAGGTCATCATCGACATGCCGGAAGGCAAGACCCTGGAGGAGACGGCGGCATTGACCCGGGAAATGGGAGAATACCTGGAGACCGTCCCGGAGGTCACGGATTACCAGACCTACGTCGGGACGGCGGCCCCCTATAACTTCAACGGCCTGGTGCGCCATTATTTTCTCCGCTCGGGGAGCACCGTCGCGGACCTTCAGGTGAATTTTGTCGACAAGGGGGAGCGGAAAGAACA
>Ga0315268_10003385_pt1 | contig 17603 bp, 17 predicted proteins | sample C1_top_MG_FD_204535 | JGI IMG/M metagenome (GOLD analysis project Ga0315268, IMG submission 204535) | Sediment microbial communities from Yellowstone Lake, YNP, Wyoming, USA - C1_top | ecosystem: Environmental > Aquatic > Freshwater > Lake > Sediment | place: USA: Wyoming | collected 2017-08-01
AACGCCCACAACGACTACATCTTCGCGGTCATCGGCCAGGAGTTCGGCTTCCTCGGTGCGCTGGCCGTGATCGGGCTCTTCGCCTTGCTGGCATATCGCGGGTTCCGCATCGCCGTCGAGGCGCCGGACACGTTCGGCGGGCTCCTGGCGGCCGGCATCACCTCCTGGCTCTGCCTGCAGGCATTCGTGAACATCGGCGTCGTGGTGACGCTCATTCCCGTCACGGGGATCACGCTCCCGTTCGTCTCGGCTGGCGGCTCCTCGTTGATCGTCAGCCTTGTCGCGGCGGGGATCCTCCTGTCGGTCTCGCGCGAGACCGCGGTCAGCGGAGGTTGGAATGCGAGTGGCGATCGCGGCCGGCGGAACGGGTGGGCACATCTACCCGGCCCTCGCCGTCGCGCGCTCCCTTCTCGCGCGCCCGGCGGTGCCTGAGCTCGCCTGGATCGGCGGGCGGCGCGGCCTCGAGGCCGCGCTCGTGCCGCCGTCCGGGATCCGGCTCCGGCGGCTCGTGGTGCGCTCCCTGCGCAGCCCTGGGCGCGACGTCCACCTCGTGCTGGACCCGCTCCGCCTCGCCGCGTCCGTGCCGCAGGCGGCCTGGCTCCTGGCGCGACGGCGCCCCAGCGTGGTGTTCACGACGGGGGGCTACGTCGCCATCCCGGTCATGGTGGCGGCGCGCCTCCTCCGGATCCCGATCGTGCTGTGGGAGGGCAACGTCGTTCCGGGCCGCAGCGTCCGCGCGACTGCCCGCCTCGCCGCGGCGGTGGCCGTCACCGACCCGCAGACCTGCACCGCCCTCGCGGTCCGCCGCTGCTACGAGACCGGAACCCCGATTCGCGACCCGCGGGCCATCGACCATGAGGCCGCCCGGGAGCTGCTCGGGATTCCGCCCCGGGAACGCCTCCTCCTCGTCTTCGGCGGCTCGCAGGCGGTCCGCCGCTTCAACGGGGCCGTCGCAGAGGCGCTGCCCCGGCTCGTGGACCGGTGCGCCGTGCTCCACGTTACCGGCAACGACGGGTACCCGGACGCCCTGGCGGCCCGCGACGCGCTCCCGGAAGAGCGGCGCTCGCGCTACCGGCCCGTCCCGTTCCTGGGCGACGAGATGACGGCCGCGCTGGCCTCGGCCGACCTGGTCGTCGGGCGCGCCGGGTCCTCGACGCTCGCCGAGTGTGCCGCCTTCGCCGTGCCCCTCGTCTGCGTCCCGTACCCGCACGCGGGAGGCCACCAGCGCCGGAACGCGGAGGCCTACGCGGCCACCGGCGCCGCGCGCCTCGTCGAGGACGCGGACTTCGACGCGGACGCCCTCCTCGAGGCGAGCCGCCTGCTGGAGGATCCTGCGGCGCACCTCGCGATGAGCGCCGCGGCGCGGACCGTCGGGCGACCCGGCGCAGCGGACGCGGTGGCCGCGCTCGTCGTCGCGGCGGCGGAGCGCCGGCCTTGGCCCACGCCGGCCGAGATCGCCGATCTCGCGGCGCGGCCGGTCGGCCGGTGAGCGCCGCAGTGCCCGCGGACGCAACGCCCCCCGCCGCCGTGCCGTTCGACGCCGTCCGGATCGGGACCGAGATCCAGCGCCGGATCGGCGTCAAGACCTCGCGGGACGAGCCGCTGGCCCGTTTCACCACGATGCGCGTAGGCGGTCCGGCCGACCTCTACGCCGCCGCGCACAACGTCTTCGAGCTGCGGGCGCTCGTGAAGTTCTCGCGCGCGCGCGCCATCCCGTACACCCTGCTGGGCCGGGGAAGCGACGTGGTCATCTCCGACGCCGGCGTCCGGGGCCTCCTGGTCCACGTCCGGGCGGAGGGGCACGAGATCGTCGAGGGCCGCCTCGTCGCCGAGGCGGGCCTGCCGATGGCCAAGGCGGCGACGGTCACGGCGGAGGCCGGGCTGGCCGGCCTCGAATTCGGCCTCGCCATTCCTGGCAACGTGGGCGGCGCGGTCTGGGCCAATGCCGGCGCCCACGCGTCGGACGTGGCGGCGATCCTCGAGACGGCCCTGGTCCTCGAGGCGGACGGGAGCGAGGTACGTCTCGACCCTGCCGGCCTCGGCCTCGCCTACCGTGAGAGCCGCCTCAAGCACCCGGCGGCCGGCGCTCCGGCGGAGGTCGTGCTCGCCGCAACCTTCCGCCTCGCGCCGGAGGACCCGGCCGTGGTCCGGGGGCGCCTCGAGGAGATCCGGCGTTGGCGGAGGGAGCACCAGCCGCTCGGGATCCCCAGCGCCGGGAGCGTCTTCCGGAACCCGGCGGGGGATCGTTCCGCCGGCGCCCTGGTCGACGCCTGTGGGCTCAAGGGGCTCCGTCGGGGCGGCTCCGTCGTATCGGACCGTCACGCGAACTGGATCCTCAACGATCGCGGCGGGACGGCCACCGACGTCCGGCGCCTCGGGGAGCAGGTGCGGGCGACGGTGGAGCGCGAGACCGGCATCCGGCTCGCCTTCGAGGTGGTCTTCATGGGCGACTGGGCCGGCTGGGTCGAGGAGGTCGTGTGAGCGGCGGCGGGGCACCCGGGGGCGCGCGACCGGCCGTCGCCGTGCTCTTCGGCGGACCGTCGGCGGAGCACGACGTGTCGATCGTCTCGGGGTCGGCCGTCGCCGCTGCGCTCGCCGAGCGCGGTCACGCGGTCAGCCAGTTCTACGTGGACCTGGGGGGCGAGTGGTGGCTGCTGCCGGCGGACCACCGCCGCGGGGACCTGCCGCCCTCGGCCTACGACGACCCGGCCGCGCTGGCCGGAGCCGGCCCCTTCGCGGCGGGTGAGGCGGCGGCCGGGATTGCCGGGGCGCGGCCGCAACCGGTGGTCTTCGTCGCCCTCCACGGGCCGTACGGAGAGGACGGCACGGTCCAGGCGATCCTGGAGGCCGCCGGGCTGGCCTACACGGGTTCGGGCGTCGCCGCGTCCGCGATCGGGATGGACAAGTCGCTCTTCAAGCGGATCGCCCGGGGCGCGGGGCTCCCGGTCCTCGACTGGGTCGAGGTGGAGCGCGCCGCCTGGGACGCCGACCGGGCCGCCGTCCTCGCCGAGCTCGAGCGCCTGGCAGCGGGTGTGCCCGACGGGCGCCTCATCGCCAAGCCGGCCTGCCTCGGCTCGTCGGTGGGGATGGGGATCGCCCACCGGCCTGGCGAGCGGGAGGCGATCGTCGAGGGAGCCCTCGCGTTCGACGCGCGGGCGATCGTGGAGCCTTGCCTGGACCGCCCTCGCGAGCTGGAGATGGGCGTGCTCGGCAACGTGGCCACCGGCCTGGCCCTGATCGGTCCGGGCGAGGTGGTGCCCGGGCACGAGTTCTACGACTATGCCGACAAGTACGCCGCCGGCTCGGCGGCCCGGACGCACGCCGTGGCGGATCTCCCGGAGGCCGTGGCGCGCGAGGTCCGCCGCGTGGGCGGGGCGGCGTTCGCGCTCATCGGCGCGGCCGGCTTCGCGCGCGTGGACCTGCTCCTCGACCGGGTGTCGGGCCGGCTCACGCTCAACGAGATCAACACGATCCCGGGGTTCACGCCGATCAGCCTCTACCCGAAGGTCGCCGAGGCGGCCGGCCTCCCGTTCGGCGAGCTCTGTGCCCGGATCGTGGATCTCGGCGCGGCGGCGCGGGCGGCCCGCCCCGTCCGGCATCTCACGACGGGGGACCTCCCGCGATGACCGACGACCTGCCGGCCCGCGGCGGACGCGTGCGCCGGCGGCCCGGCCCGCGCAGGGCCTCGGGCGGCTTCTCGCCTCGCCGCGCCCTGGCGGCCCTCGCGATGCTGGCGACGGCAGGGCTGCTCTGGGGTGCGGTGGCCTCGCCCGTCTTCGCAGTGAAGGCCGTGGAGGTGGAGGGCGCGATCCTGACCGGTGACGACGCGGTCCGCGCGGCGCTCGCCCTTCCGACGCCGGCGCCGAACGCCTTCACCCTGTCCACGGACGTCCTGCGCGAGCGCCTGCTCGCCCTGCCCGCGGTCGCGGACGCGGAGGTGAGCGTCGGCCTGCCCGGGATCCTCCGAGTGCGGATCATCGAGCGCGAGCCCGTGCTGGCGTGGCGCCTGAGTGGGGCGCTCCTCCTCGCCGACCGCGACGGCCGGATCGTGGCCGACGCCGCCGCGGACACGGCCGGTCCGGCTGCCGCCGCGGCGGCGGGCCTGCCCGTGGTCGCCGACCGGCGTCCCTCGGGGGAGGCGCCCGCCGTCGGCGATCACCTTGACCCCCTCGACCTGGACGTCGCGACGCGCCTCCTCTCGCTGGTCCCGGCGGACGTCGGCGCGTCAGCGACGGCCCTGCTCGTCGGCGTCGACGAGCGGGATGGCTGGACGCTCATCCCGACGACCAAGGACCCGTGGACGGCCGTCTTCGGCTTCTACGGCCCGGAGATCCGGGGCCCGGCGATGATCCCCGAACAGGTGCGCCTGCTGCGGAGCCTCCTCGCGGGGCGCGAGGAGGATCTCCTGCGGGTGGTCCTCGCGGGACCGAGAGAGGGCACGTACACCCTGAAGCCGGCGAAGTGACCGGCGCAGACCCGGGCGCGCCGACCGCGACGGCGCTGCGTTCCGCGCCCGGGTCGGGTAGCCTTCGTGAAACGCAGTCAAGGAGGGGAATCCGGCCTGTGCTCCTGCCGCTGGCGGGCCTGCTCGTCGGGGTCCTGCTCGGGCTCGTCCTGAACGTCAATGTCGGGTTCGAGCTCTCGCGTTACTCGGCCGTCGCCATCCTGGCGGCGCTCGACTCCGTGCTCGGGGCGGTGCGCGCCGAGCTGGATGGCGTCTACGACAACCGCATCTTCGTCAGTGGGTTCGTGGTCAACACCGTCGTGGCGGTCCTCCTGACCTTCATCGGCGACCGGCTCGGGCTCGACCTCTACCTGGTTGCCCTGATCACCTTCGGGCTCCGGATCTTCCAGAACGTGGCCCTGATCCGCCGGCACTACCTCTAGGCCGCGCCGGCGGCGACGACGAGACGACGAGAGAGGAACAGGACGAGTGGAACGCGAGACGTTCGTCGGGATCGACGTCGGAACGACGAAGGTCGTGGCTCTCATCGGCGAGGTCGGCCGCGACGGCGCCCTGACCATCATCGGGAAGGGGATCGTTCCCGCGTCCGGCCTGCGCAAGGGCATCGTCGTCAACATCGACCAGACAGTGCACTCGATCTCCGCCGCCATCGAGAAGGCCGAGCGGCACGCCGGCTACAAGATCGAGCGTGCCTTCGTGGGCGTGGGCGGACAGCACGTTGAGGGCCTCAACTCACCCGGCCAGGTCGCAGTCGCCGGCCCCCGCCGCGAGGTGGCCCAGGAGGACGTCAACCGCTCGATCGAGGTGGCCCGCGCGGTGTCGATCCCGTCGACCCGCGAGGTGCTCCACGTGATCCCGCGGGGCTACACGGTCGACGGCCAGGAAGGCGTGATGAACCCGCTCGGGATGAGCGCCGTCCGCCTCGAGGTGGAGACCCACATCGTCACCGCATCGGCAACCGCCGTCCAGAACCTGACGAAGTGCGTCACCGCGGCCGACATCAAGATCGACGAGATGGTGGCTGCGGGCCTCGCCTCGGCCGAGGCCGTCCTGTCGCCGACCGAGCGCGACCTCGGCGTGGCCGTCGCCGACATCGGTGCCGGGACGATCGACCTGACCCTCTTCATCGAGGGCTCGCCCTTCCACACCGCCGTCCTCCCGGTCGGCGGCGCCAACGTGACCAACGACGTCGCGATCGGCCTCAAGACGAGCCTCCACGTGGCGGAGGCGCTCAAGGTGGATCACGGCACGTGCGACCTGGCCGGCGTGGACCCCGACGAGGTCATCAGCGTCACGGTCCTCGGCGACGAGGCGGGCCGGACCGTGGAGCGGCTCGAGGTCTGCCGGATCATCGAGGCCCGGATGCGCGAGACGTTCGAGATGCTGCGCACCGAGATCCTCTCGGCCGCGCCCGGGATGCTCCCGGCCGGCCTCGTGCTGACGGGTGGCGGGGCCCAGCTGGCGGGCGCCGCGGTCCTGGGGCGGGAAGTGCTCGACATGCCGGTGCGGGTGGCCGCGCCGGGCGACGTCGGCGGCCTCGTGGACGGCCTGCTGGAGCCGGGCTCGGCGACCGCGATCGGGCTCCTGTTGTGGGGCGCCCGCCACGTGGCGGCGTCGGAGATGACGACCTACGACTCCGCGCCGGGTGGCGGTCTCGCGGCGCGCGTCCGCAACGCGATGCGGAGCCTCTTCCCCTAGCGCCCGGGACGACGGGGGTTCCACCGGGGCGCGGCAGGGGTATACTCCGCGCCAGTCCCCGCTCCAGCGCGCCGTGCTCGCTCGCAGGATCGGTCGATCAGCCCAGGGACAAGAACGACCCAACTTCCGGGCCCGGGCCCGGACGGCCGCCCCGTCGGCCGCGCACCACCGGAGGACGAGCGATGCCGCTGAGGTCGGATTCGGAGAACTTCGCGCTCATTCGCGTCGTCGGCGTCGGCGGTGGCGGCAGCAACGCCGTCAACCGGATGATCCGGGCCGAGATGATGGGCGTCGAGTTCATCGGCATCAACACCGATGCCCAGGCGCTCCTGCAGTCGGACGCGCCCCACAAGATCCGCATCGGCGACAAGATCACCCGCGGCCTCGGCGCCGGCGGCGACGCGGCCATCGGCCAGCGCGCGGCCGAGGAGGACGCCGAGAAGATCACCGAGGCGCTCCGCGACTCCGACATGGTCTTCATCACCGCCGGCCTCGGCGGGGGGACCGGCTCCGGCGCCGCTCCCGTGATCGCCGAGATCGCGAAGGACCTGGGCGCCCTCACGATCGGCGTCGTGACGAAGCCATTCAGCTTCGAGGGCAACCGCCGCAAGCTCATCGCCGAGAAGTCCGCCGAGCAGCTCAAGGCCAAGGTCGACACGCTCATCACGATCCCCAACGACCGTCTCCGCGACGTCGTCCAGAAGAACACCTCGATCCTCGATGCGTTCCGGGTCGTGGACGACGTCCTGCGCCAGGGCGTGCAGGGGATCAGCGACATCATCACGGTCCCCGGCCTCATCAACCTCGACTTCGCCGACGTGAAGGCGATCATGCACGACGCCGGATCGGCCCTCATGGGGATCGGCCGGGCCTCGGGCGAGAGCCGGGCGATCGAGGCGGCCAAGCACGCCATCGCCAGCCCGCTCCTCGAGATCAACATCACGGGCGCCCAGGGGATCCTGTTCAACATCTCGGGCTCCTCGAACCTCACCCTCTTCGAGGTGACCGAGGCAGCCGAGGAGATCCGGGCCGCAGCCGACCCGGAGGCGAACATCATCTTCGGGACCAGCTTCGACGAGCGCCTCGGCGAAGAGGTCGTCATCACGGTCATCGCGACCGGCTTCGATGCCAACCGGCGCCGGGAGACGGTCCGCCGCGATTCCGCCGCGGCGCCGTACGACCTCTCGCGCGCGACGCGCCTCGAACGCGACTTCCTGGGCGAGCTCGAGGTCCGCCGGGCTGCGGCCGACGGCGACGTCCGGCCGATGCCCGAGATCCGTCCCGCCACGGAGCCCCCGCCCCGCGCCGAGCGGACCGTGGCGCCCGAGCCGGTCCCGGCCAGCGTTCGCAGCCCGCGCTACGACGCGGACGACCTGGAGATCCCGAGCTTCCTCCGCCGCAGCAAGTAGCCCGGCCGGTGGACGCCGGTCACCGTTCGCCCGACGTTCCGCCCCCCGACCCGGCCGAGATCGCCGGGCTCGCTTCCGCGCGCGCCGCGATCCTGTCCCGCATCGCGCGCGCTGCCGCCCGCGCGGGCCGGGATCCGGTGAGCGTGGCCCTTGTCGCCGTCAGCAAGACCGTGCCCGCCGATCGCCTGCGGGCCGCTGTCGCCGCGGGCCACGACGTTCTTGGCGAAAACCGCGTCCAGGAGGCCGCGGCCAAGGTTCCGCTCGTCCCAGGGCCGCGCTGGCACCTCGTGGGGCCGCTCCAGGCGAACAAGGCCCGCCGCGCCGTGGAGCTCTTCGACGTCCTCGAGGCGATCGACTCCGTGGAGCTCGCCGGGCGCCTCGACCGGATCGGCGCCGAAGTCCGACCGGGCCGCCCGCTGCCGATCCTCCTCGAGGTGAACGTGGACGCCGACCCGGGGAAGGCCGGGTTCACGCCGGCGTCGGTCGCCGAGGCGCTGCCGGTGCTGCTGGCCCTCGCGCATCTCGAGGTGCGCGGCCTCATGACGATCGGCCGGCTCGCGGCGACGCCCGACGAGGCGCGCTCGACCTTCCGGCGGCTCCGGGAGCTCGCGACCCGGCTCCGGGCGGCCCACCCGCGCCTGGGCCCCGAGCTCTCGATGGGGATGAGCGACGACTTCGAGATCGCGGTCGAGGAAGGCGCCACGATCGTCCGGGTGGGCCGGGCGCTGTTCGGGGAACGACGCGCCTCGCACGATCGCGACCCGGCGGCCGAGCCCGCCGAGCCCGTGGCCGCCGAGCCCGCCGCGGCCGCAGAGTAGGATTCGGCTGTGGCCTTCGTGCGCAACTTCCTCGAGATCCTCGTCCTGGTCCTGTGGCTCCTCGTCCTGGGTCGCGTCCTCCTGAGCTGGATCGACCCGATGGCCCGCAGCACCGTCTCGCGCTCCGTCGTGGCGGTGACAGAGCCGATGCTGGCTCCCATTCGGAGGCTCCTCCCGCAGACCGGGATGGTCGACTTCGCGCCGCTCATTCTCATGCTGGGCCTGGGGGTCCTCCTGCGGCTCGTCTCCCAGTGAGCGCCCGCTTCGCGGTTCGCCTGACGCCGCGGGGCGGCCGCGACGCCATCGACGGGGTGGGGGAGGACGGCATCCTCCGGGTCCGCGTCGCCGCGCCGCCGGTCGAGGGAGCCGCCAACGACGCGCTCTGCCGGCTCCTGGCGCGGGCGCTCGGCGTGGCGCCCGGGAGCGTTCGCGTCGTAGCCGGCGCCGGCGGCCGGCGCAAGGTCGTGGAGGCGGAGGCGGACCCTGCTCGCCTCGCCGCCGCGTGGCCGGGCGTGGCGGTCGGCGGCCCCTCGCGAGGCGGCGATGGGCCTCACCTCCGGCCGGCCGGAGCGGGCCCTATAATCCGCGCCGAGGGCGATTAGCTCAGTTGGTTAGAGCGCACGGTTCACATCCGTGAGGTCACTGGTTCGAGTCCAGTATCGCCCACCACCCTCGCGACGCCCGGCCAGCGGCGCCGGTCAGTGCTCCAGTGGCACCACGAGGACGAACTGCCCGTCGCGGCCCGGATAGGGCCCGGAGCGCAGGTCGAAGGGGAGGAAGTTGGCCTTCAGGTCGGCCGTGTTGCGCGGGGCGTTCGGCGCCTCCGAGCGCGGCCAGCGCGTGGAGACCCAGGGATACCAGGGGTCCATCACGTAGGCGGTTGAGACGCCGAAGCTCCGCGTGGTCGCCGGGTCTGCCGTGGCCGTGAAGCCCGTCATCACCCACGAGTGGATCCCGGTCCAGGCCAGGATCCCGACCGGGCGTCCGGTCTTCTGGATGGCCGTCGCGGCGGCGCGCAGCGCGGTGGTTCGCGACGGGTAGGAGCGGACCTCGTAGGGGTACCCCTCTTCGGTCAGGAGGGCCGCCCAGCCGCCGGGTCCGGTGCCGCCGACGTGGGAGTCCTCGAACGTGGTCAGCGCCACGATCCGGTCGTACAGCGCGCGCTGCGACGCCTCGGCGACGTCGGGCTCACGTCCGTCCTCCGTGAGCCGGATCAGGTTGAGCATGCCCTGGACCGCGGCCGCCACGCACGTCTGGTCGTCGACCTCGTGGACGAAGACGCCCTCGCGATAGAGGTTCACCGTGACCGGGCCGCCCGGCGTCGCGGACGTCGAGGCAGCCGGTGTCGGCTCGGCGGAGGGGAGCGGGGTCGCCGCCGAGTCTGTCGCCATGGCCGAAGGGAACGGTGTCGCCGCCGGCGAGGCGCTCGGCGGGGCCAGGATGGGACCGGCTGCCGCGGGCGCCGCGGTCGCGAGGGCGGGGCTCGGGCCGCCGCCGCCCGGCAGGTACTGCGCCAACCCCGTCGCCCCGCCCCCGGCCGCGAGCAGTCCGCCGGCGAGTGCCAGGAGCAGGCCCGCGAGCGCGAAGGCGAAGAGCGTGTCGGCGGCGGTCGCGCCCCGACGCGGCGGGCCATGGTGCACGGGAGGTCGCGGCTCGACGTTCATCCGGCGCCAAGACGAGAGGCGAGCCGGCCGCGTGACGCGGCGCCGGGCGACCGGGTCATCCGACGGCGAGCGTCATGTTCGGCGGGCGAACCGGCACCCGCACCGGCACCCGCACCGGCACCCGGCCCGGCATCAGCCCGCGCCGCCCTGGCGGGCGATCCGCCGCAGGACCGCGGGCAGAATCCCGCCCTGGCGGTAGTAGTCGACCTCGATGGGGCCGTCCAGCCGGCACTCCGCGGTGAAGCGCAGCTCGCCGCCGCCATCGACCGGGTCGGCCGTCGCCACGACCGTGAGCTGCGCCCGCGGCGCGAGACCCGCTCCCAGCCCGGCGATCGCGTACGACTCGCGCCCACTGAGCCCCAGGGACGCGGCGCTCTCGCCCGGCAGGAACTGGAGCGGCAGGATGCCCATCCCGACGAGGTTGGACCGGTGGATCCGCTCGTAGCTCTCCGCGATGACTGCCCGGATTCCGAGCAACCGTGTTCCCTTCGCCGCCCAGTCGCGCGACGAGCCGGAACCGTACTCGCGGCCGGCCAGGACGATGGCCGGAATCCCGACGGCCCCGTAGGCCATCGCGGCGTCGTACAGGAACGCCTCCTCGCCGGACGGCAGCATCCGGGTGTAGGGACCCTCCTTCCCGTCGGCCAGCCGGTTGCGCAGGCGGATGCTCCCGAAGGTGCCCCGCATCATGACCTCGTGGTGGCCACGCCGGGCCCCGTACGAGTTGAAATCGATCGGCGCGACCCCCTGGCCCTGCAGCCAGCCGCCCGCCGGGGACCACGCCGGGATCGAGCCCGCCGGGGAGATGTGGTCCGTGGTCACCGAGTCGCCCAGCCAGGCGAGGACCCGCGCGCCCACGATGTCGGTGACCGGAGCCGGCTCCATCCCCATCCCGGCGAAGAACGGCGGGTTGGCAACGTAGGTCGACGCCGGGTCCCACGCGTAGCGATCGCCATCCGGAATGGGCAGCGCCTGCCAGCGCTCGTCGCCCTCGAAGACCGAGGCGTATGCGGCCCGGAAGAGCTCGCCGTCGATCGCCCCTGCGATCGCATCGCGAATCTCCTGTGCCGTGGGCCAGAGGTCGGCCAGGAAGACGGGTCGCCCGTCGCCGCCGATGCCCAGGGGCTCCCGCGAGAGGTCGAGGTCGATCCGCCCGGCGAGGGCGAAGGCGACGACGAGCGGGGGCGAGGCGAGGTAGCTGGCCCGGGCGAGCGGGTGGATCCGGCCCTCGAAGTTGCGGTTGCCCGAGAGGACCGCGGTTGCGACGAGGCCCTGCTCCTCCACCTGGTGGGCGACCGCCTCGTCGAGGGGGCCGGAGTTGCCGATGCAGGTCGTGCAGCCGTAGCCGGCCAGGGCGAACCCGAGCTCGGCGAGGGGAGCGGACAGGCCGGCGCGATCCAGGTACGCGGTCACCGCCTTGGAGCCGGGGGCCAGGGTCGTCTTCACGGTCGACGGGACCCGCAGGCCCCGCGCCACCGCGTTCCGGGCGAGGAGGCCGGCGCCGATCATGACGGTCGGGTTGGAGGTGTTGGTGCACGACGTGATCGCGGCGATGACGACCGATCCGTTGCGCACGGTACCCGGAGCGGCCGGCGAGTCGGATGCCGGGAGGACGCCCGGGTAGGCGGCCTCGAAGCTTGCGCGGGTTGCGGGGAGGGGCACGCGGTCCTGGGGGCGGCGCGGCCCGGCGAGGCTGGGCTCGACAGCCCCGAGGTCGAGCTCGAGGACGTCGTCGAACGCTGGGCCCGCGCCCGGCTCGCGCCACAGGCCCTGTTCCTTCGCGTAGCGCTCCACGAGGTCCACGAGCCCGGCCGGGCGCCCCGTGAGGCGCAGGTAGGCCAGCGTCTCGTCGTCGATCGGGAAGATCGTCGTGGTCGCCCCGAATTCGGGGCTCATGTTGCTGATCGTGGCCCGGTCGGCCAGGGGGAGCCCCGCCAGGCCGTCGCCGGCGAACTCCACGAACGAGCCGACCACGCCCAGCTGCCGCAGCCGCTCGGTGACCACGAGGACGAGGTCGGTCGCGGTCGCGCCGCGGGGCATCTCACCCGAGAGTCGCACGCCCACGACGCGCGGGAACGGCTGGTAGAGCGGCTGGCCGAGGAGCACCGCCTCGGCCTCGATCCCGCCGACGCCGTAGCCCAGGACGCCGAGGGCGTTGACCATCGTGGTGTGGGAGTCGGTCCCGACGAGGGTGTCGGGGAAGGCGACCGGGCCGCCGTCGACCTCCGCCGTGGTCACGACGGTGGCGAGGAACTCGAGGTTGACCTGGTGGACGATCCCGGTGCCCGGCGGGACCACCCGCAGGCCGCGGAAGGCGTGCTGCGCCCAGCGCAGGAGCTGGTAGCGCTCGCCGTTCCGCTCGTACTCGCGGGCGACGTTGAAGGCGAAGGCATCGGCCGTCCCGAACCGGTCGACCTGGACCGAGTGGTCGATGACCAGGTCCGCCGGGACGAGGGGATTGACGCGGGCGGGATCGCCGCCGAGCGCCGCGAGCGCATCGCGCATGGCCGCAAGGTCCACGACGGCGGGCACGCCGGTGAAGTCCTGGAGGATGACCCGCGCCGGCATGAAGGGGATCTCGGCCGTGACGCCGGCCCCGGGACGCCAGCCGGCGAGGAGGCGTACGTCGGCCTCGTCGACCACGCCGCCGCCGGCGTGCCGAAGGACGTTCTCGAGCAGGATCTTCACCGTGGCCGGCGTCCGTCCGAGGTCCGGCCCTCCGGCAAGCGCCGCGAGGCGGAAGAAGTCGGGAAGGCCCGGGCCAAGGCTGGCACGGGCGCCGAACGGGTCGCGGGTCGGCACGGCTGGTCCTCGCTGGCTCGGGGCGGCGGGCGGGCCGCCGGGGGCGCTACGCTGTCGCCCCAAGAGTAGCGTGGAGAGCGACGATGCGATCGTGGCGCAGGGACCCGGCGACGCCGCCTCCGGGCGACCCGGCGACGATGGAGGAGGTCCGGCGCCAGGCGGCCGCCGGCGCGGACCCGCTCCCCGCGGGGGCCCATCGCCACGGGGACGAGGTTCACCTCGAGGCGCACCTACACCCGCACGTGGGGCCCGCCGACGACGGCCGGCCGGTCATCGGCATCGTCGGCGCCGGCGCGGTGGGGACGGCCCTCGGCGTCGCCCTCAGCCGGGCCGGCTGGCAGGTCGGCGCGGTCGCCAGTCGCGATCCCGCGCGCCGCGCGCTTTTCCGCTCCCTGGTCCCCGGGTCGCGGGCGTTCCCGGAGGCGGCCGCCATCCTCGATGAATGCCACCTTGCGATCCTCGCCGTGCCGGACGACGCGCTCGCCGAGATCGCCACCACGCTCCACCTCTACTCGGGCCAGGCGATCATCCACACGAGCGGACTTCACGGCGCCGACGTCCTGGCGCCCGCCCTGGCGGCGGGCACGAGTGCCGGCTCCTTCCATCCGCTGGTGGCCTTCGCCGACCTCGACCGCGCGCTCGCCGCCCTGCCCGGGTCCACCGTCGCCATCGAGGGCGACGAGGCGCTGCTCGGCCTGCTCGCAGAGATGGCGACCTCGCTCGGCGCGACTCCCGTGCGCCTGGCGCCGGATTCCAAGGCCGCGTACCACGCGGCCGCGGTCCTGGCCGCCGGCGGCCTGACGGCGCTCCTCGACGTCGTGGCCGCGATCGCCCGCCCGACCGGCCTGGACGAGGCGAGCGCCCTCGCCGTCTACGGCCCGCTCGCCGCCCAGGCGCTCGCCAACGCCCGTGCGCTGGGCACGGCTCCGGCCCTCACCGGCCCGGCGGTCCGCGGCGACGCCGGCACCGTGGAGGCCCACCTCGAGGCCGTCGCGGGAGCTGGGGAGGAGGCGCTCGACGTCTATCGCGCCCTCGGTCGACGCCAGGTCACCCTCGCCGAGCGGCGCGGCCTCGCACCGGAAGTCGCTGCCCGGCTCCGGGCGGCGTTCACAAGGTCGCCATAACGCGGTAGGATCTGGCCATGCAGCGCAGCATCACGGCCCGCTACGCCGTCCGCCCCGTCGCCCGCTTCGCGACCGTGCCGCCGCGGGCGCGCGAGCCGCGCCTCGGCCTGGATCGCCATCTTCGATTCCGGGCGGCCGCGGACCGCCCCACGCTCCTCCGGCGACCCGAGGCGGGCCCGGTCGCGCTCCTGCGCTCGGAGTGGCGGGCGATCGCCGCCGTCCCGGAGCACCGGCCGGCGGCCGGTCTCGCGGGCCCGCTCGCGCCGGTCCGCTGGGCAAAGCTCGGCGCCCGCGCCGCCGGTCGCCGGCCCCGCGCCGCGACGGCGCCGTGGCGCGGCTGAAGCGCGCAACGGCCACTTCCGCCGGCGGGATCGTCATCCGGTCGTTCGACGGGATCCCCCATCTCGTGGCGGGGCGCCGCCGACGGCAGCGCGACGGCGTCTCGTGGACCCTGCCCAAGGGAACCCCGAACCCGCACGAGACGCTCGAGGAGACCGCCCTGCGGGAGGTCGCCGAGGAGACCGGGCTCCAGGTGCGCCTCCTGGCACCGCTCGAGGCGATCGAATACTGGTTCGTGCAGGGCGGTGCGCGCATCCACAAGACCGTCCACTTCTGGCTCATGGAGCCGGTCGGTGGCGACCTCGACCGCCACGACCACGAGTTCGACGAGGTGCGCTGGGTTCCGCTCCCCGACGCCCCGGCCCTCCTGACCTTCGAGACCGAGCGGGCGCTCGTTGCCCGGGCGGCTGCCGCCGCGGAGCACCGCCCGGACGAGCATGCCTGAGCAGGGAGGTTCGGCCATGACGGAGGAACCGCGCGCAACGCCCCTCGTTGCCCGGCACGAGGCGCTCGGCGCCCGACTGGTCGACTTCGCCGGCTGGCGGATGCCGATCCAGTACGCCGGGATCCTCGAGGAGCACCGCGCCGTCCGGCAGCGGGCCGGCCTCTTCGACCTGTGCCACATGGGCGAGCTCTTCGTCGAGGGGCCCGAGGCCGGCGACGCCCTCGCCGGTGCGGTGACCACCGACCCGCGGACTCTCGCGATCGGCCGCGCCCACTACTCGATGATCTGCGCCCCGGACGGCGGCATCCTCGACGACCTCATCATCTACCGCCTCGCGGAGGACCGCTTCCTGGTGGTCGCCAACGCCTCGAACGCGGCCGTCGTCTCCGATGCCCTCGCGGAGCGCTTCGAGGGCCGCCGGGCGATCCTCGACGACCGCTCGCTGGCCACCGCGCTCGTCGCGATCCAGGGACCGGCCGCCCTTGGCATCCTCGCGCCGCTCGCCGACCTCGACCTCGAGGCCATCCGTTACTACGGGATCGCGGAGGGTGCCGTGGCCGGCGTTCCGGGCCTCGTGGCGCGCACGGGCTACACGGGCGAGGATGGCTTCGAGGTCTTCGTCGACGCCGACGCCGGGACCACGATCTGGGATGCGCTGGCCGCCGCGGGAGCGGGCGCCGGCCTCGTGCCCGTGGGCCTGGGCGCGCGCGACACGCTGCGCCTGGAAGCCGGGATGCCGCTCTACGGCAACGAGCTCGACCGCGCCACGAACCCCTTCGAGGCCGGGCTCGGCCGGGTCGTGAAGCTGGCCAAGGAGGGCGGCTTCGTGGGCCGGGACGCCCTGGCCGCGGCCGCCGAGGCCGGGGTGCGCCGCCGGCTCGTCGGCCTCGTCGTGCGCGGACGCGGGATCGCGCGCCACGGCCACCCGGTCTGGTGCGGCGAGCGGGCCAGCGGGGTGGTCACGTCGGGCACGATGTCGCCAACGCTGGGCGTGCCGATTGCGATGGCGTACGTCGCCCCGGCGGACTCGGCGCCCGGTACGATGGTCGACGTCGAGATCCGTGACACGCGGGCGGCCGCCGAGGTCGTCCCCCTGCCGTTCTACACCCGGTCTCGCTGACCCGGACGAGAGGAGCGCCGCATGATCCCGGCCGACCTGCGCTACACCAAAGAGCATGAGTGGGTCCGCGTCGAGGGCGACGTGGCAACCATCGGGATCACGCAGCACGCCGCCGACCAGCTCGGCGACATCGTCTTCGTGGAGCTGCCCACCGCCGGGCGGGCCCTGGAGCAGTTCGCCACGTTCGGCGTCGTCGAGTCGGTCAAGGCCGTGAGCGACCTGTTCGCCCCGGTGGCCGGCGAGGTGGTCGAGGCGAACGGCGCGCTCGCGTCGGCGCCCGAGGTGGTCAACTCGGACCCGTACGGCGCCGGCTGGATGCTCCGCGTTCGCCTCGCCGACGTGGCCCAGGTGGACGCCCTCCTCGACCCGGCAGCCTACGAGGCGCTGGTCGCGGAGTCCTGAGATGGCCTACGGACCGCACACCGCGGACGAGCGCGGCCGGATGCTCGAGACGCTTGGGATCGCGTCCGTCGACGCCCTGTTCGAGGCGATTCCGCCGGCCGTGCGCGCCACCGGGCTTGACCTGGCCCCGGCGCTCACCGAGCTCGAGCTCATGGGGCACCTCGAGGGCCTGGCCGGGCGGAACCGGATCGACCTGGCGAGCTTCCTCGGGGCCGGGGTCTACCGCCACCACCTCCCCCCGGTCGTGGACCAGCTGCTCCTGCGGGGCGAGTTCTACACCGCGTACACGCCGTACCAGCCCGAGATCAGCCAGGGCACCCTGCAGTCGATCTACGAGTACCAGTCACTCCTCGCCGAGCTGACCGGCATGGATGTCGTCTCGGCCTCGCACTACGACGGCGCTGCGGCGACCGCGGAAGCGGCCCTCATGACCTGCCGGGCCACCGGCCGCGAGCACGTCCTCGTTTCCCGGGGCGTCCACCCGCACTACCGCGAGACGTTCGAGACGTACTTCGCCGGGGCCAACCTCACCTTCGCCGAGATTCCGCTTCTCGCGGGTGGTCCCGCGGCCGGGACAACGGATCTGGCTGCCCTCGAGCGGATGCTGGCCGACCCGGAGCACCCTGTCGCCGGCGTCGTCGCCGGTCACCCCTCGGTCCTCGGCCTGCTCGAGCCGATGGAGGAGATCGGCCGCCTCGCCCATGCCGCCGGCGCCCTCTTCGTCGCCGTCGTCGAGCCCGTCGGCCTCGCGGTCCTCGCGCCTCCTGCGTCGTACGGCGCGGACATCGCGGCGGGGGAGGGCCAGTCGCTGGGCATGCCGCCCCAGTACGGCGGGCCGTATCTGGGGATCGTGGCCTGTCGCGAGGCCCTCATCCGCCAGATCCCCGGGCGCCTGATCGGGATGACCGCCGACCTCGAGGGGAAGCGGGCGTTCGTCATGACCATGCGCGCGCGCGAGCAGGACATCCGGCGCGAGCGAGCGGCCAGCAACATCTGCACGAACCAGGCCCTCTGCGCCCTCGCCGCCTCGATCTACCTCGCGGCCCTCGGGCCGGGCGGCCTGCGCGACGTCGCGGCAACGGGCGCGGCCCGGGCGGCCGAGCTCGAAGCCGCCCTCGCGACGGCCGGCGCGCCGCGCCTCCATCCCGGCCCGTACCTCAACGAGTTTGCCGTCCGCGTCCCCGACGCCGTCGCGGTCCATCGGCGCCTGCTGGGGGCTGGCATCCTGGCCGGCATCCCGCTCGCCGAGCTCGAGCCCGGCGACCCGTCGCTGGCCGAAGGCCTCCTGGTCTGCGCCACCGAGGTCACGACCGCGGC
>Ga0315268_10003386_pt1 | contig 17598 bp, 15 predicted proteins | sample C1_top_MG_FD_204535 | JGI IMG/M metagenome (GOLD analysis project Ga0315268, IMG submission 204535) | Sediment microbial communities from Yellowstone Lake, YNP, Wyoming, USA - C1_top | ecosystem: Environmental > Aquatic > Freshwater > Lake > Sediment | place: USA: Wyoming | collected 2017-08-01
TTCTCTGTGCCCTCAACAGAAACTTCTTCTCTCTTTATCTCCAGATGGGACTGCTTAATCGCGGGGAAATAAATATTGAAAACTGTGCCTTCCCCGGTTTTACTGCGCACATCAATATATCCGTTGTGCTCTCTTACAATGCCGTAAACCGATGCAAGACCTAATCCTGAACCTTTCCCTTTTTTCTTCGTTGTGAAGAATGGATCAAATATTTTTTCTATTATTCCTTTATCTATTCCGCAACCGGTATCGGCCACAGTCAACATAACATATTCTCCTGGCTCTATTACTGAAGGGTTGGAAGAACTTTCTCCTTTTATCTCGATTAAAGACGTTTTGACAGAAATAGTTCCTCCCTCAGGCATAGCATCTTTTGCATTGACCAAAAGGTTCATCAAAACCTGTTCTATCTTATCCGGGTCCCCTCCAACATACGGGAGGTACTCCTCCATGTCGGTTTTTAAAATAACATTCTTACGAATTACTCCCTCGAACATCTTCAATGTATCCATGATTACATTATTTAAGTCAAAAATTGTGCCTTCCTTCCCGCTGCCTCTTGCAAAATTCATTAAGTTCGAGACAATTGTTCCCGCCTTTCTCGTCGCTTTCTCTATTATTTGAAGTTTCCGGCATGATTCCCTGTCTATTGTTCCTGAGTCACTTATCGAGCAGGCATAACTTAATATAGTTGTCAGGATATTATTAAAGTTGTGGGCAACTCCGCCGGCAAGAACTCCTACCGATTCCATCTTTTGAGAGTGTAATAATTGCTCCTGTATCTGTTTGGTAACCGTTATATCCATTAAAACTCCAGAAATACTTACGATATTGCCCTTATCATCAAAAACAGGATGGCTTGAAGTCCGCACCCACCTGAAACCACCTGCCTTCATATTCATCCTGTATTCACTGGGGACAATCCTTCCGGATGTTATCAGCTCGCGAAATCTCTCGCTAATCTTTTCTATATCATCTTTATAGACGATCTTCGTAAAATGAACGCCTGTCAATTCAGAAGATGAAAACCCCAGAATATTTGCAACGTTAGGACTTATATAGGTAATAAAGCCATTCGTATCAACGGAATAAACAACATCATTGAGGTTCTCGACAAGATCCCTGTACTTCTCCTCTGATTGCCTGAGTTCTTCCTCTGCCTTTTTCCTTTCGGTAATATCCTCAATAACGCCATCAATCCATGCGATGCTGCCGTCTTCAGCATATTGAGCTTTTGCCGTCACCGATCCGGAAATCAGGGTGCCGTCTTTCTTCTTCAGTTTTAACTCTTCATTCCTTACTAAACCATACTTATCTATCTTATCTATAAACTTTTGCCTCTCTTCTGCATTCTCGTAAAGGTCAGCAGTATGGATATTCATAAAATCTTCAACGGTTTCATATCCAAACATCTTGGCTATAGCGGGATTCGCCTGAATGAATATCCCGTTCGGGTCTCCTGTATTCCGATAAATCCCTATATTGACATTATTGACCAGCGAACGGTATTTTTCTTCGCTTGATCTCAGGGCATCCTCGGCTTTCTTCCGGTCGGTAATATCACGGATTATTCCGGCAGCATGCCATGTGTCTTTGATTTTTAAAGCCGAAGTGGAAACCTCGATAGGAAACCTTATACCATCTTTATGAAGCGCTAAAAATTCAAGGGTATTACCTATAGCGATGCCCTGTCCAGAATTCTTGAATTCTTCAAATCCGTACCGGTAAGACTCGTGATATGCAGCCGGGGCAAGCACTATATGAAGCTCTTTCCCTATGGCTTCCATGCTGCTATAACCAAACATCCTTTCTGCAGCAGGATTCCAGTAGGATATCCGGCCCTGATTATCCATCAATACGATCGCATCAGCTGCAGTACTCGTTATTGCACGGAATTTCTCTACGCTCTCCCCCCAGGCCTGATGGGTTTCGTCGTTTTTCTGTAACAGATCATATTCCAGCCCCATCTTACTGACAAGAAGCCTGTAATTGTAATACCTCCAGACAAGACCACTGCTTACAATCACAGCCATTAAAATATTGTTTGCTATAAAAGCATGCGAATTTATTGAGCTATCTAAAAATAATATAGGGATGAAATACATTATATAAATAACTCCTGCAAGGAATAAGGTCATCCCTAACCGTATCGGAACAAAACCAAAAAGGAACACAAACACAACGATAACGCCATTAAGGTATACAGAACTGTCCCCTCCGGTCTGAAGAGCCATAATCTCGAGCATCCCGGAGACAATAACCGTCAATAAGAAAAGCATCGTTTTGGGATACCTGCCCTGAGTGCTCTTATTAATGAAGTAAAGAACAAAATATGCAAACGCAGCTATGGCGCGGTAGAGAAGAAAAGGCGAAAGATTTTGGGGCGAGGCGAAATAATCAAATACCACGAGACCCACGATAGCCAAAGCTCCCAGTACAAGCAGCTTCGGGCAGAAGGACCGTTCAAGCTTCTCCTGTTCCTGAAGGATATATTGTTCTTTAGTCATTGCGTTTCTTCATAAAATCCATAAAGCCAATATTATTTGTAAATCCTCAGTAATTTGGCAAGAAAAATACTCACTCTGCTCAATTTATAGGCCTGCTGAAAGATAATTTGCTTAAAAAAACACCGTTATGTTGCACTGAAATCCCTATTAAAAAAAGCGGCCAGAAAAAAGCTGGCAATCATCACAACAGACATTTAGGCAAGGCGCATTCTTTTCATCAAGCGTGAAAGGAGAGAGCCTTATTTCATTCTTCTACTAGGTTACTCCAGTATAGAAATTATGGCACTGTTCATTGACGTAGTATTTATACCGTGAAGAAAACGTGAAGTAAGTATATCTAAAACGATATAAACATATCGAAAAGGGAAGGGCGGTGAAACAGCCTGATCTACAGAGGTTTTCCGGTATTTTCAAGCCTTTGCGAGCTCCTGTCTTTAGCCCTGCTAAAGCACGGGTTCGACTCCCGTTGGGAGCGCCAACAACGCCAATAAAATCAAGGAGATAGAGAATTCCTCTGAACCACTCTGTCGAGGCCTTGCAGATACTGAACACTTTTGCTCATAGAAGAGAGGAAAGCTAGTCGGTGCAGAAACCACTCGGATTTCGGAATGAAGTCTTCATAGATTTTGATATCACGAAAGATCCACACTTCATCATCCTACTAAACACTTCTGTAATCTCCCAAGTGCTGCTGATTTGATTCGTAAATCTTAAATCTATAGGAATCATATTATTGTCAATTACTTAAAGGAATATGTAATACTGTCTTCAATTTCTGAATCCCTCTGGATTGATACGATATAATCATCGCTTATCTTTTAATGGACTGTGAATCTTTTGTCTTTAATCAACATGCAACACTACAGAAAAACTATTAAATATGACCCATACCCGGTCATCCTTTTTAAAACCCATCATGCGGGCGTTTTCTGTAGAAACTATAGAGCACAGTTCTGTGCTATCTGAAATGCGCACGACATATTCTGTGGTTGTCTCCCCTTTATTAATGCGTACGATATTTCCAGTAAACCGGTTTTCCGCTGTAGTTTTGGGTTCCCTCTCGCTTTTCTGTAAAATTACCCAGGGAGCTTTTACCTCCGCTGTAATCAAAGATCCCGTTTTGAGTCCAAGCCGTGACAGGCTGTCCCTGGTAATTATTGTTGTTACGATAGCCCCGCTTAGCGTAATCATCTCCACTATTGCCTGAATGTCTCCCTTTTTGATGGAACTGATTTTACCGAAAAAGCTGTTCCGGGCGCTCGTTTTTCGATGTGATTCCTTTTCAATAAAGTGTTTTGCCACCTGCTGCATATCAGCATCAGAAAAGTTAACATAGGAAGCCGTCATGTTGAGTGTGGAATGGCCCAATATCTTTTGCACAACCGGTAAGGGCATATTACTCTGCATGAGTTCTATAGCCCGGGACCTGCGTATGATTTCCGGAGCACCCATGGCAGGGGGAAAGCCGGAATCTAATGCCCGTTCGTAAAATTTACGGCGAACATGGCCGGGGTCCACTTTGAAGAAATTGCCCAGATATTTTTTAAAGGCAGGGTCATCCAGTGAAGACTTAATTTCTTCGGAGAGCACCTCGGGTATCTGTACCTCGCGCGCCAGCCGACCGTTTTTCTTTTCTGCTTTCCCCAAAAACACCAGGTGATGTTTGAAATCGACATCTTGAAAGGGATTAAGGGTCAGCACTTCGTTCAGCTTGCCTCCCGTGTAGCGGATCAAAAGGAATATCAGCAAGATGCGCCTGCGGGATAAACGGACATCAGCCCGTGGCGCTACGTCTGCCCAGCTTCGAAATGACTGCTCCAGGCGATTCATCTGGACCGTATCAAGACAGTGGGATTCATCCGGCATTGAGACAATGCGTGCGTGGCTTGTTCGCTCTGTCATTGAGGACTTTGGCACTTGTTTTTTATCCCGCAACATCACTCATTATTATAACAGTGACGACCACAGATTGTTTCTCTGAGTTACTCACTAAATCCATGTCCTAAAGCATCAATGTTGTTTTCACGATGTTATTGACATCTGATATGTTATATGATACTGTAATAAACACGATAAGTAAAGTAATCGTGTTAATAGTTTACCATATTTAAGGAGGTGTGTATGTATTTCGAGACTGCCGGAATCGAAGTTGCTCCCTGGATTCCTCCCCTTGTTGCGCTGGTCGTATCATTCTTTACGTCCATGGGCGGTGTTTCGGGCGCCTTTCTTTTACTGCCGTTCCAAATGAGTGTTTTAAATTTTACAAGCCCATCCGTGAGCGCTACCAATTTTGTCTTCAATATCGTGGCGATTCCGAGCGGTGTATACCGCTTCCTAAAAGAGGGCCGGATGGCGTGGCCATTGACCTGGGTCGTCATTATAGGTACCCTCCCCGGCGTCTTTATAGGATACTATCTCAGAGTTCTGTATCTTCCCGATCCGAGGACTTTCAAACTCTTCGTGGGATGCGTGCTGCTTTATATCGGCGCCCGGCTTCTTTATGAAATGACGGGTAAGGCAAAAACAGGCAAATCGAAAATGAAAGAGCTTGAAGACAAATTCAGGGAAAGAACAAAACAGATTAAAGACCAACAAAAAAGCAGAGTGGCATCTGGTCTCCCTCCAGAGGCTGTAGTCAAAACAGTTTCAGTGAGTTTTACCAGGATAGAATACGAGTTTTGGGGAGAAAGGTTCTCATACAGCACAATCGGCATGTTCGTCCTTGCCTTTTTTGTCGGAATAATCGGCGGCACATATGGGATCGGCGGCGGAGCCATCATCGCGCCATTTTGCGTTGCGGTATTCCATCTGCCCGTTTATACAATTGCAGGCGCTGCTCTAATGGGGACATTAATAACTTCAGTGGCAGGGGTACTTTTCTACAGCATCATTCCCGCAAAGGCCGGGATGGCTACTTCACCTGACTGGCTGCTTGGTTTTCTTTTCGGCGCGGGCGGATTCGTCGGCATATATCTCGGCGCGCGGTTTCAGAAATTCGTGCCCCAAAAGGCTATCAAGCTGATGCTGGGTACAATTATTGTTTTCCTTGCTATCAAATATATTTCACAGTATTTTATGAAATAGGAGGTGTCATATGAACGGATTATTATGCCCGGCAGCAAGAATGGAAAAGCTGATGGTGGCCACAGACGGCTCGGCATACAGTGAAAGCGCTATAAGAGAAGCTATCAATCTTGCAAAGGTATGTTCGAGCAAACTGTTTGCTGTGTCAATAGTTACAACAAATCTTGAGTTTGAGACTGTTGTCCCTCAGGTTATGGAAAAAGATGAAAAAGAGGCAAGGGAGAATCTTGAATCAATAAAGAGCAGGGCGGCAAAAGAAGGTATTGATTGCGATGCAATCGTCCGTCTGAGCGAAGAGCCCTTTCAGGACATCATAGATCTGGCGGAAAAGAATAAAGTCAATATGATAATCGTTGGTACACACGGCAGGACGGGACTGAAAAGGCTTATGATGGGCAGCGTCACAGCAAAGGTTATCGGACACTCTCCCTGCAATGTCCTTGTGGTTCCATTACATGCAAAGGTTGAGTGCAAGAATATCCTTCTGGCGACTGACGGTTCAAAATATAGCGCTGCCGCTGCCGCTGAAGCTATCGGCATCGCAAAGAAATGTGGTAGCTCACTCCTTGTTATATCCGTCGCTTCCACAGATACGGAGGTTGCCTCGGCAGCAGCCAATGTCAAAAAGGTCACCGGCATGGCAGAAAGAGAGAATATTCACATAGAGGGCATAGCAGTCAAAGGCAACCCATATGAGGCCATAATAGAGACTGCAAAACAGAAACGTGCCGACCTGATAATTATGGGAAGTCACGGAAGGACCGGCCTTGAAAGGCTACTCATGGGGAGCGTGACTGAGAGAGTTATCGGTCATTCAGAAGTTGCAGTTCTGGTAGTCAAGGCGTAGTTTTCTCTTCATTGAGATTTAAACGCCGTCGGCCGATATGCTTCTGTCAGGGGGTGCCATGTATAAATCAAGAAGCATTTCACTCAAAAACATCTTCTTAGTCTTTTTAAAGATAGGGACCTTCGCCTTTGGAGGCGTCTATTCCATGCTCACTTTTTTTGAAAAAGAGCTGGTGGAAAAACACAAATGGATCACGCGTGAAGAATTCATGGAAAGCGTGGCTTTGGGTCAAATGACGCCGGGTCCTCCCATCATCAATACCGGAATCTGTATCGGGTATAAACTGAAGAAGATAAAAGGGGCCTTGGCTACCACTGCAGGGCAGACTTTTACCGGCACAGTTCTGGCCATCCTATTAGCAATTTTCTATGTAAAAACAAAGGGCAACGTCCTGATAGTCTCAATCATGAAAGGTATAGGGGCGGCTGTAGTAGGATTGCTACTCTCCATTGTTTACAAGATGGCAAAAAATACTATTCTAGATTATAAAGCAGCCCTATTTGCTTTAACGGCTTTTTTTGCACTTGGCGTATTCAGGCTTAATCCGATCGGGCTTATTCTGGCTTCCGGTCTTGCAGGGTTCATCGTGTACAGAAAGAAAAAGGAATGATGCTTCTTAAATTCTGCCTTATACTTTTTGTTGTCAATTCCCTGACAATCGGGGGCGGTTTCATGATGCTTCCGGTACTCCACAAAGAATTTGTGGAAAAATATCACTGGATAACAAATCAGGAATTTCTTGATGCAATTGCCATCGGGCAGATAACACCAGGCCCTCTAACGGTCATGAATGCTGTTATTGGATATAAAATATCAGGTCTCTTAGGTGCTGTTCTTGCGATGGTCAGTTCCTATCTCCCTTGCATTATTATTGTTACCCTGGCATGCAGATATTACTTTCGTTATAAAGAATCGGTGATAGTCAATTCAAGTTTCCAGGGGATAAAACCTGCAGTCGTTGGACTCCTGGCAGCAGTGGCTATCCCGCTGGGCAGTGCCTCTTTAGTGGATATTATAACCTTTAGTATTGCTGTTATCAGTTTCGGTGTCATTGCATTTACGAGGATAGATCCTACTTTCGTAATTGTCGGCGCCGGAATCATTGGAGCTTTATTTCTATGATCATGAGAGAATTCAAGGGATCTTATAGGAAGATCACCAAAGTTTTAATTCCTTTGCTTTTTCTTGTCCTGATACCTGCAAATGCATGGGCTTTCGTACCTCACGCATATCCTGCAATTTATGTCCACATGCTGTCACTCGTCTTTTACCTCGTTGCATTGATTGTTGTCTTGTGGACTTTTATCCGTCATGGCTTGCATAAGGACAGGAGCTGGAAATACCTTTTTCTTGCGGTGATATTTTTTAACATATGGAATGTAAATGTTCTCATTGGTCGTCTTGCAGAGGCTTTGTGGATTGATAAGTTGCATGTCATAGGCAACACCGCAGGATGGCAATATTTTACACGGCAAATAACAATTGAAGGGCCGGCATACCTCTATTACATAGGAAGACTCGACTTTATATTGCTGAATGTTGCGATGTTGTTTTTTTACATCTGGCTTAGGGAATCTCTTCAGAAAGGGATTGAAAAGCCCCTCAGTTCAGCAGCCGCTCTTTTACCATTACTGCCGATTTTACTTACCGAAATAGCAGGCAACGTTATTTTTATTGTGCTGTCAATGCTGTGCCTTGACGCCAGTGTCAAACTCTATAAAAGGGACAAAGGAAATGTGCTGTGGAAATATGTGATAGGGCTTTCCTCAACCTATTTTCTATTTTCTATTTCCAGGTCTTTCGGCCATATTATGCAGCACATACTTATACCGACGGGAAACCAGGTTATCTGGGAAAATCTTCACCTTGATGCCATCGGCGGAAGTCTTAATACCTTTATTCGTTTTTTGGTGGCTACGTTGACGCTATTCTTTATATGGATATATGAGACCTATCTTGGTATATCGGAAGATAAAAGGCAATTGCAAGTTAGCATGGCGGAAAGGACCGGACTCATAGAAAAATTGGAAAGCGATAAGGCAGAGCTTAAGAAGCTGGAGAGATTAAAGTCCGCCTTCCTGAATAACGTATCCCATGAACTTAAAACGCCTATGAACTCCATTATCGGCTATACGGACCTATTATTAGACGGGGTAGATGGTACTGTTAATGAAGAACAGGGGAAAAGCCTGCAAAAAGTTGCTTCTCATTCCCGACATCTCCTCCAGTTGATAAATAGCCTCCTCGATGTATCAAAGATAGAGTCGGGGCAGATAAAGTTGGAACTAAAAGAACTTGACCTGAAATTGTTAATTGAGTCGGTTATTCTGACCTTCAAATCCCTGATAAAACAAAAGAGACTGACACTTACCGTTAATGTGGATAAGAATCTCCCTTTTATCTATGGCGATGAGGACAAGATAAGGCAGGTACTGATAAACCTCTTGTCAAACGCTGTTAAATTTACCCATGAAGGTGGAATTACGATAATTGCCCAACCCTCCCAGAGAGGTATTAATCCCGATGAGAAACCTGTATTTGCAGAGATATGCGTTATCGACACAGGAATAGGCATAAAGGAGGAGGAGCTTGGCAGGATCTTCGATAAGTTCGTTCAGGCAGACCCGACGCTGATTCGGCAATATGAAGGCACGGGCCTTGGCCTGAGCATAACAAAGGGATATGTGGAATTGCATAATGGCGAGATCTGGGTGACAAGCAAGTATGGAGAAGGCAGCAAATTCTGTTTTACCCTTCCCCTGAGTAAAGTAACCCTCGAAAGCTCTTGATTAATTAAATAGCGAGACAATGAAGACTGACAAAACCATAGATAGAGAAAGTAAGGTCAGTCTCTACGTACAGATATATTCTATCTTCAAGGAAAAAATAACAACCGGCGAGTGGCCTACGGGTACTCAAATACCTGCGGAAGATGAACTCTGTGAGACATATGATGTCAGCAAAAGCACTGTCCGTGAAGCCATTTATGAACTTGTAAGAGAAGGATATCTCAAAAGACTTCAGGGTAAGGGAACTTTTGTAATAATGTCTGCACCACATCATGGTTTAATTATGAGAACAAGAATGACAGACGATGTGTATAGAGAAGGCGCCACCGGAAAAAAAGAAATTATTGCGAGGGGGAAGAAGGAAGCTTCAGCGGATATTAAGAAACTTTTTGTGACTGAAGATTACATATATTATGTGCTGTGCAAAAAGATGGTTGATAGCGAAACATATCTTGAGGAACTGTTTATTCCCTTATTTCTGGTTGCCGATATAGAGAACAAGGATATATTGTGTAATTCAATATATGATTTGATAGAGTCAAAAGGCACAAAGAAAGTATTTAAAGTCCTTCAAACTGCGGAAGTTATAAGTATAATGGGCGATATCGCAGTCATACTTAATAAGGAAGAAGGTGCCCCTGCGTTGCTTGTTAGCAGAATTTTGCTCAGTTCGGACGGAAGCCAAATCGGATATATGAGGCTTATCGGAAGTGGCAGCCAATTTAAGTTTCAGATGGCCTTTGAAAGGATTAAATGAGAAGAAGTCCAGGAGATTTCTTAATACCGGGAATCCGTGCCCTACCGGTTCAAGTTTTGTGCTGAGTTTGTCTTCTCGCCGATTATGCGCCCGTCCTTTAACTCATAAACGCAGTCAAAGCCCTCGATCATCCGTACATCGTGTGTTACCACTATTACTGCAGACCGGTTTTCTTTCGCGATCTTCTTTAACAATTCCATTACTTTCTTGCCTCTTGAGGTATCCAGCGAGGCAGTAGGTTCGTCAGCCAGTATGAGCTTCGCGTTGTTCGCCAGGGCACGGGCGACGGCCACTCGTTGCTGCTCACCACCGGAAAGAAGAGCCGGCAGATAATCGGCCCTGTCGGCAATTTCCATATATTTCAGAAGCTCCATAGCCCGGCTTTCAGCCTCTTCTTTTTTAAGGCCGATCAGGCTCAAAGGAAAAAGCACATTCTGTTTGGCCGTGAGGAAAGGTATCAGATTATGAGACTGAAAGATGAAGCCTATTTTTTCCCGGCGAATCCGGCGAACGTCAATGCCTGCCCAGTCGTTCTTCTGGAAAATCGTTTGACCGTCAAAAACAATTTTGCCTCCCGTCGGGTCCAGAATTAGACTGACACACAAAAGCAGGGTGGTTTTACCGGACCCGCTTGGTCCAAGCAACGCCACAAGATCACCCTCTGATACCGACAAATTTATGTCTTCGAGGGCACGGACTTCCAGATGACCGGAACCGAAAATCTTGGATAACCCTTCAATTCTGAGGATTTCCATTAGCCACCCAAGGCCATGGCAGGTTGGGTTTTCAATGCATGCCACAGTCCTAAAATACTGGCGATTATACCGCCCGCAAAAGCCACGATAAATGTTACCAGGTCATCTCCGGGAACCAGCAGTAATGTCCTGGGGAATAGCTGATAAGTGTTGTGGATCAAAGCCAGCCCGAATAGAAATGCGCCGATTGTCAATAGGAGGGACTGTTCCATGACCATCCGGATGATCACCCAATTAGGAGCGCCTATGAGTTTCATGACCGATATGCTGCGAATTTTTTCCATAGTAAATGTATAGATTACAAGGGAAACTATGATTACAGAGATGATCAAGAGGAGTGTTCTAAAAAGTAAAAGCTGTTTGGCCATACTGGCCAATCGCCCTTTCAACATTAATTGAAGCTCTTCCTCTGTACTGAAAGCGGAGAGATAGAGCCATTTTTCAATATCGCGGGCTACCTCGGCACGGTTTACCCCGGGTTTTAACCGAACCAGGATGGCATTAATAATGTGGGTGTCGGACTGCAATTGGGGGAGCAACTTTTCTGATTGGTATGGAGATAGATAACTCTGTCCGGAAAGTGTCCGAAGCAACCTTTCCTTTTGGTTGCGCATCTGTTCATTGTCTCTCTGAAAAAGTACTTCCTGAGCGTCCGGCAGAGTTAAGTAAACCAAAGGCTCTCCATTCGAGGATACCGCCTCCCGTGTCAAACCTACAACCGTATAGAGATGGAGACCCAGGGGGACTCTGTCCCCGACGCGTACACCTAATTTCGGATGAGCGACCATTTCATAATGAGCTTGCGCGATATTCCTTCCGGCATAAATCTTCTGCGGTCCCCCCAGCCCGCCGAAGACATCAAAGCCGATGATACTGAATTGCTGGCTTTTGCCGCCTATTGGTCTTTCCACGGTATAGTAAATAAAAGGACTGGCCTTTTCCACGCCGGGTATCGCCTTAACACTGTAGTGATAAAACTCGGGTAACGTAGACTGTTCGTTGAAAGGTCCGCCACGGTATCTTTCCACAACCCAGAGATCGGGGTTTGTAGCTTTGATGAGGGCGAGACCTTCGTGGATGTTGCCACGGTAAAGGCCGTTCATGGCAAGCACGATGGTGAACAGCAGACCCACACCAAGAATCGTCGCAATAAAACGGCCTCTATGAAGCTTCAGGTCATAAAATGCTAAGTCCATTGATCCTCTGCACAGGCGATGACAATTTGATTCTTATAAAATCTCAGATACGAGTTTAAAAAACTCATTAATCTCATTGGTTCTTCTTCGCTGTATCGGTCTTAATTTCCGGTCGAACTTTTTTACCCGTTTCAATCCCCGCAGGATTAAGTATTACCATTTCTCCTTCCTTGAGACCATCCAGGACCGCAGCCCGCTGTACATCCTGCAATCCTAGGGTAACAGGACGGAAACTCGTTAAAGCATTGGAAACCACCATTACTCCTTTGGACCCATTCCTTTCCACGATAGCAGATAAAGGGACAACTGGAGCGGTCTGGCTGCCTGTATCAATGTCAACCTCGGTTTCTTCGCCGATGACTAACGGGTTTGGCAGGGTGTCGAATTTAACATCAACTTCCAATTCACGGGTAACGGTGTCTGCCTCCTTATTGAGACGAACAACTTCACCCTGAAAAACCCGGCCCGATCGTAGTTTGATTGACGCCTTCTGTCCTTCCCGCAGTTGCGCCACTTTGGTTTCATCAATCCAGGAGGCCGCCCAAATTTGATAATCTACCATTTGAAAGATAGGTGTTCCGGGAGCTACTGTATCCCCGACCTCAGCCTTGCGCACGGTAATTAAACCATCCATGGGAGCAAGGATTCGGGTATAGGCAAATACCGCCTCAGCCGCATGAGTTTCCGATTCTGACTGGGCAAGTTGAGCCTGCAAAGCCTCTACAGCGGATCGAGACGAATTGACTTCACTCTCCGCCACCTTGAGAGCAGCTTTTGTAATGTCAAAGGCCGCCTGTGAAATATAGCCGGGTTTGAATACCTCCAGATCCCGCTGGTAGTTGCTTTGCGCCAATACCAAGTTGGCTTCGGCCTTGTGTAGATCGGCCTTAGCACGATCGAGATCATGCTGGGCACGATTCTTTGTCGAGCGGACAGCGGCAGCCCGTGCCCTCAGTTCAGCTATGTCCAGTTCAGCGAGAAGTTGTCCTTTTTTCACCCGGCTTCCCTGATCAGCATAAAGTTTTTCCAGAATTCCAGTGATTTTAGTGCTCACAGTTACACCCACCTTGGATTGCACCGTCCCCGGCCCATGGACTTTGCCTTGAATCTCTACCTTTTTAACTACTATTACTGTCACTGGCGGACGATACAAAAACAGGCGATAGCCCAAAAATATTATGATCAGAATGCCAATGGCAACCGCAATGACCCTCGTTCTGGCGGGAAATTTCATTTATTTTGACCCCCTATATTGCTTTGCTGATAAGACTCCGATAGACCGGAGCCGATGATTTGCTTGATACGCGCCCGTGCAATTTCGTAAGCTACCGCATACTTGATGGTGTTGAACCGGGAACTGGTCAAGTCCACCTGGGTCTGAAGCACATCCAGACCTATGGCCTTGCCGTTGCGATAAAGAGCTTGAGCGCCGGCGAATGCCTCTTCATTCGTGGCCACGGTTTGTCGGGTAGTAAGCACTCCCTGACGGGCGTTTTCCTGGTCCCTCCAAGCGGCTGCCAGATTAACTTTGAGACTGTCGAGACGAGACCTTTTTCTCTCGCTAGTTTGGAGATATTGGGAAGAGGCCTTGGCCACTTGAGCCTTGGTCAACCCGCCCTCAAAGAAAGGGAACTCAATAAAGACTCCGCCCAGCCATTCTCCTTTGGTACCCCCGAGGTCATGATGGCGCACCCCGACGTCACCTTGCAGGCTGATCTCCGGGAAATAGGCTCCCCGGACGGATTTGATCTGGGTTTGACTCTGCTCTATTTCTAAATCAAGCCTTTTAATTTCGGGATTGGTTTTGAGCGCTTTCTGCCATAACGAATTAATATCGGCTGCAGGAGTAAGTTCATCTGAAAGCCGACCAGTGATATCCAATTGCGCATCTTCTTTCAACCCTATTGATCTTGCCAGGATTTCCCTGGCAAGGCTCGCCGCATTTTCTGCTTCTACTTTAGCCTGTTCTGCCTCAGAAACCTGTGATTTGGCCCGAAAGGAATCGAGCTGGGTAACTTTGCCGGCTTTAAAAAAAGCCTCAGTGAGATTCGCGAACTCCTGCCGTTGCTGCAGGGCTTCCCGTGCCACTTTGAGATTCTCTTTAGCCTCTATCAGGCGGTAGAAGGCGTCAGTCACTGTAAAAGCTACTTCATCCGCGGTCCTCTGGACTTCCTGCCTCTGTGCTTCAGCGCCTATTTCAGCGGCCCGGCTGTTGTAATAGGTCTTTCCGCCGTCATACAGTATCTGTTTGCCTGAAACACTTGCCAGCGCTTCCTCTTTGAACAATGGCTGAGTTGTAAGCCCGCCCCCCGCAGATAATCGATCCGGGTTTGTCCTTTCATAGTAGGATACCAGGACGAGTCTGGGGAAAAATCTGGATTTCGCCGCTTGATAATCTGCGACCAATTCCTGAATCCTTTCGGTTGCTCCGATCAGGCCGGGGTTATACTTCCGGGCTAAGGCAAGACAATCTTCGAGGCTTAGTGCCTGATAATCAATCTTCTGCGCCACGTCAGTATTCGCCTTGATCGTCACGGGTATTCCCTCAATGCCTTCTGTCTCAGAATAAGCGCCGGTATTGTACCACATGAAAAGGAAGATGATTGACATGCTCATAAATGCTAACTGCGTTCTATTAGCTGACATCTTATCCGCCTTCTTTTGTCATTGCATTTTTTATCAGATCAATAAATTTCTTTTGCTGGTCTTTATCAAGAGTTGCCTTCTCTTCGAGCATATGCATGGCTACTACCCGCTGCATATCTTCCTGTATCCTGCTTATATCAGAAATTGTGGTATCTATGGCTCTTCTGTCGGGGATGTCTGCTTGCATGAGATTAAGCATCTCCGTCCTTTTTCCTGTTATTTCTTTCCTTCTCCTATCTATTTCCGCGCGGAAATCTATGGCCCTTTCTTTCATAGTCTTTATTTGTTCCGGTCTTAAGGAAAGCTCTTCAAATAAGAATCTATCCTTTTTCATCTTCACTCCGCATGGTGATACCCAATAATCGGACTGTTTGTAATACACATATCCGGTTGTAGCGAGAATAGAGATATTTAATATTAAGGAGGCAGCAAGGGTAAACTTTAGAATACTATTTCTCATTTTCTGCCTCCGTCATAGCAAGATAGACGCCGCCCACTGAATCAGGCGGTGCGGGTGCAAATATGTCAAGGGAAAGAGAGACAACTACATTGCCTTTTTCAGGTGCAAGGGTTTTCGATAAAAAACTACCTAATATTATTCCGACGACGATCAATACAAGCACGGCAAAACCCTCGGTCAAGGTTCTGAAAATATGGACGAAATCAGCAGATCTTCTTTTCTCTTTTGCTCTGATATTCGCCAGAACTCTAGTTGAGAAGCCATGCGGTACTTCAAAGGGTTCCGCGCCGGCTAATAGCATATGTATTTTCTGAAACTCCTCAAGCTCCCGAGCACATTCCCTGCATCCATTGAAATGCGATTCCAGAAGGTTTCTTTTGTCTTTATTTAATTCGCCATCAATATAAGGCGATATAAGGTTTCTTTTCGAACATCTCATTCGGTGCCTCCTTATTTATTAAACGGCAGGATTTCATTTTTGTTCCCTAAAATTTATTAGGAGTTCTTTCAACTCTTCCCTCGCTCTGGATATTCTCGATTTAACTGTCCCTATGGATACTTCCAAAATCTCTGCAATCTCCTCATAAGAGAGACCCTCTATCTCCTTTAGAACAATCACCGTCCTTAACTTTTTGGACAACCGGACAAGGGCAAGCTGTATTGCATGGCTGATCTGTTTGGATTCGTACAGTCTTTCAGGCGAAGGTAAATCTGATAACTGATCTACAGCAAAGACATCACCCTCTTTTGAAGTTTTGAATAACGACTCGAAGAACGGTTTCCTCCTGAAGTCTATGCACGTATTGATCGCAATCCGATAGAGCCAGGTAAGTAGAGATGCTTCAGGCTTAAATCTATTTAGATTTTGATATGCCTTGACAAAAACATCTTGAGCGGCATCCTCTGCATCGTGAGCGTTCTGAAGCATATGACGGCAAAGATTATATGTTTTATCCTGATATTTAAGGACTATCTCCTCGAAAGCGGAAGTATCGCCGTCCTTGAATCTATTGATGAGGCTCAGATCATCTGCTTTATTCGCATTTACCATCTTTTCGGGCCGGTTTGTATATCCATTTCAAAATATGATCATTGAAATGACCGCTCCTATTAAGACAACATATAGGATATCCACCTTTCTAACCAAGGCGGTTAGCGCTCCCGAAACAAACAATATCCTGGCAACATCCCACGGCACGGCAGATGCAAATTTTATAGTGGCATAGAAGAGCAGCCCCACAAATGTCGCAAGTATTCCCTTTGTCGCTCTCATAAAAAAGTTGGAAGTCTTCAACCTGTCAAAAAAGGGCGTAACGACTGCAAGTATCAGGAAAGAAGGTGTAAATACTGCCATGGTTGCCACAAGAGCGCCGGCAAACCCGTACATAAGATATCCCACAAAGGTTGCGGTAATAACAATAGGCCCGGGGGTAACCTGGCCCAAGGCAATGCCATCCATGAATGTCTTGCCGTCTACCCATTTTCTGACATCGACAATTTCATGGAGCATTAACGGCACCGAGCCAAAGCCGCCCCCAAAGGCGAAAAGGTCTATTTTGAGCATAAGGGTAGCCAGCTTAAAGAGTTTTATGTTTACAATAGAAAGTCCGGCAAGTCCTGCGAGGAAGATGAAGAAAAGCAGCATGACTTGTTTGAACTCCCTTTGGCTACTTTTTCTAATATCTGTGGGCAAAATCGGGGAGCCGGTATTCATAAGTAATACAGTTCCCGCTAAAGCAGCTCCTATGATGACAACAAAAGGGCTTACACCTAACCACAAGAGAACGGCTGATATGAGAGCTATGAGAATTTCCCTATAATTCTTAAATATGCCTTTGCCAAAGGAATAGGTTGCATTTGCGATTATGGCAACAACAATTACCTGGAGACCTTTGAATAACGAAACAGCAAATGGAAGTTCATGGGCGCTAACATAGGCGACTGAAAGTATGAGCATTAGAATAAAGGCGGGAAGGCCAAATCCTGCATATGATAGCAATGCGCCCATCAGACCATTTGATCGCAGCCCGACATAAGCGGCCATCTGCATTGCGGTCGCGCCCGGTATAGACTGACAGAGAGAAACGCCATCCTTAAATGTTTCCTCGTCAAGCCATTTATTATGATTCACCGATAACTCTTTTATATATGCAATCATTGCAGGACCGCCAAAAGCTGTTAAGCCTAATCTGAGAAAAGACAGGAACAAATTTGCATAAGTATTGTCTTTTTTAGTTTGATTTGTCATTTGGCTCATCTTTTTCTTGTATCCACTCTATTGACCTTCAGCTCTTTTGTTTTTTACTTGCTTGCAATTATACAAGCGGAAATTGTCACGGGGTGGCGGACTCACGTGACAACAGCAATTTTCATAGGTGACCCTCTGAAGTGCTCTTTAACTGGTTGACCATCTCGTGAGCCAGTGCCCATTCGGATGAAGTCAACTGGCCTGCGGTAAATACCACCCCTAATGCTTGCGCCATTCCCATAACGATGGACGTCTTGACTTTAGAAATTGGCGGAACATAACCGAGTATTTCGATGAGCGATGTCATCT
>Ga0315268_10003387_pt1 | contig 17597 bp, 17 predicted proteins | sample C1_top_MG_FD_204535 | JGI IMG/M metagenome (GOLD analysis project Ga0315268, IMG submission 204535) | Sediment microbial communities from Yellowstone Lake, YNP, Wyoming, USA - C1_top | ecosystem: Environmental > Aquatic > Freshwater > Lake > Sediment | place: USA: Wyoming | collected 2017-08-01
ATTATTCCACTTTATGCAAAAAGTGCTGCAACTCTTATGGCATTGGCCGCTGACGAGATAATAATGGGACCTCAGTCTGAAATCGGGCCAATTGATATGCAAATGGAGCATCCGTTAATTGAGAATCTCCATATTTCTGCTCTTGAGGGCTATTATCCATTCATTCAAATTTACGGAAAATTTGCAAATGATTTCTTTCCAGCTGCATTAAGACTTGCTGACCAGATAGCTCAAAATATTGCGATCAAAAGAGATGATGCAGTGGACATTGCCATTAATACTGCAGTTAATTATTTGACCCCTTTAGTATCTCAAATTAATCCAACAATTGTAAATATGTGCTATAGAGCTCTTGCAACAGGCGAAACTTATGCATTTAACCTACTTTCCCGATATATGTTTAAAGAAAAGCCAGAAAGAGAGCGCCTGATCCTTTCAAGTCAAACAGCTCATGCCTTGGTCTGGAATTTTCAAAATCACGGCCAGGTGATTGCGAGAGACGATGCAAAATTCCTTAATCTTTATGTAGGGTATGGAGAAAACTACGATATTTTTGACATGATGTATGTAATAACTAGAGAAATGCTGAATATCTTAGGAACTGGACAAACTGCAAAAGCAATAAGAGTCATATCAATGGAACAGCTAAGAAGATTGCTAAATGTTGATTCATATTTGGGATACATTACCTTTATTGTTTATAAAGCTTATTCCCTTGTTTTTCCTCTACGGGAATCTTTGAAAAATGTCACTGACCCACAGAAAATCTCTCTTGCGTTACGCCAGACACTTAGCCAGTCCTTATCCATTCTTCCGCCTATGTCAGAAGCTGAGAGAAACGATATTGCTCAGGTTTCTCTTGAGCTTCTTGAGGATATATTCATAAAGAATTTTAAAGACGAGAACGCAATTTACTCCGTTGCATATAACAGAATAATTAAGGAGAAAGCTTTCTCTAAACCTATATCTGAAGTTATTTCAGGAAGAATAGTTGAAGCGGTTAAGGAACTTACAGAAACTATAGAAATTGAAATCGACAGGACTCCTCCAGAGGTTGTTCACAGATACATTCTTCAAATCCTTGCATTTTTGTTGGTTTATAATATTAAGTTTTAGAAGTAGAGCATTATAAATGTAAGATCCGAAGAAGCATGTACTGCTAAAGAAAACGAAATCTATTCAACCTGACGCTCAGGGGGAAAGTGAGATAAGATTTGGGTAGAAGTAATTGACTTTAAGTTATATATTGATATATTATTATGGACTTTTGAAAAGAAAGGAGAAAAATTATGGACAAGATTAAAGTAATTATTATGGGTGCTGCAGGGAGAGATTTTCATAACTTTAATGTGTTCTTTCGAAATCGCCCAGAGTATGAGGTTGTAGCGTTCACAGCAACACAGATTCCAAACATTGAAGGGAGAGTTTATCCAAAAGAGCTGGCTGGAGAATATTATCCAAGCGGGATTCCCATTTTTGCGGAAGAGGAACTTCCTGAACTTATAAAGAAATTCAGAGTTGACAGAGTCGTTTTCGCTTACAGTGATGTTCCTCATGAGTATGTTATGCATAAAGCTTCAATCACTATGGCAAACGGTGCGGATTTCTGGCTTCTAGGTCCGGAAAGCACAATGGTCAGATCAACAAAACCTGTAATATCAGTGTGTGCTGTAAGAACAGGTTCAGGCAAGAGCCAGACTACAAGAAAAGTTGTGAAAATACTCAGGGAAATGGGCAAAAAGGTTGTTTCTATAAGGCATCCTATGCCATATGGTGATCTTGCTGCTCAAGCTGTTCAGAGATTTGCAACCTATGAGGATTTGATTAAACACAAATGTACTATTGAAGAAAGAGAAGAGTATGAACCCCATATTGATTTGGGAGCTATAATTTATGCGGGTGTTGACTATGAAAGAATATTGAGACAGGCAGAACAGGAAGCTGATTTTATAGTTTGGGATGGTGGCAATAATGATTTTCCATTCTACCAATCTGATTTGAAGATAGTGGTTGCTGATCCGCTCAGGCCTGGAAATGAATTAACATATCACCCTGGTGAAACCAATTTCAGAAGCGCTGATGTAATTGTTATAAATAAAGAAGATTCTGCAAGTTTGGAAGCAATCGATCTTGTTAGAAGGCACGTTTATGAAGTTAATCCTAATGCAATTATTGTTGATGCAGTTTCCCCCATTTATGTAGATAAAGGAGAGATAATAAAGGGAAAAAGAGTGCTTGTGGTTGAAGACGGTCCCACGCTTACTCATGGTGGTATGAGCTTCGGGGCAGGTTTTGTTGCAGCAAAGAAATGGGGGGCAAAGGAGATTGTTTCACCGGTTCCTTATGCAGTCGGGACGATCAAAGCGACTTATGAAAAATATAACCAGACCAAGGATGTTTTGCCTGCAATGGGATACAGCGAAAGTCAGATAAGAGAATTAGAGGAAACAATCAACACAGCACCTGTGGATGTGGTTATTGTTGGTACTCCAATTGACCTGAGAAGAGTCGTTAAGTTGAATAAGCCCGCTGTTAGGATAGAATATGAGCTACAAGAAGTTGGAAAGCCTGACCTGAAAGATATTATTAAAGATAAATTTGGAGGGTAAAATGGCTGTAAATTTATGGGGAAGATCTTTTTTAACATTAAAGGATTTTACAAAGGAAGAGCTTGAGCAGATTTTGTATCAGGCAGAAAAACTTAAAATTGACCATTATGCAGGAAAGGATGAACCTCTTCTTCAAGGAAAAACAATTGCAGTTCTTTTTGAGAAGCCATCCACAAGGACCAGAATTTCTTTTGCATCAGCAATCTGGCAACTTGGTGCTTTTCCATTAATTCTTGAAACAACAAATATGCAACTTATGAGAGGAGAAACCGTTCCGGATACAGCAAAAGTTATGGGAAGATATGTTGATGCAATCGTTGCAAGGGTTTTTGCGCAAAAGACACTTGAAGAATTAAGTAAAAATTCAGGAGTTCCTGTTATAAATGCTCTTTCTGACTATTCTCACCCATGCCAGATTATGGGTGATTTGCAAACAATTAAAGAGAAAAAAGGAGAGCTTAAAGGCTTAAGATTTGCATACCTTGGTGATGGAAATAACGTAGCAAATTCGATAATTTTTGGTGGCACAAAACTTGGAATGCATGTTGCAATTGGAAGCCCGAAAGGTTTTGAACCAATAGATGAAGTTGTTTCTTATGGAAGGAAATTTGCAGAGAGCTCTGGAGGTTCTTTACTTATTACAAACAATGCGACTGAAGCGGTTAAAGATGCAGATGTTGTTTACACTGATGTTTGGGCATCCATGGGAAAAGAAGCAGAGCATGAAAAAAGAGTGCAAGTTATGATGCCATATCAAATTAATGATGGAATATTAAAGCATGCAAAGAAAGATGTAATTGTAATGCATTGCCTGCCAGCTCATAGAAACGAAGAAATTACTGATTCAGTCCTTGATGGAAAACACTCCGTTGTAGTTGATCAGGCAGAGAACAGACTGCACGCGCAAAAAGCAATCCTTTCACTATTAGTGAGATAAACCATATGATATCAAGAAAAGGGGGGACTAAATCCCTCTTTTCTTATACCTAGCTTTCTCTAATTATTTATTCATCTAACTTACCTCAATTATTTTCACTCTTTCAAGCCATTTTTAAATTTCTTTGCGATATCTCTGTAAGTGAAAGCACTTTTTCTTGGCTTCCTTTCCTGAGTTTCAAAATTCACTTCAAAAAGGCCAAACTTCATTGAGTAACCCTCGTTCCATTCAAAATTATCCATCAAAGACCAGAACATATATCCAAAAATGTCAGCTCCTTTTTTAACTGCGTTTTTCATCGATTCAGCTGTTTTTAAAATATATTCGCTGCGCCATTTATCTTCTCTGTCTGCAATGCCATTTTCAGTTATCATTATCCTTAACCCGTATCTATTGGCAAGGTTGACAAGCACTCTTTCAATTCCTTCAGGATATATGTACTGGTTGAAATCGTTCTTTGGCATTTTTCTCTCAGCTTCCCTGAATAGGCCTTTTGGGGAAAACTTGACAAACACTCTTGTATAGTAGTTTAATCCAATGAAGTCAATAGAGTCTTTAAGGTCTGAGTAGAACTCTCCTCTGGAAAAAGGGTAAGGGATTTTACCCGTTGTTAATACATCAAGAAAAGAATAATTGAGAATAAAGTTGTTAAATCTTGCAATTGCTCCATCAAGAGGATTCCATAATTTGTCTGGTTCGAAGATAAGTATATGATGGGCAATGGAAACCTGAGCACCAGATCTATTTTCTTTAATGATTTTATTCGCTTCCATATGGCTAAGCAATAAGTTCTTTGATACCTTGAAGGTATTACGAGCACTGTGTTCTCCAGGAGGCCACATTCCCAGAAAATAGCCAAGCGATGAAAGAATCATAGGCTCATTGATTGTAATCCAATAATTAACATAGTCCTTAAAGTAAGGCATAACATGTTTGATGTAATCTGCAAATATTTTAGGAGATTCTTCATTGAGAAATCCTCCCATTTCTTTAAACCATAAGGGAATAGTAAAATGATGCAATGTTAGGATTGGCTCAACCCCCAAATTTTTCAGCTCCTCTAACATTTCTACATAGTGCTCTATAGCTTTTTCGTCAAATTTGCCTCTTTCAGGCTCTATTCTCGACCATTCTATTGAGAATCTATACGCATTGTTTTCAAGGAATTTTATTAGCTTGAAGTCATCTTTGTATCTGTTATAGTGATCACAAGCAACTAATGCGGAGTCACCAGTTTTAATCCTTCCTGCTTTTTCCCATTCCCACCAATCGTTGTTTTGTATACCACCTTCAACCTGATAACTTGCAGTAGCTGTTCCCCAAAGGAATTCTTGCATTTTTACTCCTCCTTAATATAAGTTTCATTTAGTATTGAAGTGAAATTGTCCTTATTTATTTTTCCACCTTCAAGTAATGTTACGTTGCTTATTGATGAAGCCAAAGCAACTTTAGTTGACTCTAAAACATTGTAAGAATTGCTAAACTTGTAGATGAACCCACCAAGATATGCGTCACCTGCCCCAACAGGGTTAACTACTTTGACTTTGAATTGCGACCAAAGCCTGTAAGTCGATTTTTCAAAATGAATAATCGACCCTTCTTCTCCAAAGGTTATTGAAATTACTGGAACACTAAACTCTTTAGATATGCTTTCTAAATTTCTTGAGGTTGCATCTAATGAGAAAGTTGATTCAAACTCATTCACGTTGATCTTCATCATAAAACATTTTCTTGTTTCGAGGGCTTTTATAAGTACTTCTCCTGAAAAATCAACGAATATTTTTTTGTTTTCATTGAATTTTTTAATCAAATGGGCATAATAATCCTTCCTAAGTCCCTCAGGTAAGCTTCCTGAAATTGCTACAAAGTCAAATTCTGAAAATTTTTTAGCATATTTAAGATAATCATTCCCAGTTTGGACTTTTATTACAGGTCCTTTTTCATAAATTTCGGTAACGTTACCTTCCTTATCCAGGATTATGTTGCATATCCTGCTTTCCTGTTCTACTTTAAAAAGTATTGAACTAAGTCCTTCTTCCTTCAATTTCCTTTCAATGAAACTACCATTAAAGCCTCCTACAAATCCGGAGACAACTGCTTTTCCTCCAAGAGAATTTATAGCCCTTGCTACATTGACCCCTTTTCCTCCAGGCAAGCTTGATACAACCTCAACCCTGTTTAAGCCATTTGATTTTAGTACTTTTGTTTTAATAACCTTGTCTATTGCAAGGTTTAAGGTAATAGTTAAAATCATACCCTATATACACCTGCTGAGTGTGGCTCTACGTATTGCTCCATGCTTCCAAAAAGTGCTTCCTTTGTTTGAAAACCTATTTTTACTTTAAGATTGGAAAGATTTATTATTCCCGCAATTTTATCGTTTCCAATATGTCCTTCAAGCTTGCAAATCTCATTTGCGCTTGAAACATTGTCTAATACAAAATCTTCATAATTCTTAAGCTTCAACAGCAGAGCAAAATCCTCATTGGTAAGATTGTAAATTGGATCAGAGAAGAAGACCACATGTGCCATTAAAAAATTAGTGATCAAAATAGCATCTCTTTCATTCTTCGTCAGTTTCCTTGTTATTAAAAAAACAACATCAGGGTCATGGAGGAAATATTTTCCGTTCAAGAAAGAACGTGTAATTGTATTTCTAAGTGAGTTCTTTGCAGAAACCCTTCCCTGAAATTTTATAAGCTGTGTAAGTGCATCTTCCCATCCATCTTTTGTATCAGGGCCAATTCTTAGGATATCGTACATCCACGGTTCTAAAACTAAAGGAGCTCCGCATCCCAAGAAAGTCGAGTCTTCACCGATCGCTTCCCTTAGAGTGCTTATTCCTTTCCTGAACTGGTCGAATCGTGGCATTTTTGATTGGGGCTGCGGAACCATCAGAGAGTAAAGAAAATCAAATTTAAACAGCTTAAAACCAGTTTTCTTAAGATGAATGATTCTTTCAGTGAGGTAGTCAAGTACTTCCGGGTTTGTTGAGTCCAAAGCAAAGAAATGTCCGCTCCAAAGCGGGTTAAAACCTACTGGTTTTGGTTCGCCATTTGGATTTTTGATCAGCCAGTTTTTTCTTTTCTCGAAGAGAAATGATTTTTTCTCAACCACAAACGGAGCAAGCCAGATTCCGGGATTAACTCCTGATTCCAATACACTGTTTGCAATAGCTTCGAGTTGACCTTTAAAATCAAGGTTTTCTTCCCAGTCACCGATTGATTTTTGCCATCCGTCGTCAATTTGAAAATAATCAAGCTTAATAGGTATGTTCTTTAAAGCTTTTATATTTTTACTAAGCTCGTCAGGAGTAATGTTCCTGTAGTAGTAATACCACGATGTCCAACCATAGACTTTTTTGAGAGGTTTGTTGGCTAATAAGGGAGAATTTTGTTCTTCCAATTTGATTTTACTTGTTTCAAGGATGGGAAAAACATTCCTTCCCACTTCGATATTTATCCGCAAGATTTTTTCATCAATCAGCTCAAAGCTTATGTATTCTGAATATTTTTCTGGGAGGAACAGCAAATATGTGCCTTTAGAATCTAGATATGTAAAAGAGGAGCTTTCTTCTTCGCGAAATGATTTAGGATCAAGGTAATGGTTTCTGAGAACTGGTATAAGGCATTTATCAAAATGCTGTTTATAATTCATTTCAAAAGATGGAGACCATGACTGAAAGCCGTTTCTGTAGAACTTAAAATCATCAGGGACATCTATCTTGATATCAACAAAGCACTTATCAATATAGACAGGTTTTTTTGTTGTTATGTATATGTTGAACTTTTCTTTAATTTCTGCCTCGAATTGTTCATCCGAGATCTTAGATATTGACGAGTACATTCTTCCTTGAACTATTAACCCAAATTTCTCTACCTTTAATTTAAATATTTCCATTGTTAGAGAATCTTTCCTTTACTGCTTCCATTGTTTTTCTGACTTTCAGTGCATCTTTCTCAATAAAAACTGCTACTGCAAAAAGCAGGATGCCACATGGCAACCAGAAAAGAGAAGATGTTTTCATTGCAAAATCAAGACCTTTGGAGGAAGAAATAAGTCCTCCTAAGAATGGACCAAACCCCATTCCTATTGAATCTGTAAGGTTAAAGATGGATGAAATTGCTCCTCTATGTTCTGGCAGGTTAACATTCATAAGCATTGCTTTTACATTTGGTCCTGCCGTTGAAATAAGGAATGCTCCTATAAAACCAAAAATAGCAGGCGGAATTATTTCCTTCAATCCAGGATTTGCAGAGGAGGGCCAGTTCAGGGTAAGAAGTATTGGTATAACGCCTACAAGTTGTAAAATCCCCAGTACAATTGGAAGCAAAGGTCTTTTTTTAAGATACAGTACATTGCCAATAATGCCTCCGAAAAGTTTCCCAAGAACTGTGCCAAGACCAAGAATAATTAATAGTACTGTACCAAGCTGCACCGAGAAATTTTTATACCTCAGATAAAAAGTTATCAGGTAGTAGGGGATTATTCCCCATGCTACAGTTCCTGGAAGACCCTGGAGGAATAACCAGATATTTGTGGGAATCTTAACCAATCTTACATAATCTTTCAGCTTCAAATTTGCACTGTAAACTTTGCCTGATATTACCATTTCGCGTATTTCCTGTTCTCCAGCTCCTCTTGAAGGCTCTTTTCCAAAGATTGCCATCCCTAAAATCAGGAGAAAATTCGGAAAAGACACAATAATGAAAGGCACTCTCCATCCGTATACAGGGCCTACAAAACCAGCTATAACCATTCCAAGAAGCACTCCAACGGTTGTAATTGCATCGTACCAGGCATGTACCCTTGAACGTGTTTTTTCGGTAAAGAGATCTCCAAGAATAGAAAAGGCTATTGGAACAGTTCCCCCGATTCCTACCCCCGTCAAAACTCTCAAGAAAAGCATTTCGTTGTAGCTTCTTGCAAAACCTGTTAAAAAGCAGGGTATTTCACCGAGAAGTGTTGCAGCTATTAGAAGTGTTTTTCTTGAAAATTTATCTGTAAGGTAACCCCATAATAATGTGACGACAGCGGCTATCAGAGTGAAAGCTGACCCTATGATTCCTATCTCTTTGTCGCCGATTCTGAATTCTTCTTCGATTGCCTGAATGTTGGGAGACATAACATTTTGATCTGCAAGAAGTATAATCCCTGAAAATAGTAGAAGAACAAAAAGGACCCTCACTCCTTTTTTGAAACTGTACACTTCTTCAAGCCCGAAAATCTCAAAAACTCTCATTTTTCCTCCTCAGATTTTTACTATCTTAAGTCTTTCATCGTTCTCAGGGTAGTTTGAGGTTTTTAGTAATCCTTTCCGCTTACTTTAAGCATTCCAATAATGGCTGCACCTACAGCTACTGCTTCATTTCCAGTTTGTGCAGGTACTATTTTCAGGTTTTTAAGAGCTATTTCAAGAGCATATTTTTCCAGCGTGTCATAGAATTCAGGCATTACAATTTCATATGCTTTTCTTAAGCCTCCTCCTATTATGATTTTTTCAGGATTTAGGAGGTTGATTACATTTGATAGCGCTTTGGCAAAAGTTTGTACTGCAAGTATTAGGGCTTTTCTGGATATTTCATCACCTTCTTTTGCAGCTTTAACAATATGGATCACGTCAATTTTATTTGGATTTCCTTCCGCAAAGTCCAGGGCAAGAGTTTTTCTGTTTTTTGAGATCTCCTTAAGTACATAATTTTTTATAGAAGGCCCAGATGAAATCGTTTCAAGGCAACCTCTCTTACCGCATCCGCATTTAGTTCCCTTTTCTATCATTTTGAGATGGCCTATCTCTCCTGCAAGATTATCTTTTCCTCTTATTAATTTGCCATTTGCAATAATTGCAGCACCAATCCCCGTTCCGAGAGTTATAAAAACAAAATCCGAAATTCTTTTTCCCTCACCTATGTAAAGTTCGGCAATTGCACCTGCCTTCACATCATTTTCAATAAATGTCTCTATGTGAAACTTTTCTTTTATTTTTTTTGAGAGTTTATATTTATTCAGGAATTTTATGTTTGGAGAAGAAAGCACTACTCCTTGATTATAATTAACAAATCCTGCGGAACCTATTCCAATTGCCTCGATGTTGTATTTTTCTGTCAGTTTAGTGATTATTGCTAATATTTTGTTTATTACTGAATCTTCTTTTACTGTATCTCCAGTGTTTTCAGTAATTTTTTCTATTATGTTAAATTTTTCATCAATTACCAAGCCAATAATTTTTGTTCCACCAAGATCAACTCCTAAGTAGTACCTATTCATCTTTCATCCTCTCTTTCAATTCCTTAATGATAGATACATCCTTTGGATCAAAACCCGTAGCTGATCCGTGGAAAATTGACGCAAAATCAATAAGCATTAACAGATAAAACATCCTTGCCAATTTTGAAGAATGTTCTTTAGGGTAAATTTCAATTGTTTTAAAGCCTTTTTCCTCTAAGATTTCTTTTGTGACATCGAACCTTTTTTTGATCTTTTGATTTTCTGAAGAGTCTCTAATAAAAACTGGAATAACAAAGTTTTTAAGATTATCATTCATGTACCCAACTATTTCATCATGATGCATATTTGGAATCACATTGCTGTGAGAAAGCGTTTTCCCATTCTCTGCAATCTGCCTCCGAAATCTTTCTGCAAGGCAATCAGAAAATCCATAGGTACCGTAAAAAAGGGGAAATGCTCCTTTGATAGTTTCTGCTATTTGCCTTCCTGAAAGCATTATTGAATCTCTTTCATCTTTTAGTAGCCGAACAGTGCTGAGGACATCTTCACTTAATTCCAGATTTTCATAAAATTCCTCGACTTTTAACAGTGTGAAAAATATGAAAGGCAAAGCAGACCTGGCCTCAAACCCTTCCGGAAGCAAAACGTGGAAGATTCCTTTTTCCTTTGCAATTTTCTCAAGCTCTCCCCCCGATGAAATCGTGATCATTTTTGATTCTCTCTCCAATAGTTCTTTAATTGCATATAAACTCTCTTCAGTGTTTCCAGAGTAGCTTACAACAACTGAAAGTGTGTTTTTCCCAACAAATCCAGGTAAAAAATAATCCTGATGAGCATAATAAGGTCTCTTTATTTTATCTATCAAGTAAGAATTCAACAGGTCAATGCTTGCCCTTGATCCGCCTCCTGTTCCCGTAAAGAAATAATTATTGAACTTTAGCTTGGGGAATTTTATCTTTTTTAATAGGTTTTCTATTTCTTCTATTTCTTCTGGTATCTTATAAGTGCATTCAATCATTTCCTCAAAATTATCCATTTTTTATCCTCCTTAATGGCATATAGCATTCTGATTTGTGATTAAGATTTGAGGCAATGCCTTAAGTTCTTCTGCAGAAGTCTCAAAATCACATATTGAAGGAATTATTAAACCTTCTTTAAAAGTCATATCTCCTCCTCGTTGATTTATAATTTATTTTAAGATAAAAATTGAAAAATAAAAAAAGCCCTTTTTAAGTTAAAGGGCTTTAAGTTAAAAACCGTTTAGAGTGTTGATTTTATGCTAAATTAATTCCTATAGCTTCGTAGACGCTATTCAAAAATTCCTCTTCCGGAAGGGCTCCTTCGAACTGAATCTTCTCGTTTATTACGATTTTGGGGACTGCATAAACAGAATACTTTTCTGACCATTCAGGATATTCATTGGCTTCGATCATTACTCCTTTGATATTTTTATTTTCCAATGCAAATTGGTGAGCAGTTCTCACTGCTTTTGGGCAGTATGGACATGTTGGAGTAACGAATACAAGTATTTCAACAGTAGATGAGATTTTTCTGATTTTGTCTTTAACCAACTCAGGAAGGTTTGTTAAGCCCCTTGAGACGTCAATGATATCCTCAAGCAGTGAACTAAACTCATGTCCTGAAGGCATTCCATAATAGACGATATTTTTATCAGTGTTTTTTCCTTCGACGAATAACGCAGAAACGTTTTTAATGGCATACTCTTTTTCTTTTTCAGGGCTATCTTTGTAAATATTTACCACAATCTTATCAGACAAAGAGGCAATTTCCTGAATAATTTCCTCTGCATAGGGAAGATACGGTTCATTGAATTTGTTTACCCTATCTCCTCCCTGGCTCTGAACGATCAGAGTCAGTTTAACTTCATCAACTAAGTTTTTCTGAAACAAATCTTTAACATACTCTTCATCTTTTGCTTGTAACAATTTTTCCATTTCTTTCACCTCTCTATAAATTTTTGATATACTGTTCAGCCTGAAAAGCTGCTATTGCACCATCGCCACAGGCAGTGACTACTTGTCTTAAGGGAGTATTTCTTACATCTCCAGCTGCATAAAGTCCCGGAATACTTGTTTCCATCTTTGAGTTAACGATTATATGTCCTTTTTCATCAATTAAAGCCAGGTCCTTAACAAGTGAGCTATTCGGAATTATCCCTATTGCTACAAATATTCCGTTCACATCAAGAATTTTCTTTTCATGTGTTATCACATTTTCAATTTCAAGACCTTCAACTTTCTTTTCTCCCAATACTCTCGATGGAACAAATCCAAGTTCTGGAATAACTTTAGGATTATTTAAAATTTCTTCCTGCAGCATCTTAACTGCACGGAGCTCATTTCTTCTATGTACCAGATATAATTTACTCGCAAATTTCGAAAGGTAAATTGCTTCATGAACTGCAGTATCTCCTCCGCCTATAACGGCAACTGGTTTATCCTTGAAAAAAGCTGCATCACATGTAGCGCAGTAAGCTATTCCCTTACCTCTGAATTTCTCTTCTTCTGGAAGCGGAAGCTTAACAGGATCAGCACCCGTAGACACTATAACTGCTTTTCCCCTAATCTTTCCTGCGTCGGTTTGAAGTGTAAATATTTTATCACTCCATTCTACCTTTTTCACTTCTGCTGAAATGATCTTTGCGCCAAAACGAAGAGCTTGCTTCTTAAAAAGATTTGCAAGTTCGCTTCCTGCAATGCCTCCAGGAAACCCAGGGTAGTTATCTATCCACTCACTTGTTGCAATCTCTCCTCCCGGAGATAATTTTTCAATAATTAAAGTCTCAAGTTTTGATCGTCCTGAATATATCGCTGCCGTGAGTCCTGAAGGACCTGCTCCAACAATCAGAATATCATATGTTTTATTTAAGTCTGGTCTCTCCTCTGCGGTAGCTGTTACAGTTGTTCCAAAAAGTTCAGACATGCTACTACCTCCTCCAATTTAAATATTACTTCGGTAGTATTATATTATTCTTTGCTAAATTAGTCAAGATTTTCTTTTGACCTTTTTTTCCTTGATAACTCGGGTTCAACTTCCTGCCAGATTCGCTCTAAATTATAAAATTTACGTTTTTCTTCAGTCATTATGTGCACTATTACATTCCCGCAGTCAAGAGCGATCCATGAATCGCTTGTACCGCGATCAATATTTGTGATTTTTTCCCCTGAATCTTTTAATTGTTTTCCTATTTCTTCTGCTATTGACCTGCTATGTTCCTCAACCAAGGAAGAACAAACTACAAAGTATTCCGTAAGAACTGTCAACTTTTTTACGTTTATAATAACAACATCATCACCTTTTTTATCCTTAATAATGCGTGCTATAAAATTTGCAAGTTCCTTTCCTTCCATTCACCACCCCCCTAAATTATAACAAACTTTCTTATTTTTTAAATTGCTTGTTTTGATATAATGTTAAAGAAAGGAGGATGAGGATTTATGGAAGAATTTGAAGGGCCTATAAAATTATTGGCAGAGAACGTGCCTGAATCTTTTTTTGTTGGTTTGATCGGTGCTGATGGTCTTCCCATTTCTGTTTATGCTAAAGAAAACCTCGAAAAGGCTGAAGCAAGTGCTGAATTGGCATCTGTTTTTACTGTAATTAAAAAAGGAATAAATGCACTTGAAATGGGGAAAGTTAGCGAAGCGTTCGTTCTTACGGACAAATTTGGTATAATATTAAGTCCTGTTCTTGAAGATTATTTTTTGGTGATTGGAATGTATATGCCTGCCAATCTCGGTAAAGCAAGACTTGAAATAAGGAAAATACTTCCAAAGATTGAGGAGATGATGAGATAAATGGAGAAAATACTGACCAAACTTAAGGAAACCGCAGGCGTTTTGGGAGTTTATCTTACTGACGAGGAAGGAAGCCTTCTCTTTGTAAGCTCAAGCTTAGATAATTCACCTTTGCCACTTGCAGGCTTATTTGCTTCTTTAAAAGGCTATTTTTCCGAGCTGTCTGAACAAACAAAGGTTGGAAAATTCATTGATGCTATAATAAATAGTTCAGCAGGAAGAATAATTATTTCCTCTATTGCAGAGGGTAAAATTCTGGTTGTATTTACAAGCAATACAAGTAGCCTTGGAACAATAAGGCTCTCAATAGCGAACACGATCGAGGCTTTAAAGAAAGAAAGTTAAAAGGAGTAATTATGGAAAAGTTCTACATCACTACAGCAATTTACTATGTAAACTCATTGCCACATATAGGCTCAGTTTCAGAGGCAATTGCTGCAGATATTATAGCGAGATACAAAAGATTAAAAGGTTTTGATGTGTTGTTTTCAACAGGTACCGATGAACATTCTCAAAAGGTCGAGAACAGAGCAAAGGAAGACGGCATTGAGCCTCAGACATTTGCTGACAGAGCAAGCAGCATATGGAAGGACATTTTTGAGAAGTTCAATATATCTTACAGTCGATTTATCCGCACAAGCGATCAGGACCATATAAAGGTCGTTCAAGATTTTTTTAATTCTCTTTATAAAAAAGGGGATATTTACCTTGGAACATACGAGGGTTGGTACTGCGTGAGAGACGAAACCTTTCTTAAGGATTCTGATCTCATTGAAGAAAGATGTCCGCACTGTGGAGGAGAAGTTCAGAGAATCAGTGAAGATAATTACTTTTTTAAACTCAGCAAATATCAGGACCTTCTTCTAAAGCATTATGAGGAGAATAAAGATTTTCTGCAGCCTGAATCAAGGTATAACGAAATTTTGAATATTATTAAATCGGGACTTCAAGATGTTTCCGTGACAAGAAAGTCTTTCAAATTTGGCATTCCGGTTCCTTTTGATGATGACCACATTGTATATGTTTGGTTTGATGCATTGATTAATTATATCACAGCAGCAGGAATGCTTGAAGACAAAGAAAAATTTTCCAAGTACTGGCCTGCAGATTTACACCTCGTTGGCAAGGACATAACGAGGTTTCATGGAATAGTGTGGCCAGCAATGCTTCTGAGTTACGGATTACCTCTTCCAAGGCAGATTTTTGCTCACGGTTTCTGGAACCTGGAAGGTGCAAAAATGTCAAAGTCTCTTGGCAATGTAGTGGACCCTGTTGTTTTTGCGGAGAAATTTTCGAAATTTGCTCAGATAAACTTTGATACTTCTGTAGATGTCTTGAGGTATTACCTTTCAAGGGAAGTGAATTTTGGTTTAGATGGAGATTTTAGGATGGAGACCTTTTTTGCGCGATTCAACTTTGACCTTGCAAATGACTATGGAAACCTTATTAACAGGACAGTTTCAATGCTCCATAAATATAGCTCAGGAATTGTTGGAGAAGAAAAGGTTAGGAACAACGAACTTATTTCCTACCTAAAGGAAAGAGTTAATAAATATTTTGAAGAGATGGACCAGTATCATTTTTCTTTTGCCTTAGACTCTGTCTGGGAGATCATCTCTTACCTTAATAATTACGTTCAGGTCAAAGCTCCATGGACTCTCACTAAAAGAAAAGACGAACTTGATTCAATTCTTTACGAACTTCTTGAAGGCATAAGAATTGTGACGATCATGCTTCAACCTTTTATGCCTTATGCTTCCAAGATTGTCCTTGAAAATATTGTTACTGATGGAAGCGAATATGGTGATTTTGACTGGGGATTCCTTAAGGCAGGAACTAAGGTCAATAAAATTGCACCAATATTCCCAAGAATTGAGAAAGAGAAACTTGAGCTAAAGCCTCAAGATGAAATTGAAGAAGCAGAAAATATTGTAACATATGACGATTTTGTTAAAATCGAACTAAGAGTGGCGGAAGTTTTAGAGGCTGAAAGAGTGGAGAGTTCAGATAAGCTTATTAAATTATCAGTATCCTTAGGTAAAAGCACTCGCACGATTGTTGCAGGAATTGGAAAGTATTACTCTCCCGAAGAGCTTTTGCACAAAAAGATAATCGTAGTTATCAATTTAGAGCCCAGAAAGCTCATGGGAATTGAATCACATGGAATGCTTCTTGCAGCCTCAAACGATGAAAAGCTCGTTTTGCTGACGGTCGACAGTGATATAGAGGCAGGGTCTAAGATAAGTTAAATGATTATAGATAGCCATGCGCATCTAACTTCTAGTTATTATGGAAAAGAATTCCCCAAAATAGTTGAGAGAAGTAGCTCATTGATAGTAAATATTGTGGGATATGACTATGAAAGCTCCTTAGAAGCTTTAGGTTTAGCAAAGGAAGAGAAAAATTTTTTTACCTCTGCAGGATTCCATCCTTACGATATTAATAAACTAAACGAAGGAGTGTTATTATCGCTTGAAGAGCTTTTAAAAGAAGAGAAAATAATCGCGCTCGGAGAAATAGGGCTTGATTATTATAGAGAGATTACTGACTTTTCTCTTCAGAGATCTGGCTTCGAAAAGCAAATTTTACTTGCAAAAAAGCTTGGAAAACCAATAATAATCCATTCAAGAAATTCTTTTGAAGATGTCCTCTCAATTGTTAAGAACCATATGTATTTCAAAGGGATTTTTCATTCTTTCGACTACACTATTACTGAGCTTAAAAAAGTTTTAGACTTGGGATTTCTTGTTTCTTTTTCAGGGATGGTTACATTCAGCAGAAGAGAAGGTTTGAGAGATGCCTTAAAGTACGCTCCCATTGATAGGCTTCTTTTTGAGACTGATTCACCTTTTCTCACCCCTGAGCCTTTTAGGGGGAAAAGAAATGAGCCAATTTATGTTAAATGCCTGTATGAATTTTACTCCGATCTCGTTCACATAGATTTAACTTCTCTTGAAGAGAAACTTTTGGATAACTTTTTGGTTTTATTTAAGCTTAAAACATTTTTTGAAAAGGAGGCAAAATGTTCGAAATTCTGAAAAAGGAAGTATTGGGACCCGAGATGGTGCTTCTGCAGATCAAAGCACCTTATGTTTCAAGAACTGTCCAGCCGGGGCAGTTTGCTATTGTTAGAGTACACGAAAAAGGTGAAAGGATACCTCTAACAATAGCAGATTTTGATAGAGAACGCGGAGAAATTGTTTTAGTGTTCCAAAAAGTTGGCAAAACAACTTATTTGTTAGGAATGAAAGAAAAAGGAGAGTTTCTGAGCGATGTCTGTGGACCTTTGGGCAACCCGACTGAGATTGAAAACTTTGGAAAGGTTGTATGTGTGGGTGGAGGCATTGGAGTTGCGCCAATTTTCCCGATCGCAAGGAAATTAAAAAGCAAAGGAAACGAAGTAATAAGCATTATTGGATACAGGTCTAAAAATTACGTATTTTGGGAAGAAAAGATGAAAAGCGTATCAGATAAGCTGCTTATTGCTACAAATGATGGCACTTATGGAGAAAAGGGGCTTGTTACGGACGTATTGAGAAGGGTGTTAGAAGAAAATCATGATATTGGACACGTTTTCACAATAGGTCCTGCGGTAATGATGAAGGCAGTCGCTGCTCTCACAAGAGATTATAAAATAAAGACTATTGCAAGTTTGAATTCTCTTATGGTTTGTGGAATGGGAATGTGTGGTGTTTGCAGGATAACAGTAGGTGGCGAGACTAAATTCACGTGTGCAGATGGACCAGATTTTGATGCGCATCTTGTTGACTTCGAAGAACTTATGAAAAGACTGAATATATACAGAGAGGAAGAAAAGATTTCTTTTGAAAAGTGGAAGGAGAGTGCTGAACATGGCAATTAATAAGGTTCAGACTTCAATGAGGCAGCAGCCTGCCGAAGAGAGAAAGAAAAACTTTTTTGAAGTCCCGTTAGGTTACACTAAAGAAGAAGCTTTTATTGAGGCCTCAAGATGCTTACAGTGTCCTACGCATCCTTGCGTGGATG
>Ga0315268_10003388_pt1 | contig 17596 bp, 10 predicted proteins | sample C1_top_MG_FD_204535 | JGI IMG/M metagenome (GOLD analysis project Ga0315268, IMG submission 204535) | Sediment microbial communities from Yellowstone Lake, YNP, Wyoming, USA - C1_top | ecosystem: Environmental > Aquatic > Freshwater > Lake > Sediment | place: USA: Wyoming | collected 2017-08-01
GGACGAGCACAGCCGAGCCGTCTCCTCCACCCTCGGCGTCAACCAGGGCGCGGGCTTCCTCGAGCGCGACACGCGACGCGTCACGCCGGACCTGGTTCGCGGCGTCGAGCGCGGCTGCGTGGACGGCGGCGGCCTCCGGATCGTCGGTGAGCAGGAGGGCGGCCGCCACGTCCGCGTCCCCGACCCGGCCGGCCGCGTTGAGGCGCGGCGCGAGCGCGAACCCGACCGTCTCGAGGGTCGCCTCCGCGGCCGGGACGCCAGCCACCGCGAGGAGCGCGGCGATCCCGGGCCGCGGGTCCAGGCGGATCCTCTCCAGGCCCAGCCGCGCGATCGCCCGGTTCTCGCCCAGCACGGGAGCGACGTCCGCCACCGTCCCGATCATCGCGAGGTCCGCGAGATCCGACGTGGTCAGGTCGGCGGCGATCCCTCCCAGGCGCTCCAGCAACAGCGCCGCGAGCTTGAGGGCGACACCCGACCCGGCAAGCCGCCGGTCCGGGTAGCTGGCGTCGGATCGCTGCGGATTGACGACGGCCACCGCCGGGGGTGGCTCCGGCGGGACGCGATGGTGGTCCGTCACGATGACGTCGATCCCGGCGAGGCCGGCAGCCACGATCTCCGCGCCGCTGGAGCTGCCCATGTCCACGGTGACCACGAGCCGGCGACCGGTGGAGCGGGCCAGCTCCACGGCGCGCAGCGAGAGGCCGTGGCCGTCGTCCAGGCGGCTCGGCACGTGCGGCGCTGCGTCGATTCCGAGCGCCCGCAGTGCGCGGACCATGATCGCCAGTCCCGTCAGGCCGTCAGCATCGAAGTCGCCCACGACGAGGACGCCCTCCGAGGCTGCTCGCGCTCGCGCGATTCGCTCGACGGCGCGGTCGGCGTCCGGCAGGCGCGCCGGGTCGTGGAGCGACTCCAGCGCCGGCCCGAAGAAGTGGTCCACGTCGTCCCGGTCGATCCCGCGCCCGGCCATGACCCGGGCCAGGCGGGACGAGCCGCCATGGGCGCGCACGGCCAGGAGGAACCCCTCGTCGAGCGGCGCCCGATCCGGGTAGAGCCAGTTGAACCGGGGCTCGATCACGGGACGCAGGATGACACGGGCGGATTATCCGGGCCTTCGCTTCGGCTTTCTCGGCGGGCCGGCGAAACGGCGCCGCCCAGCGGGATCACGTCGCCGCGCGGCGGACCGGTCGGCCGCTGGCAGCGGCCCGGCGGCGCTCCTCCCACTCTTCCCAGAGGGTGAGAAGCGGGGCAGCGTTGAAGATGGACGAGTACGTCCCCGAGGTGATCCCGATCAGCAGCGCGAGGATGAAGGTCTGGATCGACGGCCCGCTGAACAGCAGCAGCGCCGTGAGCGTGAAGACCACGGTCAGGCTGGTATTGATCGAACGGGCAAGCGTCTGGAGGATGGAGTGGTTGACGATCGCCGAGAAGTTCTCGCCGGCGTGGCGCGCCCGGTTCTCCCGGATCCGGTCGTAGACCACGATCGTGTCATGGACCGAGAAACCGATGATCGTCAGCATGGCGGTGATGAAGAGCGCGTCCACCTCGGTCTTGAAGAACGTCCCGAGGATCGCGAAGATCCCGACCACCACGATCACGTCGTGGACGAGCGCCGCCAGCGCGGTCATCCCGAAACGGAAGTCGCGGAAGCGGAACGTCATCCAGGCCAGGATGCCCAGCGATCCGATGAGCACGAGCAGGATCGCCTGCTGCGTCAACTCCGAGCTGATCACCGGCCCGACCGTGGTCAGGCTGCGCTGCGCGTCGATCGGCCCGAGTGCCGCCTCGAGCGCGGTCGCGAGCGTCCCGATCTCGCCGGTCCGGGTCACGCCACCGGGGACCGGCGTCGGCGACGGGGAGGGGCTTGCGCTCGGCGATGCCACGGGCGACGTGGACGCCCCGGCGGCCGCAGCCGCGGAGCCGGAAGCGGCCGGGCTGGCCGACGCGGCGGCGGAAGCCGATGCACCCGGCGAGGCGGAGGTTGCCGGGGACGCGGACGCGGTCGGTGAGGCGCTGGGGGCAGGTGTCGTCGTCGGACCTTCGATGAGCCCCAGCGGGACCGTCCGGATCATCAGGTAGCCGTCCGAGGAGTCCTGGACCTGTGACTCGAAGCCCTGGGCGGCGAGGACGTCCTTCACCTGGGTCGCCGTCACAGAGGGATTCGCGAAGTGGATCTCCCACTTCGTCCCGCCGGTGTAGTCGATGGAGAACTGGAGCCCGGCCTTCCCGCCCGTGATCGGGCCGAGAATGATGAAGAAGAGGCCAGGGACCACGATCAGGCCCGAGAAGAGGAAGAACCAGCGGCGCTTCCCGATGATGTCAAGCACGGGTGCGCGCCTCCCCGCGGCGACCGGCCAGGGGCGTGCGGGCCTTGAACTCATCTTCGCGGAGTCCGTACAGGCGCGGCGCGCGGGCCCACTCGTTGCGGACCACCCAGCGCAGGATCGTTCGGGTCACCGTGATCGCGGTGAACATCGAGGCCAGCACGCCGATGATCAGGACCAGTGCGAAGCCGCGGATCGTGGCGGAGCCGAAGACGTACAGGATCGTCGCGGTGATGAGCGTGGACACGTTCGAGTCCAAGATGGAGTTCCAGGCCCGGTTGAAGCCGGCCTCCATCGCGGAGTTCAGCATCTTCCCGGAGCGCAGCTCCTCCTTCATCCGCTCGAAGATGAGGATGTTGGCGTCCACCGCCATCCCGATCGAGAGGACGAAGCCCGCGATCCCGGCGAGCGTCAGCGTGACGGGGATGACCCGGAAGATCGCGAGGACGAGCAGCCCGTAGTAGATCAGCGCGAGACAGGCCATCAGGCCCGGCAGGCGGTAGTAGACCAGCATGAAGAGGAAGACCAGCAGGACCGCGATCAGCGCGGCAACCAGGATCCGGTCCAGGGAGAAGCCGGCGAGCGTCGCGCCGATCGTGTTGCTCGACTCCTCCTTGAGCGGGAACGGCAGCGAGCCGTAATTGAGGACGGTGATCAGCGAGTTCATGTCCGCGGCGGAGAAGCCGCCGGCGGCACCGCCGGTGATGATCCCCGACCCCCCGGTGATCGCGCTCTGGATGACCGGCGCCGAGACCACCTTGCCGTCGAGGACGATCGCGAAGAACTCGCCGACGTGCTTGCTGGTGTAGTCCGCGAAGAGCTGGGACCCGGTCGACTTCAGGCGGAACCCAACCGCCCGGAGGCCGGTCTGGTCCGTTGACGGGTACGCCTGATCGATCTGGTCGCCGCCGAAGAGCGGCTTCTCCGTGGTCGGGAGCGGCTGGCCGTCCACGGCCTGGGACGTCCCCGGTGCGCTGCCAGTCCCGTACTCGGCCGGGGGAAGCGGCACGAAGTCCAGCTTGCCGGTCTGGACCAGGAGGGCGCGGATCTGGTCCGGGTTCTTCGCGTTCGGCAGGTCGACCAGGATACGGTCCGTGCCCTCGGTCTGGACGACCGGCTCAGCGACGCCCGTGGAGTTGACGCGGTTCTCGATGATCGTCTTGGTGGTCGCGAGCGCGCCAGCATCCGGCTCTTTGCCGCCCACGGGCTGGAGGCTGTAGACGACCTCCAGGCCACCGACCAGGTCCAGGCCGAGCTTCGTGTCCACGACCCGCGTGCCGCCGTTGGGGTCGCCGAAGTTCGGGATCGTCAACTTCGGCCAGAAGTCGACGATGAGGAAGAGGACGCCGATGACGAGGATGATGATTGGGGTTGTTCGACGCATCGGCGGGGATGCTAACAGGCTTTCACCGGGCCCGTCGGCCGGGCCCCATCCCGACCCCCTCCCGACTACTCGGCGAGGCCCGACTTGATCCGCTCGGCGAGCGCCCGGCCGATCCCCGGGACCGCCGCGATCTGCTCCACGGGCGCTTCCCGGACGCGCTTCGCCGAGCCGAACGTGCGGAGCAGCGCACGCTTGCGGGCCGGTCCGATCCCCGGCAGGTCGTCGAACGCCGACTTCACGGCGGCCTTCCGCCGCAGGTCCCGGTGGTACGTGATCGCGAAGCGGTGCGCCTCGTCGCGGAGGCGCTGGACCAGGTAGAGGGCCGGCGACGTGGCGGGCAGGACCACCGGCTCCGGGCGACCGGGGAGGAACAGCTCCTCGCGCTCCTTTGCCAGGCCGACGATCGGGATCTCCGCCAGTCCCAGCGCCGCCAGAACCTCGACGTCCGCGCTCAGCTGGCCCTTGCCACCGTCCACGACGATCAGGTCGGGAAGCGTCCAGCGGAGCTCCTCGGCACTCCCCTCCTCGCCCGCCTTCGCGCGATGCAGGCGGCGCCGCAGCATCTCGGCATGGCTGGCGAAGTCGTCCTGGCCGGGCACGTCTCGGATGCGGAAGCGGCGATACTCGCCCGTCCGCGGCTTGCCCTCCTCGAACACGACCATGCTGCCCACCGTCTGGCTCCCCTGGAACGTGCTGATGTCGTAGCACTCGATCCGCATCGGCGGGGCAGGCAGGCCCAGCGCGGCGGCGAGCTCCTCGAGCGCCACCAGGGTCTTCCCGTCGTCGGCGAGCCAGCGCGCCTGCTCGCGGGCCAGCGTTTCGGCGGCATTCCTGCCCGCCAGCTCCATCAACCGCCGCTTCTCGCCGCGCTGCGGGACCAGGAGCCGGACGCGCCGGCCGCGGCGGGCGGCCAGGAATGCCTCCACGTCCGCCGCGTCGGCCGGGAGCGTCGGCAGGAGGAGGGCTGGCGGCACGGACGAGGCGCGGGCGTAGTACTGGCCCACGAAGCCGGCCAGGACCTCGTCGTCGCCGGCGCTCGGGTCCGCATCAAGCAGGAAGACGTCCCGGCCGATCAGGCTCCCGTTGCGGACCACGAAGAGCTGCACGGCGGCCTGGCCGCCGGCCCGCGCGAGGCCCAGGACGTCCTGCTCGGTCCGGGCGAAGGCGGCCATCTTCTGGTCCTCCATCGTCCGTTCGATCGAGCGCACCTTGTCGCGCAGGGTGGCTGCGCGCTCGAATTCCATCCGCTCCGAAGCAGCCTCCATCTCGCGGCGCAGCCCGCGCGCCACCGTCTCCTGGCGACCCTCCAGGAAGAGCTCCACCTGCGCGATGTCCGCCCGGTACGCCTCGCGCGAGATCGCCTCGATGCAGGGCCCCTGGCAGCGCTTGATGTGGTAGAGCAGGCACGGGCGCTGGAGGGCGCGCTTCCCTTCCCGGATCTCCAGCGTGCAGGTCCGGAACGGGAAGAGCCGACGGATCAGGTTCATCGACTCGTCGACGCTGCTCGCGGACGCATACGGCCCGAAGTACCGGCTGCCGTCCTCGGCCAGCTTCCGCGTCCGCTCGATCCGCGGGAAGTCCTCGCCCAGGCTGATCTTGATGTACGGGTAGCTCTTGTCGTCCTTGAGGCGAACGTTGAAGCGCGGCTTGAAGCGCTTGATCAGGTTCGCCTCGAGGAGCAACGCCTCCGCCACCGAGTCGGTGAGCGTGTACTCGACGTCGACGACCCGGTCGATCACGCTCCGGATCCGGTGCGCTTCGCCGTACGGGCTCCGCTTCTGCCAGTAGCTCCGGACGCGGCTCCGCAGGCTCTGCGCCTTGCCCACATACAGCACCGTCCCGCGAGCGTCGCGCATCAGGTAGACGCCCGGGCGGGCCGGGAGGTTCTTGAGGGTGGCCGTGAGGTCGGGGGTCACATGCCGATGCTACATGGGAGAAGCGGCGGCTCGCGCGCGCCCGGCCAGGACGCCATACGCGCCGCGCGTGGGCTCCGCAGCGCCGTGCGCCACTGCCGGCCTGCGAGCGCCAGCGCCCTCCGAAACACGAACGCGGAGAGCCCGCCGGGTGTGCCGGCGGGCTCTCGGTGGCTGGTGGTCGAGCGACCGGGTCGCCCCTGGGCGGCCCAGGTCGCCCCTGACGCTTACTTGAAGACGACGCGTCCCTCGATCGCGGGCGACACGATCTTCTCGTGGGTGACGTAGTCGATGACCGCGTCACGGACGTAGAACTGGGTGTCGTGGACGATCTGCTTGAGCGGCCAGATGCTCACGCCGCCGTTGTTGAAGTTGCAGGAGCCGGCGGCGAGGTAGTTGACCGTCGAGACGTTGTAGTACTTGGTGGCGTTGGCGAAGTCGACCTTCGTCCCGCTGATGGTGAATGAGACGACATTGTTGCCGTCCGGGAGCGGCGGCGTGCTCAGAACGCCCGCCTTCTGGTCGTAGGTGATCTGACCCACCTTGTTCGTGTCGAGCATGCAGGTCGTGTAGTAGGAGTAGCCGCCGTAGCCGGCCACGTACTTGTAGTAGTAGTAGTTGCGGTAGGCGCGCTCGAGCACGGCCTTGATCTGCGGCCCGTTCATCTTCAGGACGACGAGCGAGTTCTCGTACGGCATGAGGGTGAACATGTCGCTCACCTTCAGCGTCACGGGGCTCGCGGCGGTGGCGGTCGGGAAGAGGATCTTCGGGTTGGACTGGGTCATCGCGCCGGACAGGTGCACGTCGACGTCGGTGATGCCATGGCTGGCGAGCTCCGCGACGGCGGCGTCCGCCTGGAGGTTCGCCGCGTTCGTCTCCGCGACGTAGGCGCTGGTCGTGTCGATCGGGACCGTGGTCTGTCCGACGACCGTGTTGTTGTAGGTGGCGAGCTGGGCGACATACGGGTCCACGATCGCCTTGATGGCCGGATCCTCGGGTGTCGTCGAGGTCACGGACAGGTACTGGCCCGCCTCGGCGACCACGGCGCTGTTGCCCTGGTGGGCGATCAGCCAGTTCGCGTCGGCGATGAGCGCGGCGGCGGCGAAGGTGCTGATCTGCTTGCCGCGCTGGGCGGTGACGCTGTTGATGAACGCCTTGAGCTGGTTGACAGCCGGCGCGATCTTCCCCTTGTCGAAGGACGACCGGGCGGCGTTGAGCTTGCTCAGCAGGGCGTTGCGGACGCCCGCGTTGGGAATCGCCCCCTTCGTGTAGAAGCGGTTCACGTCGCCGATGCTGAGCTGCATCTTCGGGAGGACGCCGAGGATGACCTCGCCCAGCGTGTTGTTGTAGCGCCAGGCCTGGTTGATGATCACCGGCGTGTTGCCGGGGCCGGCCACAATCGTCGGCAGGAACTTGTAGGGCGCTTCGGGGGCAGCCGGGTTGGTGTGGCTGTGGCTCCCGATGATGGCGTCCACGCCGGGGACGGCGGCCGCGAAGCTCGTATCGACGTTGGTGTCGACCTCGACGCTCTTCGGGTTCGTCGTGAACCCGATGTGGGTCAGGGCGATGACGACGTCATCCCTGGCCTTCAGCATCGGCGTGATCTTCTTCGCGATTGTGATCGGGTTCGAGAACGTGAGTCCCAGGATGTTGCTGGGCAGCTCGTAGTTCGGGACCCGGTGGTTGGTGATGCCGAGGATCGCGACCTTGATCCCGCCGAGAGTCTTCTCGATGTACGGCTTCACGCCCCCGGTGTCGACCTTCGAGAGGCCGTAGGCGCCCGTGTCCGAGACGTTGGCCCCCAGGAGCGGGAACGTGGCCTGCTTGAGGATGCCCTGGAAGACCGCGCTGCCGTAGTTGAACTCGTGGTTGCCCAGGGTCATCGCGTCGTAGTGGAGCGCGTTCATGACCGCCATCATCGGGTTGGTCCTGAGCGCGTCGGGGAGCGGCGTCCCATCGCTCGCGAACCCGGTGTAGGACGACTTGAAGTAGGCCATCATCGCGTCGCCCTGGATGGCGTCACCGCCGTCAAGCAGCAGTGTGCGGGTCGGGTTGTGCAGCCGCTCCTGCTGGATCAGGGTCGCCAGCTGGGTCATCCCCACGAACGAACCCTTGGCAAGGTTGCCGTGGGAATCGTTGTTGTGGAGGATCGTGATCGGGATGATCGAGCCGCTGTCAGGCGCATCAGTCCCGTCCCGGACGATCCGCGCGTCGAGCTTCCCGTTGCCGCTGGGCCCCTTGTAGGCCGTCGCGGCAGTCCCATAGTGGGCCGTGACGTAGGCGTCGACCGCGTCGAGCATGTCGCCCCAGTACGACAGGTTCGTCATGTACTTGAAGGCGGAGTAGTTGTCGCCGCCGGCCGGGGCGAGGAATTCGTTCGTCCCGACGCGGTAGGTCTTGGCGAGGTCGATGGCGTTGCAGGCGTGCGTCGTCTTGTTGACGATGCACGCGTCGTAGGCGCCCCAGGCGTAGGGCTGCGGCCCGGGCAGCGCGTCCGAGTAGCGGTAGAACTTGTAGCGGATGCCGGCGGGCTGGATGGCGCCCTTGCCGAGCGTCGCGCTCTGGTTGAGCACCTGCAGGATCTGGGCGCCCGTCATGTCGCCCACGACCGTCGCGTTACCAAACGGCAGGATCGTGAACATCTGCCCGTAGTTGAGCAGCATCGGGTCGTGTGACCAGACGCCGGACGTGCAGTCGGCGGCAGTGCTGCTCCAGATGAACTGGCCGGGATGCGCCGGATCCGGCGCATCGCACCAGTCAGTGCGGATCCCACCGGCGTTGTTGAGGAACACGTCGACGTCGTTGGCGCGCGTTGCGTCGCTGTTCAGCGAGCCGTAGATGGCGTCGTCGACAAAGTCGCCCATCATGCTGTCGCCGTTGTAGTTGCGCAGCAGGTCAGTCGTCGCGTAGCCGATGGGCGTGTTGATGAGCGCCTGGTAGGCGGAGTCACTGGCGAAGCCCGTGACCAGCGATTCAACCGCCGGGTCTGTGGCACTGGTTGGCCCCGTCGGGACAATCAGGCTCTGCCAGCCGACCGTCACCGCCTTGGTCGCGGGATCAAACGTGAGCGATGCGTCCCCGACCCGGCGCCCGCTGTAGTAGGCCTGAACGACGGAGGTCTTGCCTCCCACGACGGTGTACGGGGCTGGCGTGGGTGATGGCGAGATGGGCGGGGTGGACTGGACCACAGGGCCCAGGTCGGTGTGGCTGTGCCCACCGATGATGAGCGGCACGGGCTTGCCGGCATCGATGAGCTTCTGGGCGAGCGTCTTGTCGCCGTAGACAGGGATGCCGTAGCCGTATCCGCCGTCGTTGTAGCCGAGGTGGCTGAGGACGACGATGACATCGGCGCCGGCCGTCTTCATCGTGTCGTAGTAGTGGACGATCGAGTCGGCCGGATCCTTGAAGCAGAGACCCGCCGTGGCCGAGGCGATCGTGATCGTCGGCGTCTCCTGGGTCGTCACGCCGATGAACGCCACCTTGACCGTGTTTGGCGCGGTTCCGACTTCTTCGACCACGTACGGCGCTGACACGAAGCTCGGGCTGTCCCAACCCGATGTCGCGCAATCAGACGTGTTCTTGACCGTGATGTTGGCCGAGACGTGAGGGAACGTCGACTGCGTCACCCGGGCGCCGAGCACCGTCTGACCCCAGTCGAACTCATGGTTCCCGAACGTCGCCACGTTGTAGCCCATCGCGTTGAACGTCGCGATGGTGGGCGCGCCCTTCTGGAGGTTGGACAGCAGGGAACCCTGCATCTCGTCGCCCGCGTCGACGAGCAGCGTGTTCGCCGCGCCCACGGTCGAGCGAACGCCATTGACGACCGCTGCCACGCGGGCCATCCCGGGGTTGCTGCCCGAGGCTTCCAGCGCGCCGTGGAAGTCGTTCGTGTCGAGGATGGTGAAGCTGATCCCGGCTGCGAGCGCGGGGCTCGCTGCGGCCGGTATCAGCGATCCAAGGAGCGCGACCGCCATGAACGGGGCGGCGAGGCGGAAACGTGGACTCCGCATTGGGCACCTCCGGCGACGATGAAGACGCACGAGCGTGCGTCGAACCGATGGTGCAAGCCGAGGACGCCGGGCCCGGAGCCGCGGGACGGCAGCAGGCGGACCGCGCTGCACTGCTACCGTCACGGTACCGGACTGCGACCCGGCGCACAGGGTCATCCTGCATGTCTCCACGGGACTGGTGACATTTCGCACCCGAGCGTCCGGACCGTCACCGGAGAATCCGGTCCGTGGAGCCCGCCCCGGGGGCACCGGATACGCGCCGGTGAAGCTGCCCCTGCCACGATGCGTCATGGCCGCGCTCCCCTCCTCCGTCGCGGACCGACTGGCGCGCCTGGCGCCCGACCAGCGGGATGCCGCGATGGCACCGCCGGGACCAGTCCTGTGCGTTGCCCCCGCTGGGAGCGGCAAGACGACGACGCTCGTCGCGCGCGTCGCCTGGCTGGTTGGTGGCGCGGGCATGGACCCGGCGACGATCGCGGCGATCACGTTCAACACGCGCGCCGCGGAGGAGCTCCGCGCACGGCTCGATCCGGCGCTCGCGCCCCTTGGCGTAGGGGCCGGCGGCGTGCGCGTCCGGACCTTCCACGCCCTGGGGCTCGAGATCCTCCGTGACACCGGGGTCCGCCCGGAGCTGCGTGCGCGAGACGCCATCCTCCGGCGGGCCTGTCCAGAGCTCGACGCAGCCGCCAGGCGCCGGCTCGACGGCGCGTTCTCCCGCCTCAAGCTGGACCTTGCCGTGACGGCAGCCGACGTGGCGCGCGACCCTGCACCCGGCCCGGTCGCCCTGGCCTTCCTCGCCTACGAGAAGTCACTCGGCGAGGACGGCGGGATCGACTTCGACGACCTCGTCGCGCTCGCGCTCCGCCGTCTCGAGAACGACCCGGCGCTGCTGGCACGCTGGCGGATGCGGTGCGGGCACCTGCTCGTGGACGAGGTCCAGGACGTGGACGCCAGCCAGCTCCGGCTGGCGCTCCTGCTGGCCGCACCGGGCAACCGGATCTTCCTGGTCGGCGACGACGACCAGTCCATCTACGGGTGGCGACTCGCGGATGTGCGGAGGGTCCTGGGGTTGGCGGGGGCGCTGTCCGGGCTCCGGCGCGTCGACCTTCAGGTCAACTACCGGTGCCCCGAGGCGGTCGTCGCGGCAGCGGTCCGGCTGGTGGAGCACAACGCCGAGCGATTCGCGAAGCGGGTCCGGCCGCGTCCCACTGCACCCGGCCGCCTGGTCCTGGCGCCGGCCCCGACGGCGCGCGACCCGGCGGCCGAGATGCGCCTCGCCGCCCGCGCCATCGACGCGTGGCCTGCCGACGACAGCTCGCGCGCGATCCTGGCCCGGACCCGGCGCGAGCTCCTGCCGGCCGTCGCCCTCGCCCTCGAGCGCGGCATCCCGTTCCGCGCGGACGGCGTCACGCTGCTCGTCGAGGACCCACGGCTGGACGGCATCCTCGCCGAGGCGGCCGCCGGGCCGGCCACGGTTCCGCACCTCCTGCGCCTGGGCGCGGTGGCGATGGCGGCGCTGCGCGGGGGCACCACGGCGCCGGCGCGACAGGCGCCGGCCGACGCCGCGGACTTCGACGATCCCGGACCGGAGGCGTCGCCGCTCGCCGACCTGCTTGCGGCGGTCCTCGCCTGGGCGGCGGCGTACCCCACCCTGGCGGCGCTCACAGCCGCGGTGGGAAGCGCGCGCGATCGGCTGGCTGCGCTCCGCGAGGAGGAGCCGCGACTGACGCTGGCGACCGCCCACGCCACGAAGGGGCTCGAGTTCGACCACGTCCTCGTGCTCGGGATGTCCGAGGGCCGCTTCCCGAGCCCGCGGGCACTGGCCGAATTCGGCGATCCCGTTCGCGCTCTGGAGGAGGAGCGCCGCCTTGCGTACGTCGCCTGGACGCGGGCGCGCCGGAGCCTGACGCTCGCCTACGAGCCGGGTTCGCCGTCGCGGTTCCTCGTGGAGGCGTTCGGACCGGACGTCGTCGGGGCCGGCGGGACGGATGCGATCCGCACGTGACGCCGCGGGCGGCGGCTGCACATCCCGGGCGCACAACGCCGACGGGCGGCGCCTCGCGGCGCCGCCCGTCGGGCTCCTCCTGCGGGGACTGCGGGAGGAACAGGTCGTGATCAGTGGCTAGGGGGCGCGGGACGGAACCTCCGGCTCCGACTCGTCGCGCGGCGCGCCGAGCCGCATCAGGAAGCGCCCGAAGAGGGCCGCGCCGGTGATGGCAAAGAGGCCGAGGGTGAGCCACATGATCGGCCGGGCCACGACCAGGTTCTGGCTGCTGATCATCGCGTTGGACAGGCTGCGCAGGGCGTCCGGATAGGCCTGGTCGGCGGCTTCCATGCCGTAGACCTGCGGGACGATGTAGAGGACCGATGCAACGACGAGGAGGATGCTCACGAGGCGGAACGCCGCCGGGTCGTCGTCGGTGTCGCGGATCAGCTTCAGGACCAGCGCCCAGAAGAGGATCAGCGTCGCGATCGGGGCCGTGATCGGCAGGCCGATCTTGAGGTAGAGGTTCGGCATCAGGAAGATCATGCTCAGGCCGAGCGTGATCGCCATGAGCGCGTCCCGCATGAGGACGTAGCTGAGCCACCAGACGTCGCCGCCGAAGCGAAGGGTCAGGCGCATCAGGAAGCGGATCACGTACGGCCGGGAGAAGTGCAGGACCAGCGTGAAGGCCCACAGGATCGGCAGCACGGCGGCCACAGAGAGGACCATCCATCCGGAGCCGCCGTTGGTCAGCGCGGTGGCCAGATCGTCAGCGTTCAACATCGGGGGCTCCTAGACGGCCTTCGGGCGGCGGACGACGGTCTGCCGCAGGTTGTAGACGACGGCGGCGATCCCCAGGATCCCGATCAGGGCCGCGGAGAGGTAGGACAGCGGCAGTGCCACGTCCGGGTTCTTCGAGGTCACCAGGAGCGGCATGTACTGGTCGGTGAGCTTCCCGGCGAGGAGCGTCATCTGCGTCCCGAGGAAGTAGGGGCCGACGTAGAGGACGGCACCGAGCCCGATCAGGAGCGTCTGGATGCGCATCCCGCGCAGGTCGCCGTCACCCTTGGTCATCAGCTTGATGAGGAGCGCCGCGAACGCGCAGACCGCGGCCAGGCCGCCCGTGATCGGGAGCTCCTTGGCCTTGACGACGTCCGGGTAGAGGAAGATGAAGCTGCCCAGGAAGACCTGGACAAGGAAGATGTCGCGCAGCGCGACGTAGATGATCCACCACAGGTCCGCGCCGAGGCGGAGCGTGAACTTGCCGGTCGTCCGTGCCATGTAGGGCTGGGCAAGGTGGAGCCCCAGGGCGAGGACCCACAACACGACGAGCGCCGCGGCGATCGTCCCCTCCATGAACCCTTCTCCGGCACTGAACAGGCCGGAGACCTGGTCGGCAGTCACTGAACACCTCCTGTCGCGCTCGTCGTGCCAGTCGACCCGGACGGCCGAACGGCGTGTTGCTCAATCCCATGCGATCCGGGCCCCGCATCGCGCGGCCCGCGCCCGGCCGTCACCGAGACGGACGGACAGCCGTAGACAGCGTCACAGCGGAAGCACCGCGCCGCCTCGGCGCGAGCGCTGGCCTCGGCGAAGCCAACCTGGTGGGCCGTGAACGACCCCAGCTCCACCACCGGCAGCGGCGCGTGGGCACGGGGTCGGGTGGCGAGGTCCAGCACCAGCTTCTTCTCCGGCGGCGTCGCGAAGCGGACGGTCGCACGGATCTCCGCCTCGCCGTCGCGGGCACCCGCCAGGTACTCGTGGATCGACGCCGCGGCACGGCGCCCCGCCGCAACCGCGTCGATGATCGTCTTCGGGCCAGAGACGACGTCGCCGCCGGCGAAGATGCCCGCGCGGCCTGTCGCGAGCGTGCGTGGATCGGCCACGATCCCGGCCCAGCCGCTCACCTCGATCCCGGCCCCCTCGGGGAGGATCGACGGATCCGGCTCCTCGCCGATCGCGACGAGGATCGTGCTGGCCGGGACCTCCCGGACGGACCCCGGGACCGGGGCGTAGACCTGCCGGCCGCGCTCCGTCGTGCCGGTCATCCGCTGCTCCTCGCAGCGAAGGGCCACCATGACGCCGTCGCGGGCGACGACCTCGACCGGGGCAAGCGCGGTGAGGAGCGTGACGCCCTCCCGCACGGCCTCGTCGATCTCTTCCGATTGGGCCGGCATGTCCTCGCGGCCGCGGCGGTAGACCACGGTCACGGACGAGGCACCGCTCCGGATGGCGGACCGGGCCGCGTCCATCGCGGTGCTGCCGCCGCCCACCACGACCACCGGGCCGGTGAGTCGCGGGTTCTCGCCGAGGTTGACCTCCTTGAGGAAGCGGGTCGCGGGAACCACCGCGCGGGCATCGTCGCCGGGGACGCCGAGCCGGCGGCTCTTCGAAGCGCCCGTCGCGAGGAAGACCGCCCGGAAGCCCTCTCGCTCCAGGTCGCCGAGGGTGAAGTCGCGGCCCATCGCGGTGTCGAGCCGGAGCTCCACGCCAAGGTCCACGATCCGCTTGAGCTCCGCCTGGAGGACCTCGCGCGGAAGCCGGTACTCCGGGATCCCGATCGCCATCATGCCGCCCGGGATGGGCATCGCCTCCATGACGGTCACGGGATAGCCCAGCCGGACCAGGTAGTAGGCAGCCGCCATGCCGGCGGGTCCGCCGCCGACGATCGCGACGCGCTCGGGGCGCCGCACGGCGGGCGGGGGTACCGCGGGCAGACGCCCGTGCTCCACGGCAAACCGCTTCAGCGTGCGGATTGCGATCGGCTCGTCCAGGACGTCGCGGCGGCAGGCAGCCTCGCACGGCGCGGTGCAGATCCAGCCGCAGACGGACGGGAAGGGGTTGAACTCGGCAGAGACCGCGTAGGCCTCGTCGAAGCGGCCGGCCGCCACGAGGCCGACGTATCGGCCGGCGTCCGTGCCCGCCGGGCAGGCGACCTGGCAGGGCGCGAGTGGCGACGGCGGGGCGTCGTCGACCATCGTGCGCCACACCTGCCAGGGCTGGGGGCGCTCCGCCGTCTTCCACGTGAAGAGCGGACCCCACGGCGAGTCATGGACCGGCTTGAGCGCTTCACGGGTGACCGCGGAGAGCGGGATCCACCCGTCGGTCATCGCGGCGGGCCGCTCGATCGGGCCCTGGCGCGCCGCGAGCGGTGTCGGCTCTTCCATCACGGAGAGCGTCATCACGGCCGTCGGGCACTCGCGGATGCAGATGGAGCAGCCGATGCACTCGCCGACCTGGATCGGGTGCTCCATCGTCCAGGGCAGCGGAAGGCCGCCCAACCCGGTCTCGATCCCCGGTGCTGTCGGGCGGCTCATGTCGAGCGCCTCGACCGGGCAGACGTCCATGCAGACGCCGCACGTCATGCAATTCCCGTGGTCGATGTCGATGCGATAGCCCATGGCCTGCCTCCGAGCGAATCCGGCAGGTGAAGCATCGGGCCCGCCTGTCCGGGGCACCACGTTCGGTCGAGCAGGAACCCTGCCCGTCCGACCGGGTAGGTGGCGGGGGCCGTTTGGCCCGGGCCGTTTGGCACTCGCAGTACCTGGGGCACCCGCAGCACTCGCAGCCCCGGACCGGCACTCCCCGGCCGGGACCGGCGCTGCCGGATCAGGTCACGCGCCGGGGACCAGGCCCTCGCGGACCGCCCGGGCGGCGACCTCCGTGCGGCTCCCGGCGTGGAGCTTCTCGAGGATGTTGCGCAGGTGGAACTTCGTGGTGTTCTCGGAGATCCCGAGATCGGCCGCGATCTCCTTGTTGCGCAGGCCGGCCACCACAAGCCGGAGGACGTCCACCTCGCGCTCGGTCAGGCGGTCCGGATCCGCTGACGCGGCTCCGCCCCCGGCCGCCGTGGCTCGCTGCGTTGGCCGGGCCACCTCGGAAAGGATCCGCGCGGCCGTCACCGGCGAGATGGCAACCTCGCCGCGCTCCACGGCAGCAAGCATCGAGCGCAGCTCGGGCGCCTCCAGGTTCTTGAGCAGGTAGCCGCGGGCGCCGGCCTTGATGGCCGTGAAGAGGTCATCCTCGTCCTCGCTCGCCGTCAGCATCACGATCGCGATCTCGGGGTGGAGCGCTGCAAGGCGGGTCGTGGCCGCGATGCCCCCGCCACCGGGCATCCGCACGTCCATCAGGACCAGGGCGGGGCGCAGCCGCTCGGCGAGGTCCACGGCGCCGTCCCCGTCGGACGCGACGCCCACCACCTGGTGGCCCCAGGCCTCGAGGAGCGACGCGACGCCGTCGCGGAAGAGCGCGTGGTCATCCGCGAGGAGGATTCGCATCAGGCAGTGATCGGCGCCGCGTCCGGAGCCGGCTCCGGGACGGGCCGGAACGGCGCCACCAGCCGCACGATGGCGCCGCCCTCCGGGCCGTTCTCCCAGTCGAGGGTCCCGCCGATGCCTGCCGCCCGCTCGGTCATCGAGCGGAGGCCGTAGTGCGGACGGCCGTCGGCGGGCCCGTTCGCGGCGAACCCGCGACCGTCGTCGCGAACCGTCACCGTCAGGCGATCGCCCGCGGCACGGAGGTCGATGGTCACGCGCCGGGCACCCGAATGCTTGCGCACGTTCGTGAGCGCCTCGGCGACGATCCGAAAGGCCTGCGTCTCCACATCGGGGTCGAACCGGGCCGACTCGACGTCCGGCGCGGCCTGGACGCCGATGGCGAGCTTCGCGGATTCGGCGACGCCATTGGCGTGGGCGCGGATCGCCGCCACCAGGCCCGCGGCCGGGCCGATCGGGCTGCGCAGTCCCAGGATCGTCTCCCGGACGTCCACGTAGACCGACCGCGCGGCAGCCGACAGCTCGCCCAGCTGGGCGCGCGCTTCATCGACCCGGCCGGCCGCCAGGAAGCCGTCCACCGCCTGCGATTTCGTGTTCACGTATCCCAGCACCTGCGAGAGCCCGTCATGGAGCTCGCGGGCGATCCGCTCGCGCTCTCCGACCACCGCGAGCTCGCGCAGGCGCGCCTCAAGCCGAGCGTTCTCCAGGGCGATCGTGGCCTGGTTCGCGAGGGAGGAGAGCGTCTCGAGCGCATCGGCATCGAAGCCGCGCGCCTCCGGCGCGCCCACGGCGAGCAAGCCGATCGTGGCCCCGCCACGCTGAAGGGGCGCCGCAAGTCGGGCGACAGCGTGCGATGACCCGACGAAGCGCAGGATCTCGTCGGCGCTGGTCGCCTCGGGCGGGTCCCCGGAGCTCGGACCCGGGCTCGACGGGACAGCGAGCAGCGCGCCCGGGATCGCGCTTGTCGCTCGAAGGGCCAGCCGGCCATCGGGGCCGACGAGGAGCAGCACGACGGCGTCGACCGCGAGGAGCTCGCGGGTATGGTTCACGATCGCGTCGAGGACCCGTTCGATGTCGGTCAGTGCCGCGATCGCGACGCTCACGCGATGGAGTCCGCGAGCTGACCTCTCCCGCGCCTCCAGCTCTTGGTTGCGCCGGCGCAGCGCGCCGGTCAACGCGTCGATCCGGCGGAACGCGATCGAGGCGAAGATGGCGCCGAGCGCGAGCGTCGCTGCGACGACGAAGAGCGCATCGAGCGGGAACGGGAACGCCGCGTCGAGAAGCCCGTCGCTCAGGGTCTCAATCGTGCCCACCACGACCGCGGGCACGATGATGAGGAGCCAACGGACGCGATTGGGCACCAGGACCTCGCAGACGGCCCCGCCGGCGGGGTCCCCCGGGGCGGTGTCCGGATCATACGCCGCTGTCGGCGCTGGTCAGCCGCGGCCTTCGGTCGCCTCGTGGCGGGCAAGCACGCGGGTGAGATCGTCGATCGCGTCCCGGAACGCGATCGCGAGGTCGGCGGGAACGACGTCCGCGATCGAGTCCTTCGGCCCATACGCCGCGCGGGCCCGGCGCGCCACGGAGCGCAGCTCGAACGCTGGGGCGTCACGCAGGCGCTCCGGCAGCGGCGCGAGGAACGCCGCCCAGCGGGCCGCGCCCGGAGCGCCCGCCGCCTCCGCCGCCCGGGCGGCATCCAGGATTCGGTCC
>Ga0315268_10003389_pt1 | contig 17594 bp, 24 predicted proteins | sample C1_top_MG_FD_204535 | JGI IMG/M metagenome (GOLD analysis project Ga0315268, IMG submission 204535) | Sediment microbial communities from Yellowstone Lake, YNP, Wyoming, USA - C1_top | ecosystem: Environmental > Aquatic > Freshwater > Lake > Sediment | place: USA: Wyoming | collected 2017-08-01
TCGGGGTTCGAATCCCTGCCGCGGAGCAGAGTACTTGTTAATATAACCTGTTTGTTCTCCAACAGGGTTGCAAAGATTGGAGTTGGCACGATATTTTGGACTTTTTTGTCTTTGACCATAAGTTTTTCAAAGAAAAATCTCAAGTAATGTTTTTTCAAAAAGTCGGGTGCTTCGGTATAAGTCCGGTGCACGTCTCGGGTAAAAGACAACACTTCCTCAATTAAACTAACGTCCACACCTATTTGGCTGTCAACTTCTTGCATTTGGCTATTAAGGTTTAATATTTTATCTTGGATTTCTCCGTGTTTGCGCTTAAACGTTTCCCTATCAATAGTGCTTTCAAGCAACTCGTCCTCAAGTCGGTTTCGTTTTAATTCCAAAGCAACTTTTTGATTTGTGATAGCTTGTTTTTGTTGTGCTGATAATGAACGGTAGCTTTCCAACTTTTCCTTGGTTTTCCTTACAACAACTTCCTTGAACTCGTCGGTGAACTGTACCTTTTTAAGTTGTTGAGCGGCTAATTGCTCTAATTTATTAGTTTCCACATAAGGAGAGGGGCAACCGTTCCGACCCAATTTTTGACAATGATAATAGGATATTTTGCCACCTCTGGCTTTGAGTTTGTGCTCGTTATAGTGATACTCTGCCGTATATCTTTGGCCGCAGTCGGTGCAATACGCAAACCCTCGTAATAAGAAATCGTGCTTCCGACGCCGAGTAATAAAGTTCCGATGTTTGGCTAATACATATTGGCAGGTATCGTATAGCTCCTTTGAAATAATTGGTCTGTGATTACCAATTTGGGATTGTCCATGCCAACGGATAAGTCCGTGATAAAAAGGGTTATTTAATATTATATTTATGGAGTTATGGCCAAGTGGTGAACCGTTTTTTGCCGTGACGTTTTGTTCGCTTAACCAGTCTTGTAACTCCAATATTGAATAACTGCCGGTCGCATAAAGTTCAAACAATTGTTTGATAATTGGTGCCAGATATTCGTCCGGTACGCAGGATTTCCTCTCACGGTCCCCACCAACACTGCGATAGCCCATTGGAGGAGGTGTAGGTTGCCAACCCTCTCTGAATTTTTGCATAAGAGCGTCTTTTGTTCTTTGACTATTAACTTCACTCTCCCATTGAGCAACGCTGGCAAAGATATTGGGAACTAAACTTGTGCCTTCACTTAAATCACCTTCCATTACAGATATGAGTTTTATACCTTTGTTTTTTAAGTCACTGTACATTCTGGTAAAGTCGTTTAGGTTACGGGCGAAACGGTCAATTTTATAAAAGATTACTGCCTCCGGTGTCTGTTCGTTTATAAGAGCCAACAACTCTTGTAATGCTTTCCTATCGGCGGTTCTCGCACTTTTACCATCGTCAATAAAGAGGCGTGGATTAGTACAACCCTTTGATTGAGCCAATTCAACGCAAGCTCTTTTTTGGTTGTCCATTGAAAACCCTTCGGTAGCTTGTTCGTCTGTTGAAACCCTAATGTAAATATAAATATTTTTCATAGCTATATGATGACAATAAGTATTATTTAATAATACTACTTTTAAGACCTAAACTAATTAACTTATTTCTCACAATTTCATTTCCTTTATTAGCTTTTATTCTTGGATATGTATTTTTATTCGGAACATCATTTCCCCTATGTAACGGAAATACACTACCCAAGTGAGCGGAAATGGGTTTCCGCTCTAATGATTTTGCAAGGGTGTATGTGTTTGGTCGGTTGAAACCAGTCCGGGTCCAGTAAATCAATTCGGATTTTTCCAATTCGTTTAATAGTGTCCTAACATGACGTTCTGTCCGGCCTAAAATATTTGCCAATCGTTCTTGTCCGGGGAAACAGGTATCGTTTTGTCTGCAATATTTCAATAAAACACAATAAAGATATCTGGCTGGTAATGATAGCTGTGAATTTTCAAGCATAAGATTAGGCACTCTGGTAAAGTTTTTCATTTTTGTCTTGTATGTATTTATTTGTGTTGTCTACTTTCGCAATGGCATAGCGTTTATGTTTTATTTGCTCAAGCACAAGGTTTACCCACTGCTCCGCCGCTTGTTCAATTCGCTTTTTATCCTCTATTCCTTGTGATTGAGTTAATTTATTGTCCATAGCCGTAATGCTCTGAATTCTTTGAAAAAACTAAATCCTTTAATGTCTTTAAGCTGTTTACGAACTGCTTAATATTGCCGTCGGCTTTTTGGGACCAGTAATCGGAGGAGAGGGGTTCACAAAGGCCTTGATTATCAAAGACAAACCAAAAATACTTACCGTCTGGCTCAAGCCCAAGAAGTTTTATGTTTTGGGAGTAAATCCAAGAGGCCTCAAAAATATCTTTTGTTTTGTAACTCTCATTTTGTCTCATGGTTAAAGTTAATCACCATGAGGCAGTGAAAGGAGGGGGGCAAAGGGGTGGAGTTATTTTCTTTTTTTCAGCTTTTTCCTATCGTCTCTTGCGTCCTGTTTACATTTATCGTCGCAGTATAGTCTATGTTGTCTGCTCTCTTTTGTTATAAATTTGCCACACGAAGCGCAGTTAATAAGTCTTTGATTTAGCATTGTTAGGGTTATCGCATCAAGAAAAAGTGATGAAATGCCGTTTTTGTCGGAATAGCTTAATAGGATATGGTTTGGTTTTATCTGCTCGTTTTGTAAAACATTCGTGGGGTTGGAAACTCCTTTAAGGTATTGGTTGGTTGAGTTGGGGTATCCTGCAATTAGTCTTACTCCCAACAGTCCATCATTGAGTAAATCAAGCATATCCGGAGTTATAGTTGACCGTTGTAAATGATATATGAGGGTGCGTAATGCTACTTGTAGTTGTTTGAAAGCCTCAACAAAAAGGATTTCTCTTTCCAAGTCTATTGGAGGGACGAGCTTATATTTTTGACAAAAATCTTTAATTTCATTTTCGTCTTGAGACTTAAAGTTCAAAAACTCTGAAAGTCGGTTATATGGGTAAGTATATTTTTTCGCAGAGTAATCTCTGAAAAAATCACCCACAACAAAATCGAAATACTTTTTGTCTTGTTTTGTCATACCAGTATTTTAGCCCTGATAAAGCTATTTTACTGCGTTCGTGTCATCGAGGATATTATGAAGTGAAGTTATTCTCAAGTAGTAGCCAAAAGGGTCTTCAGTTCTGAAATCTTTCAAGCCCCAAGGTTTAGTTTCCAGCTCTTCGACTACATTGGCAAAACTTTTGACCTTTTCATAATACGCTTCAATGTCTTTGACCATTATGACTATTTCAACTCCATAACCTCGTTTAGTGTCTTTTGGAAATCTCTTGAAGTATGACTGCTCATACACGTGTTCATTCCCGGCCCAAAAACATAGTATATTATCTCCCATTTTCAAAATCAGATAACCCTTGTGTCCCTCTGGTTGACGTTCCCAAGTCACTTCAAACCCAAGTTTTCCGTAGTAATCTATTACCTTTTCAAAATCTGGGACATGTAACTCAAGTAAAATGTTATTTTGTGCTGGTTTCATATAGACGAAGTATATCAAGCTACTTTGATGATGACCAGTGACACTGACCCTATGAAGTTAATATTGAATTGTTTTTTGATTGCTTCCCATTACCCCGTCAAAATAGATTGTAAGTTGATGATAACCAGAGTTAATATTCCTTGAATACTCCCCAACGTAGTGGATATCGTAGTATTCCTCCTCCTCTTTGGTTAAGGGATTAGTTGTACTGGACAGCCTATCCCTCATTTCGGCGGCTTTTTTGTCGTTATAAATAAAAATGAAAGCGTTACGGTCCTTTTTTGTATCGCTCTTTAACTTTTCTCCAAGCAAAGCAATATCAGTTTCGTTGAAATTCTCGGGTGAGATAACAACGACTTTGCCAAAGCCGCCATTGGGTATCTCCCAAGTTTTAATTACTTCATAATCAATTGTTTTTACCTGTGTTGGGGTAGCACTCTCCGTATTAGGCAAGGGTTGACCAGTCTTTGTTTTATTGGTATCACTTGTAACCCCGAACAGCACGAAAAAAGCCACAGTAAATATTACCAATCCAATTTTTGCGTTTTTAGCTTCTTTTTCAGACTTGTTTCGGAGAAACCTTGCTGGCCATTTGAAAACAGCGATGGTTGATACGAGGCATATTAAAAAGAGAGTTATAAATACATTTTCCATAGGCCGATTGTAGCACAAATTAGGACTTATCGTCTCTGGATATATAGTATTCCCTCGGTTAATTTAGGTCAATGAGTGATATAAGGGTGGTGTTTGGTAAACACCTGCGAAAGTTAAGAGATGAAAGAGGGCTGACCCAAGAGCAGTTGGCTGACAGGGCCGGCATGCACTTTACCTATGTTGGCCAAATTGAGCGAGGCGTGAGAAACCCGTCTCTTATTAACCTACATAAGCTCGCAAGAGCTCTTAAAATAAGTGGCGGCCAACTAATGCCATTTTGAGACTTATCTTCTTTGTTGGTGATACAATGTGGCCATGGATAGTAAGGTTGCGGGTGTTGTAATAAACGAACTAAATAAGACCGGATTATTTTTGGAAAGCATAGTATTTACTTCCTTACTAAGACACCCTGAATTTGAAGCAAGGAGAGAGGAACCCTATGTTGGTTATACATCGGAGGGTTTTGAAGGAACAATAGACGTTTTGGCTATTTCCAAAATACATGACGGTTTACTGTTATGTCTTCCGATTGAATGTAAAAAGGCCGACCCTAAACAAAAACATTGGGTTTTTGAAGGCAGAAATTCAGATGAAGAGCCCACGTTTCCCTTTGAATACTACGAGGCTGGCAAACAGAGCTTTAACTACAAGAAAAACATCTTCTTTCCAACCTTGGGATATAACGGAATGGGGTATTTTGATAAAGCTATACAAAGTTTTGAGTTTAATGAAACTACCGGCAACATAAATAGAGATACACATTTAGGTAGGCCATACGACGCCATGAACCAGTCAAATGAAGCTGTAAGCAGTTTTATTGACGAAAGACGTTTAAGGATATTTGAAATTGCAGGAGTGGGAGTAAACCAAACGGACATTTTATTTATACCCACCGTTATTACAACAGCTGACCTTAGCATGCTTGAATATAAACCGGATGATATAAATTGGAGTAGCGGACAAATACCGGCAGATAAATTAAAACTTATTGAAAAAGGCTGGGTGCATTATGAGTTTCCCTTACCTTATAGCTTGAGGTCACGTACGAACAACGGGGTTGGTCCAGTAAAACGACCTTCTTTTATCGTAAATTCAGACAGATTTTCAGATTTCATCACTGGACTACTTAAAGATTGCAAAAGATATATTCTTGACCTTGTGTAAAGCAATAAATGAAACAAGACAAAAACCAATTATTAGCAGACCCACCGATAACTTCCAAGTCGGAAGACCGATTAGGGAGGGCTCCATTAGCCGAAAAGATTGCAACAATGATAAACAAATTTGATGGTCAAGATAGTTTTGTTATTGGAATTGAAGGTGTTTGGGGTTCGGGTAAAACTTCATTTATTGAGTTGGTGTTGGAAAGCCTTGGAACACAAAACAAAGAGAAGTGGAAAATAGTGAGGTTTAACCCGTGGGTATTTTTCAACGTAGAGGCACTCTATCTGGATTTTTTTGCCGAGTTGGGTAAAGTTACTGGGAATAAAGATATATTGAATTACGGTAAAAGAATACTTCGTAAAGTAGAAATTGAACCACAAGTGTCAATTCCTTTCCTTAACTTTTCGTTAGGTAAACTAAAAGCAGACGATAGAAGCCTGAAAGAAATTAGGGACGAAATAGAAAGGCAGTTTGTAAAAAGTGGTAACAAAATGATAGTGGTTATTGATGATATAGACCGCTTGGATAAGGAGGATGTGAGAGAGATATTCAAGATGGTTAAAGTTAACGCTAATTTTCCAAATACCATTTATTTGCTTGCGTATGACAGAACCAAAGTTGAGAATATTTTGACGAAAGACAATTTCCCGGGTAGCGAGTATCTTAAAAAAATTGTCCAAGTTAGTTTTGCATTACCCAAACCGGAGCCCAACCAAATATATGAGGTTCTTGGTGAGAAATTAGATAATCTTTTGGATAGTGACGAGTTGAAAAATATTATTAAAACCTATTGGGATACAAAAAGGTGGGGAAACATTTTTGTGGGAGGGTTCAGAGATGTTTTCAAAACCATAAGAGATGTAAAAAGGTTTATAAGCTCATGGTTACTTGACTACCTTATTGTTGGTTATAATGAAGTTAATCCAATTGACTTTCTGGGTGTGGAATTGATTAGAGTATTCGCCCCCGATGTTTATACTGAAATTTCCGGAGCCAAAGAACTATTTACCAAATTGGATAGCAACTATGTTGGAGCGAGAGACGATAGGCCTCAAAGGCTTGAAGATATAAAGAAAATCTTGGAAAAGTCGCCCCAAGAAATTAAAACCAACATTACCGAAGTTTGTCGTCAACTTTTTCCTCAAGTGGACGGATTGTTTACAAACACCCACTACTCTTATGATTGGGCAGTTGGGTGGAGGCAGTCTATAAGAGTGTGTTCCGAAGACCATTTTGATACGTACTTCTTATTGTCGGTTCCAACGGGGAAAATTGCTCAAAGTGACCTAAATTTTTATGCAAACTCCCTAAATAAGAAGGGGCAGTTATTTAAGCAACTGAAACTTGTAAGTCCAGAGGTGAAACTCAAAACAACCCTTGATTATTTGATGGACAAGTTGGACAGCTTTAACCAGACAAATCTTACAAGATTTATAGAAGAACTGTTCTTATTTGGAGATACAGTAAATGTGGAGCCCTCCCCGGCCTTTGAGAGTGTTCCGCACAAGATTAGAAGGTTGTGTTACCACGCAATAAAGAGACTTGGTGAAAAAAGGGGTTCAGTAATCAAAATTGTATACAAAAAGACACCCGCAGTGTATACCTCAACCTTTTTTGTCGGATATTTAATTTCTGAGTATGAGGACTATGTAAATAAAAAGGAAACAGATACTCCTTTGATTGATAAGGAAAGTGATATTCAAATCTTAAGGAACTTGGCGGTGTCCAAAATAAGGGAAAAGTTAAAGAAAGATAAAAATTTACCTGAAAAACATTTAGCGGCCTTTTTACTTTGGCTTAATATGTTTGGACATAATGATGAAGTTAAAAAATATATTAACAGCATGCTTACAAGTAACACGCGTACCATAGAAATATTGAGCGCATTTAAGACAGCTTACTTTTCTACTGGTTTCGGTGACTATGTTTCAACGAAACACGATAAAATTGATACTAAAAGCCTGGAAGTTCTGGTAGGGTTGCCTGCAATTGATAGTGCAGTTGAGCGAGTAGTGACGGGTAATCTCTCGGTTAAAGAAAAAAGCATTATTACCTTATATCAAGAAAGCAAGAAAAAAGGTGATTTTTAATCTTTATGAAACAAGATTTGAATGAGCAAATAAACATTAGGCGCATGAGGGAAGAAGACTTGAACTTGGTAATAAAAGAGGGCTTGAATACACCTGAGTTTAAGACCGGAACCGAAGCAACTCAGTTTTATGGTCTTGAAACATTGAAAAGATGGGTGAATGACCCCAATGGCGCAACTCTGATTGCAGAACATGAAGGAAAAATAGCAGGCTTTCTTCTTGGTTACTATATGTCAGGCCCAAATGACGGGTATATTAACTGTACTGTCGTGTTATCAGAGCACAGAAGAAAAGGTGTTGGTACGTTATTGCAGGAAAAGGCTATATCTGAGTTTGAGAAAAAAGGACCAGAAGGTCATAAATGTGACCATATTTTTTGTGTGGTAAGTGAGACAGATACCCCTATGCTAAATCTGAAAGAAAAAGTTGGTTTTGAAGTTGGGGGGAAATTTCATTATGTGGAAATGATGTTACCTCATAAAGGAAAAGAAAACTTTTGAATATGCTCAATTTTGGTCAAGATATCGCTCAAATAGGTGGGTGGTTAACCAAGGAGGAGGGCGAGTTTCTCTATGGGAGTGCGAAGAACTTATCAAAGAACACAAAGATTGTTGAAATTGGGTCGTGGAAGGGCAGGTCAACAATTTGTTTTGGAAAGGGAGCGCAGGATGGCAGTGGGACGGCTGTATATGCAATTGACCCCCATATTGGCTCGTCTGAACATAAAAAGTGGTTTGGTGAGGTAAATACCTATCGTGAGTTTAAGGAAAACATTAGTAATGCAGGAATAGCAAAATATATCCAACCAATTAAAAAAACTTCGGAGGAAGCCGAAAAGGATTTTATTGGCGGTGCTGATTTTGTCTTTGTAGACGGTGCGCATGAGTACGAATTTGTTAAGAAAGATTTTGAACTTTGGTTTCCAAGACTGAAAGACGGTGGCATTATGGCATTTCATGATTGTTGGCATGCTCCGGGAGTACAATTGCTGACTGCGCAAATCCTACTTTCTTCGTATAGGATAAGGAGGCCGAAGTTATTAGACACCTTAACAATAATTGAGAAAGTAAAACAAAATACAATTCTTGACAGAGTTTATAACTTTATCTTTGTACTTTATCGTTTGTTTTTTGGTTGGGTAGGAACCATAAAAATGGATAATTTTGGAACCGTGTTGAAATAAAATCAGCTATAAATTAGCCCCCTTTGCCTCCATTGCCTTCTGTGCTTGTAATGCTAATTCCTCGTAGTTGGTTGTCTCAGTTTCCAGACTATCAAGTATGCGTGCAATTTTATCTGGCTCAACTTGAGCAGTTTCGGTTCTTGTAGCGAAGAATGGTTGGCAACTGCGATGTTTCTCGGCAAAGAACCGGAGGTTACGCCAATCCTCATCGTTAATTGGTGAACCTTGACGCACTTTTTCGTCAATTTGGATTATTAGGCGGGTAAAAATACTGTTTACCATTTCCCCCGGATAACGTTGAAATGCCTCTATTTTTTCGCAAAACCAGTCATTTAGCCTGACCTTACGATAAATTGTGTCCTTGTGCTTCGTTAGGTCGGCTCTTTCAATAGCATGATAAAGAGTATTGCCAAGTTTCAAGAACGGCGACATGTCATCAAGCCATTTGACGTATTGCTCGTCGCTGTAAGGCTCTCTGCCGGTAGTATTTGTATTTGATGGTTCCATATTAGGCTTTGGCTAAGGCCAATTGAGGTGCTGACTGCAATTTCTTGATTTGTTCCCAACGTTGACGGAGTTCACCCATAAAGCTATTATTTTGGAAAGCGACGAATATCTTATCAAAGGCTTTTTGTATAGTAATTTCTCGCTTGGGGAGCACTTCGGCAAGCTCAGTGCAAGCCTTTCGGTTTTACTCAAGGCAAGCTATTAAAAGAGTATGTGGTTTGTGTATTTACTTCTTTGCGACCAGAAAACTTTTTATGTGGGTATAACGCCAGACTTAAAAAGTAGACTGGAAGAGCACAGAAATAAATTGTCATTTTTTACTAAAAAGTTTTCTGACATTGAGATTGTTTATGCTGAAAAGTATTCAGATAAATATATGGCTGCGAGAAGAGAAAAGCAGCTTAAGGGTTGGTCAAGCGCAAAGAAAAAGTTGTTAATTGAAGGAAAGCTTGGTATAAACTCGTGTACTGAGCTTGTCGAGGTTCTCAATCGGTAGATTTGATTTCGAATTTATCTTGAGCTTGCCGAAAGATCCCTGCCGTGGAGCCAGTTAGCACTTAATATACCCAAAAGTGTTATATATAAATATATGGGTAAAAATATTAAAAATTTCTCTCAAAAAAGATTTGGTGCCTTGTCTTCAGCTTTGGTTGCTGGAATATTGATAATTGTTGCTTTGAGTGGGGGATTTTATTTATTCAACAGACAAAATCACAGGCTTTCTTCGTCGATAGTTTCTCCGGGTATTGGTAATAAAGATGTAATTGGTTGGAAGACTTATTCGAACAGTCAATTTGGATACTCACTTAAACTTCCTCCTGAATTCCGATTTGAAAAGACCGATCAAGATACTGATGTAGAAATGGTAACAATAACCTCACCGGACAAATCGTTTTCTATTAATTTACAATCAAGCAGATCTTATACAGTTATGGAGGATTGGGTGAAAGGAACATTTGGCACCACGTACATTAATCAGATAAAAGTTAACGGTGATACATCAAGTCTTTTAAGAACCAGCAATAATAATTATCCAAGGAACAATAGCTACGAGGTCGGATATTATGTTTATAGAAATCCGATTTTCTACCAACTATATAGTCAACAATTGAAGCCTGAGTATGTTGATCTATTCAAAACTATTGCCTCAACATTAAAAACACAGCAAATAGATAATAAATTTGAAATATCTTCAAATAATCAGAAACGATCAAATACACTCTTCAATTTGACTTCGTCCATCACGACCCCAACGACAAAATGGAGAAAATTTACAGATTCTTTTTATAGAATGACTATTGCTTATCCAAGTGGATGGAAGGCTGAGAATTTGCCCAAAAATTACGATAATCCATCAACCTTTGAAATAAGCACCGGTACAACTTATTCTTCTGTATCAACAGAGAAGAAGGGGGTATGGTTGCGTGTTGGAGACTTTCAACAATTTTCAACGGCTGGGGGAGTGTGTTACAACCAAATATGTGAAGAGGTAGGTAAAGCAACAGTTACTATTGAAGGCAAACAATATTCAACATCAATTATTCGAGCATCGTCAAACAAATATGGCGACCCGAAGCAAAATGTTTTCGGTTATTACGCTTTTCAATTTGATTTAACAGATAAAGGTTATTCGATGAGCGGTTATTCAAAACCTTATAATCCGGCAGTAACGGCATATTTTTATACGCCAAAAGAAGGACAAACTATTATCGATATTATTTCTACAATTATTTACTGAGCTCGGGACTATAGCAAGCCTAAAGTCAAAGAAAGTTGTGGATATAGGGGTGAACTGTGTGGTTATATTAGAGTTACGATTCCCGAGCCAAAAGACCAAGTACACTCTTCAATATAACTTGGTTTGATAAATTGGTAAAATATGAGGGATGCAGGATGAGATTATTGCCAGATTGAAGCGAGAGTATCCGGGTAAAAGTATTGTATTAAATCCTGAAGTCAATCCGACAGAGATTTTATGTGAGATTGAGCCATCGAGTAAACACTCTGAATATAGTGAAGCAATTGCTTACATAAACAGTTCTTCGCCTCACAGACACCTGAAAGCCACAGAAACATATAAAGTGGAATCAGGAAGACTCACACTTTATTTGGATGGAGTTTCTAAAACAGTTAGTGAAGGTCAATCTGCTGTTATCAAACCGAAAGTGATTCATTGGGCAGATGGAGATTGGGCTAAAGTTTGGGTAAGGTCAGAACCAGGGTGGACTTTTGAAGACCATTTGCAGGTGGATAAGGCGGTATCGGCTGGAGGGGTTATTGTGCGGGACGGGAAGATTGTATTTGTAAAGTTTCCAGAGGGTGAGGGAATAACTTTCCCAAAAGGACATGTGGAAAAAGAAGAAACTTATGAACAGGCGGCATTGCGGGAGGTTGGTGAGGAAACCGGACTAAAGGACTTGGAACTGGTAAAGAAACTGGGAATGGTTACCAGACCAGCAATCGAAAAGGATGGAAAAGTTGTAATTAAAGATATTCATCTGTTTTTAATTAAAATTGTTGGCGAATCTAAGGGAGAAGCGGAGGAACAAACGGAATGGCTAACTACAGAAGAAGCTCTAAAAAGACTAATGCCGCAAGAAGCGGAGTTTTTGAAAGCAATTAAACCGGAATTAAATTAGGTTTGCAGTCTAAGCTAAGTGGAGGAAGATCAAAAGAGCTTAATTCCTGAACAATCTTGATTAGCCTCACAATGCTTTCGTTTATAGCTGCAGTATTGCAGATATATACAAAACCAGGCGAAATTTATGAGCCGGAATGGTTTTGAAATATGTTGAAACTTGGGTTTGGGAGTCAAATGACCAAGTACACTCTTCAATATAACCTAACTTAGGAATATTGATACATTAAGAGGAGTAGAATGTGGGTATGGCTTTGAAATCGATTCAAAAACAAGTTGACGATTGGGTGAGTCAATATAAACTGGGGTATTTTAAACCGTTGGAGATCTTAGCCAGATTGACCGAAGAGGTGGGAGAAATGGCCAGGGAGGTCAACCATATGTTCGGACCGAAGAAGAAAAAACCGTCGGAGGACACGAATGACTTGGGGGATGAAATGGCAGATATTATTTTTACATTGTGCTGTATGGCCAACTCGCTAGGAATAGACTTGGATAAGTCCTTTAAGCGAGTGATGGATAAATATAATGGCAGGGATAAAAATAGGTGGGAAAAAAAGTAGAAGGGTATACACTTCTTGAAGGTTCTGTGGTTTTTTTGTTAAAGTTAAGTAGATATGGAAATTTCAATTTTCTTGGCTAGATTTTGGGGTAGTTTGTTTTTGATTCTCGGTTTGTCTTCTATGGGTGCCAAACTCCTAGGAAGAATAATTCAATATACCGAAGATAAAACCATTACGGTGTCGACAGGATATATTACTTTCCTGTTAGGTCTGGCTACAGTTGTTGCCCATAACCTGTGGGTTCCCGATTGGAGAGTTGCGGTCACTATTTTGGGGTGGATAACACTATTAAAAGGAATTGAAAAAATTGCTTTCCCTGACCGGGTCAATAAGATAGCAATGAAGTTTAAAGGGGGACAGATACTTTGGGGATTTGTTATTTTTTTAATCGGTGCCGTGTATTTTTGGATGAGCTTTAAATAGTAGAGACTTTATTGAAAACATTAATTGTATTATGATGGGTGTATGAAGAAAGATGATAAGGCAGAAGAATGCTGTGAGGGGAAAATGAATTTTAATAAACACCATTCTCATAATCATGGAGGATCAAATGCAATTTATGGATTGGGTGTAGTTGGAGCACTGTTTTATTTTTTACAGGGTGCCACTACTTTGGGTATGGTAATAGTCGGGATAGGAAAAGCAGTTTTTTGGCCGGCAATTTTAATGTTCAAACTACTGACTTTTTTACAGATTTAGTTTTGAATAAATGGCTTGACGGAAATCGTAAAGATGACACATGAACATTCTATGGCACAAGTAGATGGTATGGAGGGACATAGTAAGGTGAAGATTACAAAAGAGCAGAGAGAATTGTACTCAATATTAAGAGATATGACAAAAGAGGCGGAATTGCCATCTGACCTGCCAATAGAATTATTGAAATATGAATCTGTGCGGGTTTTGACTGATCAGCGTCTATTGGCGGAAGTAATCCATGCAACCGGTGGAGCAAATCTCGGGATCTTTAAAAAGGCATACCCAAATATATTTGTATAAATTAAGCTTTCATTTACCTCCATGAAAATAACGATATTAGGTCATGTATGTATCGACAAAAACACTTCGGAAAATTCTTCATATACCGCGGCCGGGAGTCCGGCGATGTTCATGAATAAAATATTTAAGCAATTACCCGATAATCAAGTTACGATAATTGCTCCATACGGAACAGATTTTTTAGCATATAAGAATGACGTAAATATCTATCCAAAAAATCCCGCAGGTGAAAAGACATTAATTTACGAAAATATAACTAAAGCCGGAACCAGACAACAGAAAGCACATAATAGGGAAGCAGCCAAACCCGTACCGATTAATAATCAAACTAGGGAAATAATAGCCGAATCTGATATTGTATTTTTAGCGCCTCTGACAGCAAATTATTCACCGGAATATTTAAGGAATATATTTTCCCTCACCGGATCAAAAACTCTAAAAGTACTTTTACCACAAGGGTATTATCGGGATTTTGATAACAAGGACAATGTTCACACGGGGTCATTTAAGGATGCGAATGAGATACTACCATTGGTAGATATGGTGATAGTCTCAGAACAAGATCATGCAGATATGCCGGCTTTGTCTAAAAAATGGGCCAGTAAATATAAAATAATAGTTATTGTTACTCTGGGTGAAAAAGGGGCTATTGCAGTTACATCAAAAAAAATAGTGAGGTTGCCAACAAGAGCTGTGTCTGTAAACAAAATAGTGGATTCGGTAGGGTCGGGTGATATTTTTGGTGCAGGATTTGCATATCAGTATCAACAAACTCACGATTTGAATAAAGCCGGAAGATTCGCCAACGAACTGGCGAGACAATGTCTGTATTACACACCGAATGAAATAGTTATAAATTATCAGGTGTTAATACATTGATTGGGGGAGGGGTATTCCTGCTATAATAGCCTCAGTAAAGTTGATGTCTCAAAAGGAGGTGTTTAAATATAAAAACAGCAGGAAAAAAAATCGGAATTATCACTCACTTCTTTGATAGAATTGGTGTGGGAATTATTAAACTTAGTGGAAAGATAAAAGCAGGAGATAAAGTAAGAATACAAGGAGGGACAACCAATTTTGAGCAAGAAATTGCCGAAATCCAATTGGAGCATAAAAGTATTCCGGAAGGAAATAAAGGTCAGGAGGTGGGTATAAAAGTAAAAGAAAAAGTAAGAGATGGGGACAGTGTTTACATTTTGTAATAAGCCACCTTATTTCTTATTGATTGATGATGAAGCTGGAATTATTGCGTTCACATTGAATTAGCCCTAAAATGTGTAGATGTCAGAGGTAGCAGACAGATTGATTAAAGCCGGTCAAGAGGAAGCCAGAACCAGGCCAAGACTTCGGGGTAATAACCAAAATCCAAGGCAGGTAGAACTGAGAAAAGAATTGGACTTGGATACCATAAGAAAAGCCAGGGCTGATTTTGATGCAGGTAAAATCAGTCTGGAGGAATTTAATAGAATAGCCGGTCGTAAATAGATTTAAATAAAATTTACTTTAGTGCTTCAGCATGAATTTAATTAAATATAAACCGACATTGGTTGTCGGAGGAATGGTTTTGGTTATCGGAATTGGTTGGCTAGCTTCTTTCTTAATACTATTAAGTGCCCCGCAACCAAAATCTCAAGAGGAGGAAGTTTTTACGATTGCAATGAAATCCACTGAAGCAGCCATTGTTGATAAATTGAAAAATCAGGGGTTTATTCGTAATACTTGGGCGTTTAATCTAGTGCTAACAATCAAAGGTAAACATGACAAAATTGAGTCAGGAGGATATTACATTACAAAAAACTTAAACGCCTGGCAGGTGGCAGATAAATTGACTACAACTCCCGATATGAAGTGGGTGGTTGTTCCTGAAGGATTAAGGAAAGAAGAAATAGGCGAAATATTAGCAAAGACTTTTAATTGGAGCGGTGACGAACTGGATAAATGGACAAATACTTACACTGCTATGAAGTTTGACTATATTGAAGGGGTATATTTTCCTGATACATACCTCATCCCTACTAAAGAAAACGGATTAGATATTGCCAATCGCATGATTAGACATTTCGATGAAAAGTTTGCTCCCTACCTCCCTCAATTTACAGAACAAAATATTATTTGGACAACAGGACTGCGACTTGCCTCGGTAGTTCAGAGAGAAGCGGCGGGAGAAGGGGATATGCCGCTTATTGCGGGAATTCTTTGGAATAGACTTTTAAAAGAGATGAATTTAGAAATAGATGCTACGGTGCAATATGCCAGAGGAAAAACCGAGACGGGTTGGTGGGCACCGATTAAAGCGAGTGATATTACTGAGATTGATTCTTTATACAACACTTACAAATACAAAGGATTGCCTCCGCATCCAATTAGTAATCCGGGGATTAGTGCTATAGAGGCGGTTTTAAATCCAACCGAAACAGATTGTCTATATTACCTTCATGATGATAATAGACAAATTCATTGTGCGGTGACCTACGAAGAACATAAAGCGAATATTGAGAAGTATTTGAAGTAGGATTTACTTTCGTCAGCGAAATTTCAGACTACTGAATTATAGTGGGGATATTATCTACGGAAATATTATGAAAGGAGCGAGTGTAATGAAATAAAATATTTCGAGTATGCTAAAGGCAAAATACAGCTCCCGGTATTATACCCGGGAGCTGTAATGGTATCCAGGGGTAATATTAAATAGTTACATTGTTAACAACGTTTAATATAATCATTTTATGAAAGAAATGGAATCCAGGGTATCAAAGTTTCCCCGGGAGCTTCGTCATGTCGGAGGGTCGTTGGTGTGGGAAGGACTTTTACGTCGGTTGAATCTTGAGTTTTCTGAAGAAAGCCGACAAAATCTTTTAGCAGCAAATCTACTTCTTAAAAAATATTCAGAGGTAGTATATGTAAATCATACCTCCTCAATGGAAGATATGGAGTTGCCAGTTTCGATGGTATTAACTTTTTTGACAAACACCAAACGGATTATTGGTCCGGTGGCTATGCAACACTATGATCCTGGCCGCGACTGGAAAAATGCCGTACTTCTCCGCTTATTAAAACCATTAGGTATTGAGATTTTCCCTATTGTCCAGCCTGTGGGTATAGATGAAAAGGCGACAATGTATAGCGATGAAAAAACATTACAAATGAGTGCCGACTTAAGAACTGCAACTACAAATGCCGTGAGAAATCCCGGTACGGTTTTCGGTATTACCCCGGAAGGAACAAGAAGTCCTAATGGGAGACTGTTGCCTGCAAGAAAGGGAATAGGGTATCTTGAAAGTTATGACCCCAGCGACACATTGCGTTATATTCCCGTGGCAATTGTACTTAAAAAGTTTTATAGTTCCCCAAAAATTGAGGTGGGTCAACCCTTAAGTTTAGGAGAAATGAATATAAATAATAAAACTCTACCGGAAGATCCAAAAGAAAGGGCTCAGATTCTGGCAAACGCTCACATGCAGAGACTCGCGGGAATGCTGCCTTTGGAGATGAGAGGCGTGTATAAGGTATAATTTGGTGAATGGCGGATGTGCGGGCATTGGAAAAAAAGATTAAGGAACTGGAGGAAAAGGTGGCATTTTTGGAATCTGATAAGGAATATATGGATGCACTTTATGAGAAAGCCAAGGAATTGGTGGTAAAGCACAATAAAGCCTCGGTATTATTTTTGCAGAAAAAATTTATGATTGATTTTAGAAGAGCGGAAACGATTTTGAGTAGATTGAAAAGTGAGAACTTATGAAGTTGTGGTATTTAATTGCGGGATTATTAGTAATATTGGTTCTGGGAAGAATGATAAATAGTCGACAAAGGGTGTCGGAGAAAAAACTTGAGCAGAAAGTAATAACTGTGGTGGAGAATAAAAAGAGCGATTATGTTTTTCCGGTGGAGGAATTTGAGAAAAGAATTACTAAAAAAACATTCGGGATGTATGTAACCCCAAGCAATTCACCGGTAAAACCGGAAAGATTTATCGGATATCACACCGGTGTAGATGTGGAATACGGAGATGTAATTTCTGATGTTCCAATTAAGGCAATTGCAGATGGAAATGTGGTGGTATCCCGACAGGCATCGGGGTATGGAGGAGTAGTGGTAATCAAGCATGGAGAAATTTATGCTATTTATGGACACTTGAGGTTATCGAGTATGGTAAAAGAGAGAGTAATGGTTACCAAAGGCGAGCAAATCGGAGTATTGGGAAAAGGATTTAGTTCTGAAACGGATGGTGAAAGAAAACATTTGCATTTTGGGGTTTCTAAAACAAATTCCATAAAGGGATATACAG
>Ga0315268_10003391_pt1 | contig 17590 bp, 16 predicted proteins | sample C1_top_MG_FD_204535 | JGI IMG/M metagenome (GOLD analysis project Ga0315268, IMG submission 204535) | Sediment microbial communities from Yellowstone Lake, YNP, Wyoming, USA - C1_top | ecosystem: Environmental > Aquatic > Freshwater > Lake > Sediment | place: USA: Wyoming | collected 2017-08-01
ATCGATAAATTTGACAGAAAAGCTTTTAAATAAAAGGAAAAATGACAATTCTCTTTGAATGACCTGATTCACAAGAGAGATGTACTGGCAGACTGAAGGAATTTTTAGCGGGCCCGACGGGATCGCGAATCCAAAAATCTATTCTTACACCGCGAGGGAGGCTGATTTCTTATGATGAGCCAGATTCTTTTATGGATAGGATTCAGCCTTTTTGTGATTGCCATGCTTGCCTTGGACTTATTGATTTTCCACCGTGAGGCTCATGAAATCAAAGTGAGGGAAGCATTGTTGCTGAGCGCATTCTGGATTGCCCTCGCTCTCCTGTTCAATCTTGGGATATACTTCTGGCGGGGGTCTGAGGCAGCCCTTCAATTTTTTACCGGTTACCTTATTGAGAAGTCTTTGAGCGTGGACAATCTATTCGTCTTTTTACTCATCTTCACCTATTTTGCCGTTCCCCCATCCTACCAGCACAAGGTGCTTTTCTGGGGCATTCTTGGGGCACTCCTGATGCGTGCGGTCTTCATCCTAGCAGGCATAACGCTCATCTTGAAGTTCCATTGGGTCATCTATGTCTTCGGAGCCTTCCTGTTGTTCACGGGAGTAAGGATGGTATCACAAAAGGAAACAAAAATCCGTCCTGAGAAAAATCCCATAATAAGACTCTTCAGGCAGGTCATGCCGGTTTCAAATGAATACAGTGGGGGAAAATTTTTTTTGAGGGAGGCGGGACGTCTGGTAGCTACACCCCTCATCATTGTATTGATTGCCATTGAAACAACAGATGTCGTCTTTGCGGTGGATTCGATTCCTGCCATTCTTGCCATCACGTTGGATCCGTTCATCGTGTATACTTCGAATGTATGTGCGATTCTGGGATTGAGGGCGCTCTACTTTGCATTGGCGGGTGTCATGAAACTGTTTCACTTTCTCCACTACGGGCTTTCCGCCATTCTTGTCTTCATAGGAACAAAGATGATTCTTACCGATGTCTTAACGATTCCCATCGGCATCTCACTTGCGATTGTGGGAACCATCCTTCTGATTTCAGTTGCGGTCTCTGTCGTCACACGACCCAAAAAAAACGAGTGAACAATCATCTTCCTCCTCCAATAGAAAATTGTAAACAATCTAAATACGGATTGCCTTTTCAAGATGATGCGATAGTCAGACCGGGTGGGAGATGTGTCATGTGCCCATCCATTGAGGCTGCATGCAAGGCATGCATGCTAAAAAAAGGATTTTTTAAGGAGAGATGCTAATCCACCTTGAATACCTCTATGGCTGCCTTACCCTCCACAGGGCAATTATATTCACAGGCACCGCACCCAATGCACCTCTCAGCCAGGACCACGGGGCGGCGAAGCGAAATCTTTCCTCCGTTCCCATCCGTTATTTCTATATCGTCCAGTACGATGGCTTCGGGAGTGACGGGGCACATCTCCTGGCACACGATGCACTGGGTCTTCTTGGCCCATGGCAGGCATCGTCTCCTATCGATGAATGCGCGACCCATGACCCTTTTCCTTTTCTCCTCGAGGTCGAGAGCCGGTATTGCTCCCGTGGGACAAACCTGCCCACATTTGTTGCAGGCATAATCGCAGTACCCCACCCTTGGCACAAGGTGGGGTGTCCATATGCCTTGAAGCCCGTTCTCCATGAGTGTCGGGGTGAGACCCTGCGTGGGGCATTGCTCCATGCACATACCGCAACGGATGCAGAGGGATAGAAAATCACCCTCGCGAGCACCCGGGGGGAGAATGAGGTGGAGATGGTGTCGCGAGGATGAGTCTGCGAAAGCGAGGAGTGGGGCGCCTATGGCAGCCGCCCCCATGGATAAAAGCACCTGTCTTCTCGTGGGGTCGTATCGGGAATGCAGCACATCTACCCTCCCCGTCATGGCGATTTCTTTTTTGGGGCACCTCTCATGGCAGTCCATGCACATGACGCACTCCGAGACATCGATTGTGATTTCACCTTCTTTCCTTATGGCATCGGTCGGACACACGTATTCGCAAATGCCACATGCATTGCATGTCTCTTTTGTTCTGGGATGAATCCATGAGAGTCGCGATGGGAGGGCAAGCAATGCACCGAGGGGACAAAGGGCGCGACACCAGAAACGAGGGGCAACCCAGTTTAAAAAGACAATCGACAGGAAAAAAATGACCATGAGTATGTCGAGTCTGAAAGGAACTGACAACACTGGAAGAAGGCTTCCCCTGAATGTCTGCTCTACCCAGTCGAGGGGAGGCTGGAAGAAAGGCACGGGATAGCGCAATGATTCCGCCCGGGTCATGAGAAAGTCGAACAGAGGACGCATCACCACCGCAACGGTCCGGAAGAGAATCGTTATGGGATCAAAAACGATGAGGGTCAGGTTGCTAAAAATGGATGCAACGATGATAAAAGATAAGAGCATATATTTCGCCTTTCTCCATCCATCACTTATCTTCACAACTTGAGAATCGTCCTTCTTTTTTCTACTCCTTGGCGCAAAGAGGTCGAGGAAGGTTCCCATGGGACAGACCCATCCGCACCAGAATCGGGAGGCAATAAAGGTCAAAACAATAATAAGCACTGCAAAGACAAACTCTTCCAAAAAGACTCTACCAGCTATCATTGAGACAATCGCGGCGAGCGGATCGAGTCTGAAAAAGAGGTCGAAAGAGAAAAGAAAGAGGAGAAGACTCGCATACTGCACTGTTTTTCGCGAGAGCCGCCAGTATCTCATGGAGGGATTACACCTGGATCTCTTTTATGTCTATCTTTTTCAAATCCATCTCTCCGAGTCCCATATCATATCCCGCCTTTATGAATCCAATATCTTCGCCTTTTTTGCCAAAGAGGGTTGCACCATATGCATCCGCAGCGACGATATCATGGGTGGCAATGACGGTGTCCAGCCTCGTGACATCCGAGAGGCTACCGCTGTCAGGACCATTCCTCTGGATACGGACGGCGTCAAGAATGGTGAGGGTGGGATATACAAGCGAGGTAAGATCGGCAACGCGTTGGTGGATATTGGAGTGGAACATACCCCGATTCAGTATCACGCCCATGAGATTCTTCATACCCATAGTGAGCAGGGAAATGCCGTGTGTCTTAGGGGTTGCGACATTTATGAGAGCATCTGCCTCCATGACGTCTTTGTACACAGTCCACTGTTTTATATCACGACCCCGAGGAATATCGACCTTCACATATTTCATCTGCGCCATTATCTCCATCTCTCCGCCTGCCTTCTCCACGGCGTCTCTTATACCGCTTTTCTCATACGCCTCCTCCATGGTCCCTCCCCACCCAAAGTCCATGACACGCACGCGCTTCGCGCCCGCCTCCCGGGCCATTGTGACAATCGTTCCCACTACCTCAGGATTTGTGGTGGAGGCATATTCGGGGGTGCGGTATGCTACACAGATGTTGGGCTTGATTATGACGTTATTTCCTTTTTTCACGAACCGTCTCATGCCCCCTATGGCGTCTATTGCTGCGCGCGTGACGTTTACGGGGTTCGCTCCCCGCGCGACGGAAAGGTATGCCTGACTCGCTACGGGAGAAGGAGGAAGGGTGCGTGGCGGCATGCTCACCACGGGAGGGGGCGGCGGCGTTGTCCAGGGAGGGGAAGTACCCCCGGGGGATTTCGTGGACACGGGCAGGGATTGTCCTCCCCCTTTGGTCTTCATATAAAGGGTGAGACCCAGGGCACCTGCCCCGAGCAGTGATGCTGTGGCGAGGAATTGCCTTCGTGAAAGCTTTTTCATCTCTTTTTCAACTCCTTGTAGACCCGTACAACCCTATTCTCATTACCTGAAGTAACTAACTATTTAGTGTAGTAAGTGAAATGATTTATAACCCTATTGAATCACCAATGCGTCAAATGTAGCATTCATATGTGGGAATTGGCAGGACGGGACATCATTCTGTAAATCCTGGAGACCTCACGACGAGCACTGAGCTTTTCGCATGACGTATGACGCGCTCCGCGGTGCTTCCCAAGAGGAAGTCCGGCAAGGAGGTGATACCCAATGTCCCCATTATGACAAGATCATAACTTGCAGAAAGCGAGATGAGCCTATGGGTGGGAGAGCCTTCCGAAACGATGGGTTTCACCTTGACACCGATTCTGTCTCCATGCTCTTTCGCCTTTTCAACGATGAGGACTCTTTCCTCCTCATTCTTTAGGATTTCTTTGGGAGATACGACATGCACCGCAGAGACGGAGGCGCCAACTGCTTTGGCGAGTGCCAACCCCTTCCTTATGATGATCTCGTCGTACTGGCTGCCCGCAAGTGCGATACAAATCCTCTTGCATGACTTTTTCCTCACCACAAATACATCGCATGGCATGTGTCTTGTGACCTTCTCTGAAACGCTACCCACCTCATACCTTTTCTTTGCGTCCAACCCATGTGCCCCAACGAAAAGGAGATCATGCTCATGGGAAAAGTGAATGAGCTGCGCAACGGGAGTCCCCTTCAGGAGAATGGGTTCTACCTCCACCTCGAATTTCTTTGCGAGGCGGGTTGTCTCGGTAAGTATCTTTTCTGATTCTTTCCTCATCTTACCGAAAGTGCTTCTCATTTCTTCACTCTCTTCCAGATTCTCGCCTGTCACATCTATTCTTGACGTATCAAGAAAGGGTCCAAAGGGTCCCACAAGGTCCATGACTGAAACGACGACAGGTTTGACGGAAAGGAGGGTAGAGAATGAAAAACCGACCTCTGTCGCCATGCGGGCATTGGGGGAACCATCCGTGGCAATGACAATTCTTTTATACATGCTAACAATCTTACAGATTCTTTTTTAAAGATTTGTAAAGGGCGGGGATTCTATGTTCTGCATCTGACTTAAAAGCCGCTTAAAGGCTCAGCCTTGGGTGTGAGAATCTGTCAATTAGGTCTAGAATTATTGCCGACTTATTCAATTAATCCAGTCAGAATTATTCTTGAGACTAGAATTCTTTTGGATCATTATTCACAAATCCCCGAACACCCCTATCCGATTGCATCCCACAAGGCTTTCCACAAGATAAGAGTCATCCGCCGGATTTCTTGCATCTATCGCATCTACTATACGGGAATCCTAAATCCTCAAGCTCCTATCAATATCCGCAGGCATGATGAAATCATATACAGGAACATCATCCATTTCGCTGGGCAACATCATCCCGCTCGGTGGTGCCGTGGTAGGCGGCAGGGTCAGGAGTGGAACTGCGGTGGGTTGAGTCGACCCGACACCAAGGATTTTTGGAACTTCATTGTTTTCCATCAAAATCTCACCGGCAACTGGATCAATCCGCGCTTTTATCATATAGGTTGAGGCTTCTTTCGGTGTCCATTTGCACACATCTTCAATACCCGTCCCTCCCTCGACTGTAATATTCTTCCTGCAGTCCAGTATTTCTGCTCCATTGGCATAATAATACAATACTGTACTCTCGTCATCGGTACCCTGATTGATGATTTTGGTCACCAACTCAATTTCCTGGCCCACCATGGCATACTCGGGAATAGAAAATTTCTCTATTCCCAAATCATGAATGGCCTGTTCCTGGGGGACTTGTGTTTCTGTAGGGGTACGCATAATTGTCGAAGGCTCCTCGGCGGCTTTTTGCCCCATACAACCGCCACTGAGGAGGGATACACCGAGAAGAAGGACATAAAGGCGCGCGGAGATCATATGAAATCAAGGATATTACCGTATTTGAACATTATTATTGAAAACCACCCTCTCAGGATAGAGGAATTTGGTGAGAGAACTCCATGCGGATTAGTCCTGCTACCTCTTCTTCTTTCCCGGTCTCACCACTAGCACCGAGCAGGTGGCTTTCTTCGTTATCCTTTCTGCAAGCGTCCCCATTACCATGTCGCCGAGTCCTCCCACACCTTGTGTTCCCATGATGACGAGGTCTGATTTCTTTGCATGCGCAAGAATCTTCGATGCAACCCCTCCGCGTGCGAGCAGTGCCCTCACCTTAATGTTGCTGGCAAGACCCGCCTCCTTTGCCTTCTTGACAATTAAAGGGTTCGCTTTGCCGTCTGAAAGAGAACCTGCGACATGGAGTGCCGTGACATGGGCACCAAAGCATTTGGCAAAAAGGATTCCCCTCTCTATAATTTCCCTGTCCAGGGCGGTGCCTTTCAGGGCGAGCAGTATTTCTTTGATTTCATCCCTCCGGGCAGCGAACACATCGCACTGGGCTTCCCGGGCGAGTCTCCCCGCTATGTTTTCAATCTTCCTCTTCGTTTTTGCATAACCACCTACAAACAGGATGTCATACTTTTTTGCCTGGACGGATATCTGCTCGGATGGCTGACCCTCGAGGAAAATGATGGAAGGGGAGATGCCACTCGCCTTGGCATATTTCTCATCTTCTGCAAGTATTCTTTTTAACCTCGCCCTATCATGCTGGAATCCCTTTCTGAAAATGTCTATTTCTTCGCCCCACTTCTCACCTCCCATGGTGAAGTACGGTTTCATGGGGGTGAGTATGTCCAGAACGCCAAGGATGGTAAATGAAACGCCCTGATGTGTGGCAAATCGCACCAATGATTTCATAGCCACGGAGGCGTTTTTTGAGTCATCGTCCACAATGCCTATCTTTTTATACATATCAATCACGACTGGAGATTCTGTCTTGCAGCTACTTTTTATCCTTTTTCTTTGTCTTTATTTCATCTATAATGTCGCCTATGGTGATGCCCAAATCTGCGCGATGTTGGAGTTTTATCTCTTCTTTTTCCTCTCTTTCGAGGAGCTTTATCTCAAGGAACTTCTCCAGTCTTCGCGCCAGGGCCTCATCTGGCTTAGCAGCGCCGCTCTCAATGCGGGCGAGGAAGGTCTCTTTCTCTGCAATCTTCAATCCCAGCTGCTTTCTGTCAAGCCCCATCTTCTCGCGGGCTTGCTTTATTTTTTGGGCATAATCATCGATTAGGTCGTATGTGGGGATTTCAGAGCGTTTTCTGGGTGGTTTTATGGTCTTGGCTACTGGATAGACTGGTTCTTGAGGTTTTCCCTCCTTCTTATAGCCTAACTTTGAGCAATTTAGGCAGACGGTCAATTCCGCGCCTTCAAGGAAGATTTTGACCCCTTTTCCCGAAAATGATCTTCCACATATTTCACAATCCATGTAATCACCATTGCTAATTAACATTAACCAAAAGATTTATAAATCTTTTCAGCCATATATTGTCCATGGTCAAGGAGGGAACTCATGTCAACCATCTCTGAGAAGAGGGCGGATTTTACTGCTGAGCGGGGTCTGACTTATGAAGACAGCTATGTGAAAAGTGTAGAAAAGCAGCTTAAATATCTTTCTCATGAAAACAAGCAATATAAGGTGGAACTCACCAAACTCCAGATGCAGCTGGGAGAAATAAAAAGGGAAATAGAAAGAATTTCTGAGCCTCCTTTGACCACAGCCATTGTTGAAGACATTCTCGCAGACGGGAGGCTTGTGGTGAAGAGCTCCTCCGGACCCTCCTTCGTCGTCAACGTTTCTGAGCGCATAGAGACAAAGAATGTATTTCCAGGAAGCCGCGTGGGGTTGAGCCAGAGAACGCTTGCCGCAGTTGAGGTACTTCCCTCGTCCCGCGACGCCTTCGTCTCTTCCATGGAGGTCTTGACAAAGCCGGAACAGGGGTATGAATCCATTGGGGGGCTGGAAGAGCAGATAAACGAAATGAGGGAAATCATAGAACTTCCCCTCAAGAATCCAGAACTATTCAGCAAGATTGGCATAGAGCCTCCTTCAGGAGTTTTACTCTATGGTCCTCCAGGCAATGGGAAAACGCAGCTGGCCAAGGCTGTGGCTCGCGAGACGGATTCCACATTCATCCGCATCGTCGGGAGCGAGTTTGTAAAGAAATACATAGGGGAAGGGGCGCGCATCGTACGCGAGGTTTTCACACTCGCCCGCGAGAAATCCCCCTCCATTCTTTTCATAGATGAGATTGATGCCATCGGGGCGCGAAGAACTGACACGGGTGTTTCGGGAGACAGAGAAGTAGAGAGGACGATGATGCAACTGCTCGCGGAGATGGATGGATTCGACCCTCTCGGAAACATAAAGATTGTGGCAGCAACAAACAGACCGGATATTCTCGACCCCGCCCTCTTGCGCCCGGGACGGTTCGACAGGATAATAGAGGTGCCTGCACCCAACAGGAGGGGAAGGTTTTCCATACTTCAGATACATTCAAAAAACATGAGCATGCGAGACATAGACCTGCAGGCCTTAACCGACCTCACAGAGGGTGCCTCCGGGGCAGACCTTCGCGCGGTGTGCACAGAGGCAGGCATGTTCGCCATAAGGGAAGGAAGGGACCATGTCACCATGAGCGACTTCATCTTTGCGAAGTGCAAGGTCCTCGGCAGTTACGGTGACACCGAGACGGAGCAGGGAAGATTCGTGTACTTTTAATAAAGAGTTGGTCCTTTGAACGGTGAGGAAGACAGGTCAGAAGTATCAGACAAGGTTGTAAGAAACATATCCCACATAAAGTACAAAATCGCCGTCATGAGCGGGAAGGGAGGTGTGGGAAAGTCAACGATTGCCGTGAACCTCGCGGTAGAACTTGCCCAGCAAGGGTCAAGAGTGGGGCTTCTCGACGCAGACATCACGGGTCCCGATGTCGCCAAATTACTGTGCCTCGATGACAAGAAACCCGAGATTCTGGATGGCATGATGATGCCGATCCTCTATCCTGTGGGCTGCGGGGTGAAGGTCATGAGCATGGCGTTCCTCGCAGACGAGAATGCCGCCATAATATGGAGAGGACCTCTCAAGAACAGCATAATCAATCAATTCCTTGGAAATGTTAAATGGGGGAAGCTTGACTATCTCATAATCGACCTGCCCCCGGGGACGAGTGACGAGCCTCTCTCTCTTGCCAAGTTCATGTCATTCACAGGATTCGCACTCATAGTCACCACACCCCAGGAACTCGCTCTTCTGGATGTCAAAAAGTCCATAACCTTCGCCCGCAGGCTGCACCTGGAAATTTTAGGAATCATAGAGAATATGAGCGGATTTACCTGTCCCTACTGTGGTAATCCTGTGGACATATTCAGGAGGGGTGGGGGAGAGGAGATTTCAAAAAGACTGGGAATACCATTCCTGGGAAGGCTGCAGCTTACCCCTGAAATCGTTACAGGGGGAGATTCCGGCAGACCTTTCATTCTCGAGCAGAACCCCGTCCAAGAATCCTTTCGTACCATAGTCGAAAGGATAGGGCAAAGGATTGAAGAGAGAAGAGTACTATGAATAAAAAATACTGTCTCTAATTAATAACTAATAATAACATTGTTAATCGAAACATTTATAAATGGTGACTTCTCATTATTGGCAACAAATGATGAGTCTTTTGCAAAGGATGACGGTGTAGGGCGCGAAGGAGGCAAAGAATATGAGGAAATTTGCAGTTGGAATAATCATATCTGTATTTATCATTACTTCTCTCTATTATGAACCCGTGAGGTCCTCGGCACGTTATGTGGCGACCATCGGCTCGAATAGTTCAGATTGCTCGGATGCATCCATACCCTGTCTCACGATTCAATATGCCATAAATCAGGCTTTGACGGAAGACACAATCTATGTCGCGCCCGGGACTTACAAGGAGAAATTGAGCATCACCAACAAGAATCTGACACTTCTGGGCTTTTTCTTCGATACTTCTGCGAGCAGCGGCGGAACGGCAACAAATGCCCGACCCATCATAGATGGAGCGGTGATAGTGGGGGGACCGGACGTGGTCCTTGTGAAGGGTTCCGTCGTCAATATCCGTGGATTCATTATAACAGGCGGGACAGGATGCGGATTGAAATATATGACCAATAGTTCAGGTACTATAAAGGACAATCTCATATATGGAAACTTGAATAATGGGATTTGTGTGGATGGTAGTAATCCTACGATAGACAGCAACACAATAACAGGAAACGGCTGGCATGGCATTCAGAACAATAATGCAAGTACGACCATAGTGAATAACATAATAACGGGCAATGGCTGGAGCGGCATAGGGAACGACTGGTCGGAAATCATAGTGACAAACAACACCATAACAAACAATACATATCACGGCATCCATGTAGCCAATCACAGTACGCTCACAGTGACGAACAACATCATTGTCTCAAATCAGCAGAATGGCATCTATGTTACGTCCGAGGGAACCTCGACAAACACATATAACGACGTGTGGAATAATGGGGCAGGCAACTACTCGGGACCAAGCGCAGGGATTGGTTCCATCTCGGCAGACCCTGATTTCGCCTCGGCGACGGACCTTCACCTGCAATGCACCTCACCCGCCTTGGATGTGGGTAATAATGCCGCACCTGCCATCCCACCATTTGATAAGGATGGCAACCCGAGAATCCGCAATGTGACGGTCGATATGGGTGCATATGAAGCCCAATGTGTGAAACGTCCCACCAATCCCCCCTCAATCAAGCCCCTCGCGCGCACCAATCTGACGAAGGCGAGGAGACTCTTATCCTCGGCAGACGATTTGCTCGCACAGGCGAAGATGAAGGGTCTTGATACGGGTGCATGTGAGAATCTCATGGAGGAAGCTAAATCCGTTCTTGAGGAGGCAAAGGTGGCGATGTACAATCCCATCTATGCCAATAACCTGGCACTGAAAGCCATGCAGAAGATGCAGGAAGCCATAGATTGTCTTACCTCACTTTTAGGTGGAGCATGATGAAGAAAGAAATTCTAATCGTGATGGTGGCACTCATCAGCTTCAGTCTCTGCTGGCAGCAGGCTGCCTCCTCCTGTCCGCCAGTTCCCACCCAGTCAGGGTCCTCCAATCCCTCACATCTAATATACATACGGGTTCTCGCGCAGAAGAATATTGCCCGAGCCTCCAGGCTTCTCGTCCAAGCGAATTCACTGCTTCCGGAGGCAGAGGCACATGGAAAGAATGTGACAATCCCGCAGAACCTCATCAGGGAGGCAACGGGGCTTCTCGAAAAAGCAAACTTTTCGTTAAGCAACCCCATAGCTGCCAACAACTATGCACTCAGGGCATCAAGATTGCTCAATGAGGCAATAGGAATTCTCAAGAGTTGAATCTTACATCTATCTCTTCTGAATATGCGTCAATATGTCTTTTCTCCGAATACACTCAGCAAAGTCATTTTGTATAGCTCTGATGTTACACTCCACAATTCCCTAATTCCACTTGTAAGAAGTAATGGTCTGTATCACAATCCCCTTTTTTGTTATCCCACCAGGTTTGTATATTCTCATAATCCATTTTCCTTCGTATTCCTGAGAAAGTCCTCCAATTTGACTGAAATTAGCAGGATCAGCAATGAAGTATTTCTTGCCCTCAACCGTCACTGAGTATCCCGATGCGTTGGTCGCTATCCCTACAACTGCATGATCCCTGAACTCAATGAGGATGGCATCAAATCCCGCGATGTAATAAAGATTAAGGAGAAGTATTGAGAGATTAAGGCAGTCTCCTCCATCGACGATAGTCACGGCACCGAACTGCGTGAGATTGTTTCCGTACCAATACCCGTTGTAAGGATCTGTCCTGTACCCAACATTGTGACTGAACTCGAGGAGCGCTTGTGCCATTTCTGCGTCTTTATATTCCTTCCCCAACATGTCCACTACCCATGTGAGCGTCTCACTTTTTGGCAAGAATACGTGTTCTAATGCCTCCTTACTGAAGGTACGAGTTGAACCCTGCTTGAGGAATTGATAGTACTCATAGTCAATGGATACGGGATACGCATTGTTTCCGACTCTCACGCTTTTGACAAAGTACGGCTTATTATCTTTGAGGGGGAATGACAGAGGAATGTTCTGGGTTGCAGTTTGGAGGATTTGAGATACACCTGCCACTGTGGATTCTGGCAAGGGAGGCTCTGCCTGAGGGATGACATTTTCCTTTATGCGTTCTGGCTCAATAGGAACAGGATTGGCTATCGCTTCGATTTGCTGATGTGGAATGGATAATCGCGTGGCTATTCCAGCAAAGAATCCATTGGCGATGATGCTTAGAGAAAAGAGAAAAAGCACACTAAAAAGGAGGAAATTAGTGTGCGGAAAACGGACAATGGTGGGGTTCATTTCCCATCACCCCCATTGGGTTGGCGCCCGATAATGTCGTTACGGGATATCCTTTTCGGAATCCATGTCTCACAACAGATCCCTGCGAGGTCGGTCTTCAATACAGTCATCATCGACAGCGAGATGGCGAGAACCATCCCTCCGTAAATGAGGAAGAACGATACCTTCCAGAATGAAAAGATAAGGAAGAGACCAAGAGCCATAGTGGCAATCATTTTCATGGGTACGATGACGCGGGTAATGCCATGTCCTAACAGTCCATTCCGCGTGTTTTCCAGCTTTCCCGAGTATTCTTTCCCTATCGTTATCATTTGTTCCACCATAATGCCTATGCATTATAGATAGACTATCTATGCGCAATAATAAAATGTTTATGCGTATAAAAAAGATAAATTACTTATGAAATCATAGTCTCTGTACTAAGGCGTTATGGGCTTATTCACCCAAAATCTTGAGGTTTGGAACACATTTCAAGGATTGCGGGAATCGGCATCATGGTGCAAGTATCGTGAACTCCCTCTTGATTATATTCAGTTCAACCGCTGAAAACGCCTCTGGATTCATGGACAGGAGAAGTCTCCCCCTGTATGTCGTTATGGCATCTGCGAGGGAATGGAGGAATTTTATGACCTTGAGGAAATCATTTTCTGTTATGAGGTATTCGAGACCATCGAGGAGAACGCTCCCTCCCTCTGCCATGTTGAGGAACTCGCTTACGATGTGGACCAGCTTTCCCATGTCTGTGGGGTCAACATTATCCTTCGCTGCCATGTGGGAGAGAGAGAGCACAGGTGTCTTCTCGAACCCGTATTTCTCTTTTATCTTCTCCAGGGGCAATCTCGTCACGCAGAATCCCGGTATCCCGTGGCTTATCTGGTCGTAGAATATATCGAACACTCTATCTGCCTTTTCCTCGAGAACGAGGTAGCAGGTCAGGGATTTGAGCGGATACTTCATTTCCGTTTTTAGATTGTTTTCAATCGCAGGGATGACGAGGTACCGCTGATTCTCGAGGAAGAGGGCGGTGATGTTTGTATACAGGGTGAGAATTTTGATGTCGTCATCGTCTATGGGGACCTTGCCTTCATGATTGGCTATGCAGATGGCGCCTATGACCTCCCTGTGGGACATGACAGGCAGCCACGCAAAAGAAGACAGGTTTCTTCCAACCTGGATTTTTACATCGGGGTCGTGGGAGGCATCGTGTATGTTAATAGGTCTCTTTTCCTTGATGCATTTGATTGCCACGAGGGAGGGATCGTTGAGTGAAAGCCTTAGGTTCTCGACCTCCATCGTCTCTCCGCCTCCCCTGGCAAAATCAAGGGTCTGCGTCCTCTCATTCACAAGGAAGAGGGCAGCAGCATCAATCTTCAATCCTGCGACTATTCCATTCACTATGGTATCAAGACCCGTTTCCCAACTCGTCGTCTGCCGCAAGGAGAAGGATGTTTTGAGGAGAGTCTCTATCTTCCAGGCTTTTTCATCGACCTTGGTTTCGAGCATCTGCGAGTACTCCTTCAATTCCGAGTTAAGCCTCATGTTTTCAATGGCGATTGCCGCCGAATTAGCGAGGGTTGAGAAGAGAGCAATGTCTCTTTCGTCAAAGGCGTTTATTTTTGTGCTCTCGGCATCGAGAACTCCTATGACTCTGTTTCTCAGCTTCATGGGGATGGTTATTTCGGAGCGGGAGTCTTTCAGGCCTGGCAAGTATCGTCTGTCCTTGGTCACATCCGGAACGACGAGCGATTCTCCCTTTCGCGCCACCCAGGCGATTATGCCCTTTTCCGAGTCGAGCGGGTATCGAACCTTCTCTCCGCACTCGCCGGTCATCGATGCAACGCAGGAGATTGTCTTGCCGTCCCTGTCTATGAGGAGAAATTGGCAATCCTCCATTCTCAGCACCTTGGCTGCGCAGTCGAAGACCATGGAGGAAATGGTCGGCATATCTCCGGACTGCACTATTTGCTGCGAAAAATAGTGGATGGCTTTGAGTTTTTCCTCCCCCTGTCTGCGTTCAATCCACCTGCTGAGCGATTCAGCGATGCTTCCAATGAAATTCTGCTCCGCGGGAAGATTAAGAGGCATGGCGTTTCTAAAGTAAACCCACAGGTCGCCATACTTCACTCCGGCTCTCGCGATAGAGGCATGGAGACTGTGCGAGGAAGGCTTGAAGTGCGCATCCGGGGGGAATCTGAAGCCGTTGAGCTCTATCACGGGCTCAGCTGGCTCGGGGTAGGATATTGCTGCTGCGAGGTGCCCTATTATCCTTCTGCACACCTCTTCGATGGAAATGTCTTCCTGCATTTCGCGGCTGATATTAAAAAGGCAGGTCAGCTTGTGCATCTCTCCTTTGAGAGTCCTTTCATGATGAAATTTCTCAGAATCTACAAACGTTGATTTGATCATGTCTCTCACCTATTTGCGGCTCCATCTTTTATATTCATTATAGTGCGCACATATTTAGTTATTATGCGCATGATTTTTTCAATTAATCACTATTTCCAAAAAAAAGAAGCCAAGGAAGAGAAAAAAGACTCCCAATCCCACGGATTGGAAGTCTTGCACATATGCTTTTGAGGTTTTATGCGCAAATCATCCCTCTTTTCCTTCCCCTGTTCAGAGCCGCTGGAGTATAAAAAAGGGGCATGAGGAATCAGGTCTCCAGTATGGAAAATTCCTGTTTGAGTATGCTTAAGTGGATTGTGGAAAACCCTTCCGGATTCAGTGAGAGGAGAAGCTTTCCGCGGTTGATGATGACTATGTCCGAGAGCACGTAGAGAAATTTCATGACTTCCACGAAATCCCTTTTTCTTGCGATATATTCGAGGTTATCAAGCAGGACACAACATCCTTCCGTCATCGAAAGAAACCTCTCCACCATAAAGATAATCCCTTCGAGATCGCATGCGGACGCCTTCTTTTTCGTCTCCATGTTTGACAGTGAAAGAATGCAGGTTTTCTTGAAGGCGTATTGTATTCTTGCCCTCTCTACAGGCATCTGAGTGATGCATAGCCCCTGTGTGCTAGGGGTTATCTGATCACGGAACACTTCAAGCACCCTGCCTGCCTTCTCCTCCTGCACCATCCAGCATGACGTTGGGGAAAGGTAGTATCTCATCGTTGTCTCACCATTACTACATGTCTCTATGGAGATCATTATCATACATAATTACTTAAGATTTATGCGTATAAAAGATTTGTATAAATACATAAGAGAAACCTTGCCTTTCTCTTTGAAATGCAGAATGAAAAAGAAAAATCGCTTCGATATTAAAAATAGGAAATATTGTAATAGAAAGATATTTATATAGGTTATGCGTATATTGTACATGAAAAGGAGGATAAACACCACATTAAGTGACAATGCATGGAGGGTACTCTCCAAATATGAAGAGCAGTACGGGGGCATGAATGATGTCATAGAACTCGCCCTGAAGGGATTCGACAAGACCAATTACCTCACCAGGTTGGGTATTAAGGAATTCCGGACGACAATAAGTAGGATAAGCTCCGGGGAGAGCGGCTTGGATTCTCTCCTTGAAGGCGGTATTCCACGTGGATTCCTCGTCGTCCTGACGGGTCCGCCGGGAACTGGGAAGACGACCCTTTCGCTGCAATTCCTCGTGAAGGGATGCAGGGAGGGCGAGAAGAGCATGTACTTCAGTTTCGAGGAGAACGCCGACCAGATATGCAAGCACGGCTTCAGGTTCGGCTGGAATCTGAAGGATTTCTACGACAAAGGAGTCTTGGAACTTTTCACCTTTGCCCAGCTGGGGTTCGAGGAAATAATTTCCATCGTGGAGGACTACAGACCCGCGCGGGTTGTATTCGATTCCATGAACATGATAACGGAAGCCGAGGAATTCAGGAAGAGCATGGCGTGGAAGGAGTTTCTCAAGGTGCTCAAGAACACTGAAGCCGTGTGCCTCATGGTCACTGAAAAGAAGCAGCATTATAACAATTTCTTGTTCGACGAGTTTGACTTCATGGCGGACGGCATCATTTTTCTCGACAAGGTTGCGGGAGAATCCGAAAGATTCCTCCTGTGCGTCGAGAAGATGAGAATGACCAAGGTGAAAGGGCAACCCATTCCCTTCCGCTTCGAGAGGAATGAAATCATCTCCTACCCCGAGGAGAAGGTGTTCATAAAGGAGAAATGAAGGAAGGTGCATCACCCGTGTCCGCGGGATGAAACGATACTCTTTTATCCTTCGAGACGCTATTAATGGTATGAAAAAGCCAGGTTTGAAAGGAAAAAAGACAACCAATCTGGCAGCGAAGAAGGCGACAGTGCCGAGAAAAAAAAAGGAGACCTTGGGAGGGAAAGAGGAGAAAATCAGACTCCTCTACGAGGAAGCCCCCGTAAGCTACCAGTCCCTTGACGAAAAAGGAATCATCGTCGAGGTGAACAGGACATGGCTTGACACCCTGGGATACTCCAGGAAGGAAGTCATCGGAAGATTCTTCGGTGATTTCCTCACAGAGCAGTCCCGAGGCGTCTTCAGAAAGGCATTCCCCCGTTTCAAGAACGCAGGCGAAGTTCATGGCATGGAATTTGAACTCATAAAGAAAGACGGGTCGCGAATCCTCGTATCCTATGAGGGCAGGATAGCGTACGGCGAGAAAGGGAATTTAATGCGGACGCACTGCGTCTTTCAGGACATAACGGAGCGCAAGCAGACCGAGAAAGCATTGCGAGAGTCAGAGGAGAAATTCGCGAAGGTCTTCCGGTCCAGCCCCGACCCCGCCATGATAACGCGTCTTGCCGATGGTTACCTTATTGAAGTAAACGAGGCATTCTCGCGCATCTCTGGTTATGAAAGGAATGAAGCCATTGGTCATGGAACTCTCGAGCTGGACCTATGGGCCAACCCTGCAGATCGTGAGCAATATGTGCGGATGCTCAAAGAAAATAGCAGGGTGACCAACTTCGAGACAACTGTCCGGACAAAATTAGGAAAGATCTATTCAGTTCTTGCGTCTTCTGAAGTCATCCAAATAGCTGGAGAAGACTACATGGTGAGCGTAGTTCAAGATATTACCGAACGCAAAAAAGCAGAGCAGGCTCTGCGTAAAAGCGAGGAACGATTCAGAACGACACTCGAAAAAATTGAGGACGGATACTACGAGGTTGACCTTGCGGGGAACTTCACCTTCTTCAATGATTCCATGTGCAGAATGCTTGGATATGCGAAAGAAGAAATAATGGGCATGAACAATAGGGAATACACGAGCGTGGATACCGCGAAAATCATTTACAGGACTTTCAACGAGGTGTATAGAACTGGGAAATCGATGAAAGCCGTAGGATGGGAGTTGATACGGAAGGACAAGTCGAAACTTTTCGTTGAGACCTCAGTCACCCTCATGAGAGACGAGAACGGTGCATCAGTCGGATTTCGAGGCATTTGCAGGGACATTACCAATCGCAAGAAGGCTGAGGAGGCGCTGCTTCTTTCGGAATGGAAACTGAAAAAAACGCAAGAATTT
>Ga0315268_10003392_pt1 | contig 17583 bp, 14 predicted proteins | sample C1_top_MG_FD_204535 | JGI IMG/M metagenome (GOLD analysis project Ga0315268, IMG submission 204535) | Sediment microbial communities from Yellowstone Lake, YNP, Wyoming, USA - C1_top | ecosystem: Environmental > Aquatic > Freshwater > Lake > Sediment | place: USA: Wyoming | collected 2017-08-01
CCGAGTAGAGCGAGCGCCGCCCGCCGGGGTGGACCGTCGTCCCGCCCTCGAACGACCGGACGGTCAGCGTCCCGGCGAGGACGTCCTCCTCGATCCGCCACTCGGGCTCGAGCGAGGTCCCGGTGTTCAGCGCCGCCAGGCCGGTCGGCGGGTCGTGCCAGGCCGGCGGCTCGGGCAGAGCGGCGGCGGCCGCCTCGGGCAGGACCGGCAGCTCAAGGCGCGAGGGGCTGCCCGGGCCGGCATGGACCTCGATCGTGCACGGGTAGGGCGAGGGCCAGATCGTCGGCCACCAGGCGCTCGCGACCGAGAGCCGGAGCCGGTGGCCGGCCCGCCAGCGGTAGCCGGCGCCGCGGAGTGGGATCCGCACTTCGTAGACGCGGCCGGGCTCCAGCGGCTCGGGCTGCTCGTCCGAGACGCGGTGGGTGAGGTTGAGCATCCCGGCGCTGACCTGGGCGCTCGCCCCGTCGGGCGCGACGTCGGCCAGGCGGACGACAAGGTGGGCGACCGGGGCGTCGGCGGCGACATGGAGCACGGCCACAGGGAAGCCGATGATCTGGAGCGGCTTGTCCAGGGGCGGGCTCGTCCAGGAGAGGCCCAGCGCCTCGTCCGGGCGGAGGTCGCGGGCCAGGCCATTCGGGGCGTGGCCGGCGCCCCAGCCGAACGACCCGGCGGCGGCGCCGGCGGTCGGCCGGTGCCGGAGGCGCTCGACGGAGCCGAGGCCCGCGGCGAACTGACCCGGCGCGGGGGCCGGACCCGTCAGCCGCCCGGCACCGGGCACCTCGCCTGCCGCCAGGGCCAGCACCCACGGCTCCACCCCCGCCACCGGGAAGGTCGGCGCCGCCCGCCAGCGGCCCTCCAGGCGCGCCGGGAACGCCTCGGGGCTCGTCCACTCCCGGGCGAACCAGCTGAAGCCCGGCTCGGCCATTGCCCCGTTGTCGACGCCCTTGAGCCAGTGGTCGAGGAAGCGGACGAGCTCGTGGAGCCAGTCGATGTTCGGCCCGGGGTAGGCCGAGTCAGGCATCGAGTGGACCCAGTTGCCGACGATCGCCCTGCGCGGCGCGGTGCAGCGGGCCTGCATCCGGAGCGCCGCATCGACGTACTCGTCCATCCAGCCGCCGATCGACAAGATCGCCGCCTCGATCCGATCGTAGCCGGGGGCCAGCGACCCACGCCGCCAGTAGGGCCCGTCGACCTGACGCCGCAGCCACTCGAGGATCCAGGGCGGGGTGCGCTCGAGCCGGTCGAGCCACTCGTCGCGCCAGCGCTCGCCCCGGAAGGTCCGGTCGGGCGGGAGCGCGTTCATCGCCACCTGGCTGACCGCGTACTGGGACAGCTCGGCCACCATCGCGCAGCCGCCGTGGTAGTGGATGTCGTCGGTGTAGCGGTCGTCGGAAGCGTAGACCGGGATGATCGCCCGCAGGTGCGGTGGGCGGAGCGCGGCCACCTGGATGGCGGTGAAACCGCCATATGACACGCCCCACATGGCCACGTTCCCGTCGCACCAGGGCCGGCCGGCGAGCCACTCGACGGCGTCATAGCCGTCGTGTGTCTCGTCGAGCGTGTACTCGTCGAGGGCGATCCCCGGCGAGCTGCCCGTGCCGCGGACGTCGAGGCGGCAGACGGCGAAGCCGCGGGCTGCCAGGAACTCGCCCATCGCCACGTCCGACGCGCGGTGCCAGGTGTCCTTGCCGTAGGGGATCATCTCGAGCAGGGCGGGGAAGCGGGCGGCGGACGCCCCGGGCAGCGGCACGGGGAGCCAGAGGTTGGCCGACAGCTCCAGGCCGTCGCGGACCGGGACACGCACGTCCCAGCGCGTCTTCACCGCGTGGACGGGCGCGCTGGCGGGCCGCGGGGCCGCGCTGGACAGGGCCACAGCCGCAGTCTACGGCCGCCGGCGGTCCCCCGGGCGATGCGAGCCCGGTCGCGCGGTGGAAGGCGCCGATTTGACCCGGCACGCTCGGCGGGCCTAGAGTGCCCGCGCGGCCGCCCGCGCGGCGGCCCCCCGTGCGGGTGAGGCGCCCCGAGGGGGCGGCGGCGCCTCCGAGGAGGAGCAATATGCCAGGCACCTTCCGGGGTCGTCTCCCTCGGGTCATCGCGGCGGGAGCGCTCGCCGCGTCACTCCTGCTCCCTGCCGCCGCGGCGCCGGCGGCCGGGGCCGACCCGCTCGTCCTCCGGGCCGGCACGGACCAGAAGATCAAGTCCCTCAACCCGTACGCCGCCGTGGTTGTCGCCGAGTACGAGGCCTTCACCCTCAACTACGACCTGCTGGTCAACTTCGGGGCCGACATGGAGCCGGTGCCTGGCTTCGCCTCGACGTGGACCCAGTCCGCCGACGGCACGACCTGGACCTTCACCATCGACCCGAACCTGAAGTGGTCCGACGGAACGCCGGCGACGGCCGAGGATGCCCGCTGGACGTACCAGCTGATGCTCGACGCGGCGGCCGACGAGGTCACCCTCGCCAGCGGCTACCTCGACGGCTACCTGCCGGCCGCGGGCGTGAAGGCCGTCTCGGCGCCCGACCCGCAGACGCTCGTCGTCGAGACCGATTACCCGTCCACCCTCATCCTCTACGCCTACATCCCGATCCTGCCCAAGCACATCTGGGAGAAGGTCTCGGTCGACGACATCGCCTCGGGCGCCTTCACCAACCCGCCGCCGGTCGTGGGCACCGGCCCGTACCAGGCGGTCGAGTCGAAGGAGGGCAACTACACCCGCTTCGTCAAGAACCCCTACTGGCACGGCGACCCACTCGGCGTCGACGAGGTGATCATCACCACCTTCGCCTCGTCGGACACGATGGTCCAGGCGCTCCGCAACGGCGACGTCGACTACGTCCGGGGCATCCAGCCCGACCAGTTCAGCGCCCTCGCCGGCCAGCCGAACATCGTGACCGTCGAGGGCGCCTCGAACGGCTACACCGAGCTGGCCTTCAACACCTACTCGCGCAATGGCGGGGTCATCAAGGGCGGCGGGGCGTCGACCAAGGCTCTCCAGGACCCGGCGTTCCGGAGCGCCCTCGACTGGGCGATCGACCAGCAGGAGCTGGTGGACAAGGTCCTCGGCGGCTACGGCGAGCCCGGCACGACGATCGTCCCGCCGTTCTTCACCCGCTGGCACGTCGACCCGCCGGCGGACATCGCCCGCGGCTTCGATATCGAGAAGGCGAAGTCGCTCCTCGATGCCGCCGGCTACAAGCTTGATGACCAGGGCCGGCGGCTCGACAAGGAAGGCAAGCCGATCACCCTCCGCCTGACCTGGCCGGACAGCGAGGCCGAGAACGGGACGGCCGCCCAGTTCATCGCCGCCTGGTTCGAGCAGCTCGGGATCAAGGTCGACGCGGCGGTGACCGAAGAGGGCCAGCTCATCGACGACCTCATCCCGCCGGAGGGCGGCGACAAGTACAAGGCCAATTTCGACACCTTCATCTGGGGCTGGGTCGGCGATCCCGACCCGACCTCGCTCCTCAAGTTCTTCACCTCGAGCGAGATCGGCTCCTCGTCCGACAGCTTCTACGAGAACCCGGAGTACGACCAGCTCTACGAGGCCCAGCTGCGCGAGGCCGACGTGGCCAAGCGCAAGGAGATGCTGGCGAACATGCAGGAGCTCGTCTACCGCGACGCTCCCTACATCCTCCTCTACTACGACAGCCAGCTCGACGCCTACCGGACCGACAAGATCGGCGGCTGGACGAAGCAGCCGAGCGCGAACGGCACGCCGCTCTTCGCCCAGGGCTCCTTCCCCTACTGGAGCCTGAAGGCGGCCGCGCCCGAGCCGACGCCGACCCCCGTCGCGACGGCCGCGCCAACCGCGGCACCGAGCGGCGCCCCCAGCGCCGCCCCCACAACCGCGCCCACCACCGCCCCGACCCCGGCACCGGCAGGGGGCGGCGGCGACACCACGCTCCTGCTTGTGGCGGCTGTCGCCGTCGCGGTGGTCGTGATCGCCCTCCTGGCGGTCATGATCATGCGCCGCGGGAGGGGTGGACCCGCCGGAGAGGAAGACTGACGGCCCGCACGCGAACGCCGGTTCGATGGACGCGCCCGGGACGGGTGCGCTTGATCTTGCCCCCGGGCGGGCATCGCCCGCCCGGGGGCTCTCTCCGCGCCCGTGCCAGCGAGCCCGGCCGGGAGCAGGCGGGTGACGGCCGGTGGGTAGCCGCTACCTCCTTCGCAAGCTCGCCCAGGCGTTCCTGACCGTCGTCCTCATCGTCCTCGTCAACTTCGTCCTCTTCCGGGCGATGCCCGGCTCGCCGGAGCGGATCCTTCTCGGCCGCAACCCGCACGTCTCGGCCGAGGCGCTCGCCCAGACGAAGGCCCGCTGGGGCCTCGACAAGCCCCTCTTTCCCGACCAGTTCGTGGCCTACGTCGACGCCACGCTCCACGGCGACCTGGGCTTCTCCTACGCCTACCGCGGCAAGCCGGTCACCGCGGTCCTCGCCGACCGGGTGGGCCCGACCCTCCTGCTGTTCGGGCTCGGTGAGCTGATCGCGATCATCGTCGGCCTGGCGATCGGTGCCTACAGCGGCTGGCGGCGAGGAGGCTTCGTCGACTACGTCGGCAACGGCGTCTCGCTCGTCCTCTACTCGATGCCCTATTTCCTCATCGGCATGGGGCTGCTCGTCGTCTTCGCCACCGGGCTGGGCTGGTTCCCGACCTACGGGATGATGACCCCGGGGATGACCTACAAGGACACCCTGGACCAGACCCTCGACATCGGCGGCCACCTCGCCCTGCCCCTGGCCACCGTGTCCATCGGGCTCATCGGCCAGTACTCGATCCTCATGCGGGCGTCCGTCATCGAGACCCTGTCGGACGACTACATCACGACGGCCCGGGCGAAGGGCATCCGCGACATCGCCATCCTCCGCCGCCACGCGCTGCCGAACGCGATGCTGCCGGCCGTGACGCTCATCGCGGTGAACCTCGGCTACGTCGTCGCCGGGGCCATCACGGCCGAGAAGGTCTTCAGCTGGCCGGGCCTCGGCACCCTCACAGTCGAGGCGCTCGAGGCCCGTGACTTCCCGGTCCTCCAGGGCATCTTCCTCCTCCTGTCGATCTCGGTCGTGGTCGCCAACCTGATCGCCGACCTCGTCTACGGGCTGCTCGACCCGCGGGTGCGGACGTGAGCGCGCCGATCCTGACTGCGGGCCAGCTCCGACGCGAGCGGCTGGCCCTCCGGGCCCGCGGCGCCCGCGACTTCGCCCGCCGCTTCGGCCGGCGGCGGGAGGGCGTCATCGGCGTCGCGATCCTCGTCCTCTACGTGCTCCTGGCCATCGCCCCCAGCTTCTTCGTCGGCTCGCTCGAGACGGCGGTCACGGCGAGCGGCGGGCGCCTCGAGCCGCCCGGCACCGTCCACCTCCTAGGCACCGACGAGATTGGCCGGGACATCCTCAACCTGACCGTTCACGGGGCCCGGGTCTCAATGGTCATCGGCCTCCTGGCGACCGTCGTGACGGTCCTCCTCGGGGTCGTGGTCGGCATCATCTCGGGCTTCGTCGGTGGCTGGGTCGACACGATCCTCATGCGGCTCACCGACTTCTTCCTCGTCCTGCCGACGTTCGTCCTCGCCCTCGTCATGACCCCGATCATCCGCGACATGCTCGGCGGCGGCGGTGAGATCCTCGGCGTCCGGATCAGCCTCCTCGTCATCGTCGTCGCCATCGGGATCACCAGCTGGGCATCGACGGCCCGCATCATCCGCAGCCAGACGCTGTCGATCCGGGAGCGGGCCTTCGTCGACCGGGCCCGGGTCATCGGGGCGGGACCGGGCCGGATGATGCGGACCCACATCCTGCCGAACGTCATGAACCTCGTCGTGGCCAACGCCGTCCTCGTCTTCGCCGGCGCGGTCCTGACCGAGACCGGGCTGTCGTACCTCGGTCTCGGCGACCCGTTCCAGCCGTCCTGGGGCCAGATCCTCAACGCGGCCGACCAGGCGGGTGCCCCGGGACTCGGGGCATGGTGGTACCTCGTCCCGCCGGGCGCCTCGATCGTCCTCGTCGTCCTCGCCTTCACCCTCGTCGGTGGCGCCCTGGACGACGTCCTCAACCCGCGCCGGGCCGGCCGCCGATGAGCGGGCCGTCGCCGTCTCGGGCCGCCCCGGGCCCCGCCGGCCACGCCCCGGGCCACGCCACCCCGGTGGAGCCGAAGGCCGGACGGGTCCTGCCGAGGCTGGCCGACCCCGACGCTCCCCTGCTGGTGGTCGAGGACCTGCGCACATACTTCACGATGGAGACGGGCACCGTCCGGGCCGTCGATGGCATCTCGTTCCGGCTCGATCACGGAGAATCGCTCGGGATCGTCGGCGAATCCGGCTGCGGCAAGACGACCGCCGCGCTGTCGCTCATCCGGCTCCTGCCGGCGAACGGGCGGATCGTGAGCGGGAGCGTCCGCCTCTATGGCATCGACCTCCTGGCCCGGCCCGCCGACTCGATCCGGCGCTACCGCTGGCGCGAGATCTCGCTCGTCTTCCAGGGCGCGATGAACGCCCTCAACCCGGTCCAGCGGATCGAGGACCAGGTCGCCGAGCCGATCGAGGACCGGCTCGGCGTGGAGCGCTCCCGGGCGCTGGCCCGCGCCGGCGACCTGCTCGAGCTCGTCGGCATCCCGCGGGCCCGCGGCCGGGCCTACCCCCACCAGCTGTCGGGCGGCATGCGCCAGCGAGCGATGATCGCCATGGCCCTTGCCTGCGACCCCGCGATCGTCATCGGCGACGAGCCCACGACCGCGCTCGACGTGATGGTCCAGGCCCAGATCCTGGCCCTCCTCGAGCGGCTCCGCCGCGAGCTTCGCCTGTCGCTCATCCTGATCACCCACGACCTGTCGGTCGTCGCCGAGACCTGCGACCGGGTCCTGGTGATGTACGCCGGCCGGGTGGCCGAGGAGGGCCGCGTCGCCCGGGTCTTCGTCGAGCCGCGCCACCCGTACACGCGGCTCCTCCTGGGAGCCTTCCCGGACATCCGCTCCGACCGCCGGACGCTCGAGATCATCCCCGGCAGCCCACCGGACCTGCGCACCCCGCCGCCCGGCTGCCGCTTCGCACCCCGCTGCCCGGCGGCGCTGGCCGTGTGCACCGAGGTCGAGCCGCCCGAGGTCCGCTTCGACGACGGCGTCCGGGTGGCCTGCCACCTCCACCCGCCCGGCTCCCCGGGAGCGACCGGATGAGTGAGCTCCTCCGCCTCGACGATCTCCGGGTCCACTTCCCGGTCCGCGGCGGGGCGGCCGACACGCTCCTGCGCCGGGCGCGCGGCGTCGTCCGCGCGGTCGACGGGATCGACCTCTGGATCGACGCGGGCGAGATCCTCGCCCTGGCCGGGGAGTCCGGCTCGGGCAAGACCACCACCGGCCGGGTCATCGCCAAGCTGACCCGCCAGACCGGCGGCCGGGTCGTCTTCGACGGGACCGACGTATCGGCACTCTGGTCCGGCCCCGGCCTGGCCGCCTACCGGCGCCGGGTCCAGGTCATCTTCCAGGACCCGTACGAGACCCTGGACCCGAAGCAGACGATCCACGACTTCGTGGCCGAGCCGCTCGAGGTGAACCACCTCGCCCCGTCGCTGGCCGAGCGCGAGCGCCGGGTGCTGGAGGCAATCGAGGCGGCCGGGCTCCGGCCGGCGACCGAGTACGCCTTCCGCTACCCGCACGAGCTGTCCGGCGGCCAGCGCCAGCGGGTGGTGATCGCCGGCGCGCTGGTGATGGGTCCTGACCTGGTAGTGGCCGACGAGCCGATCTCGATGCTCGACGTCTCGATCCGGACCGAGCTCATCCGCCTCCTCCTCGACCTGCGCAGCCAGCGCGGCCTGACCTACCTCTTCATCACCCACGACCTGTCGGTCGCCTGGGCGATCGCCGACCGGATCGCCGTCATGTACCTCGGCCGGATCATGGAGCTCGGCCCCGCCGAGGCGGTGATCCGCGACCCCCGCAACCCCTATACCCGGGCCCTCGTCTCGGTCGTGCCGACGCCGACGCCGCTGCCGCCCGAGGACCGCGCCCGGCGCCTGATCCTCACCGGCGAGACGCCCGACGCGGCCCACGTGCCGCCGGGCTGCCGCTTCCACCCGCGCTGTCCGATGGCGGCCCCGGCCGGGATCCTCGACCGCTGCCGGACCGAGGAGCCGCCCCTCTTCGCCCAGGGGGACGGCCACGTGGCCGCCTGCTGGCTGGTGGAAGCCGGGCGCCCACTCGGGCCGATCGCAGGTGGTCCCGTCGCCTCCGGGCCGCCCGCCGGGGCGGTGACCGGGGACACATAGTACGGCCGTCCCGGAGCGGTGCCGGGGCGCCATCGACCTTCGACCCCGGGCGCCGGGGGACGAGCGGCTCATTGCCGGCCGGATCGGGCGCGGGTACCGTTCGGAGCGTCAGCCGTCGGCACGAGCTTCCCGGGAGCATCCCTGGGGCGTCGGCCACGGGTCGTCATCCGGGCCCACCACGCGTCGAGGGCGTCCCTCGCGGGGCACCAAAGGCGTGGGCCGCGGGAGCGGCGACCACGAGCCGAGTAACCACGGTTCGCCGGCCAGCAGGCCCGGGCCGTGACGGCGGCTCCGGACTCATCGGGGCCGCGTCTATCGCGCGGAACCCGCCTCGCCGCCGTCCGCGGGGGTGCCAGCCCGGCGCCCCCGCTCGTGCGTCCGGCGGACGACGCCGGCACGGTCGAGCTCGACCACGATGACTCGCGCGGCGGCCACCAGGTCCGGGTCGCGGGTGATGGTCCGGGCGATCCAGTCCACGTACGACGGCTCCAGCGCGGCGATCTCGGCCAGGGTCCGGCCGCCGAACTTGCCGAACGGGACCTCGGTCGCGCGCGCCTGCTCGAGCGAGGGAGGCCGTCGGCGCTGGCGGCGCGCCTGGCGGCGTTCGGCCGGCCCTGTCGGATCCGAGGCGCGCGGCGGCTCCGGCTGCGGTGAGCGGGCCCGGGGCGGGGGCTGGTTGGCCGCGCGACCGCGGTGCAGCCGGGCTCCCTCCGGCGTCGTGGCCGCGTTCCGCCGGTGGAGCAGCTCGCTCGTGTCCAGGCGGGCGGTCACGGGGCGCGTCGGCGGCGGGGGCGGCGGTCCGCTCGGCCGCTCGAACGGCGGGCCGCCTGGGCCGGCAGGCCGGCTGCCGGGCCCGCCGCCAGGTCCGCCGGCGCTCGCGGCTCCCACCGGCGGGCGCACCGACCGCCGGTGGCTGCCGGCGGTCAGCTCAGCGTAGGCGGCGTTGATCTCGGCCATCCGGTGGGTGGCGGCCCGCTGCTCGGCCGGCGACGCGGCGAGGTCCGGGTGGTGCTCGCGAGCGAGGCGGCGCCAGGCCGCCTTCACCTGGGCCTGGGTTGCGCCGGGCGAAGTCCCCAGGATGGCATGAGGGTCGCGACAGGCCACGCTCCCATCCTACCCCGTGCCCGGGTTAGGCTTGGCCTGTCCGGCACGACACGTGGCGAGCCCGGACCGTCCGCCGGGGACCGGCACCATGCCGGGGCGCACCCCGCCGCGAAGCCGGAAGGAGGCCAGCGTGGAACCTGCCCTCGGCACCTGGGAAGCGATCGACTCGGTGCGCGCCGTCCGCTCGTTCGCGGCCGACCCGCTCAGCCCGGCCGAGGAGGAGCGCATCCTCAACGCCGGTCGCCGCGCGGGCAGCGCCAAGAACCGGCAGCCCTGCGCGTTCGTCGTCGTCCGCGACCGGGCCCGGCTGGCCGAGCTGGCCGCCGTCGGCCCGTATGCCGGGCACCTGGCCGGGGCGGCGGCGGCGATCGCCCTCGTCACCCCGGACCCGCACGCGGCCGAGGCGCCGCTGTCGATCATGTTCGACCTGGGCCGGGCCGCCCAGAACATGGTCCTCGCCGCCTGGGAGCTGGGGGTCGGCTCGGTGCCGGCGACGGTCTACGACCAGGCGCTCGTCGGGCGGCTGCTGGGGCTGCCAGGGGGGATGCACTGCGAGTTCCTGCTCTCCTTCGGGCGCCCGTCCGACGAGTCCCTCCTGACCGCCCCGAACCGGCCCGGCGGGCGCAGGCCGCTGGCCGAGGTCGTCCACCGGGAGCGCTGGTAGCGAGCAGCCTGTCTCGCCGCGGCCCGCGGGCGTCGCCGCGGCCCGCGGCCAGCTCAGCCCGGCGTGCCAGCCGTCCCCGGCTCGGCGGCCACCCCGCCCGCCTCGTCCTCGACGTCGAGCGCGGCCAATGCCTCGCGGTCCTCTGGCGCCGGGGCGCCGGCCGCGAGATAGGCCGCGATCGCAGCCTCCAGGCCCACGTCCCGGCCGGCCGCCTCGGACAGGAGCCACTTGTGCTCGAGGACGTCGCAGTAGCCCTGGAGCCGGTCCCGCGCCGGACCGAGCGCCGGCGCCAGCCGCTCCAGGACCGGGCGAAGGACGTCGCGCAGCCAGCGCTCGGCGCCCTCCTCCTTCGTCAGCTCGCGGCCCTCGTTCCAGCCGAGCCAGAGACGGTACTCGCGCTGATCGTTGAGGAGCAGCCGAGCCTGGCCTTCGAGGGCCGCGATGCCGGTCCGCCGCTGGAGCTCCCGGGCGTGGTAGTCCCGCCGCCCAACGGTCGCCCGGAGCCGGACGCGACCATCGCTGCCGGGGGCGAGATCGATCTCGCTCACGGCGAAGCCGAGATCGTTGAGCCGCCGCACCCGGGATGCGACCGCGAAGCGGTCGCCGGCAGCGACGTCCGTCGCCCGGTGCAGCTCCGCCCACAGCCGCAGGTAGCGGCTGCGGACACCCTCGGCTGCGCTCGCCTGCTCGTCCATCAGCTCCGGCTCGCCGCGGGCCGCGGCCAGGTCCGCAAGGCCGAAGGCGACGTTCTCGACCAGGATCTCGAGGTCGTGGGTGCGCTGCCCGTCCGACAGCCCGGGGTGGATCTCCGACGTCTCGGCGTCGACGAGGTGGGCCGCGATCGCATCGCCGTCGCGCCGGAACAGGGTGTTGGCCAGCGAGCAGTCGCCCCAGAAGACACCGGCCCGGTGCAGCTCCACCAGGAGGAAGGCCATCGCGTCCAGGAGCCGGTCGCGGTAGCCGCCGGGCCGTAGCGGGACCCGCATCAGGAGCCGGCGGTACTGCAGCGAGTGGCGGAGGTACTCGGTCACGAGGACCGCGACTGCCCGCTCCTCGTCCTCCACCAGGCCCGCTGCCCGGACGGCCGGCAGCTCGAGCGCCTCGGCCTCGAGGAGGACGTCGTACTCGCGCCGGGCCACGGGCAGCGGCTCTTCCTTGAGGGCCAGGACGCGACCGTCGAGGAAGAGGAACCGGACGAGGTGGCGCGACGGCCCGACCGGGAGCTCGCGGACCAGGCCGGGCGCCAGGTGCCAGTCGGCCAGGGGTCGCTCCCAGGGCAGCGCCAGGACCGCCTCGGTCGGGTTGCGGAGGCGGATTCGCGGGACTGACCGACGGGTGCGGGAGAGATCCGTGCTCAGAGGCGCTTCCGGAGGTAGGTCGTGAGGCCAGCGTCGAAGCCGGCGTGCTCGAACAGCCGCCGGGCCTCGGCGCGATGATGGCCGGCTGTCACCTCGACGAACGCCGCGCCGGCCTCGCGGGCGACCCGCTCCGCCTCGGCAAGGAGGACGGCCCCGACGCCGCGCCCCCGCGCGCCAGTATCCACCGCCAGGGCGATGATCCGGATGATCGGGTCGTCGCGCTCGAGGCGCGGCAGGACGTGGCAGGCAATGAACCCGAGCGCGATCCCGTCACGCTCGGCGACGCGGACGACCGATCCCAGCTCGACGAAGCGGTCGAGGCGTCGGGCGAGGTCGCTGGCACCGGACGGGTAGCCCTCCTCGGACAGGAGGGCCGCGATCCAGCCGGCGTCGGCCGGGTCGGCGTCGCGAACGGTCAGGTCGGAGGGCACGGTCACGCTGCGATGGTACCCGGCCGGCGGACGGTGCCGCGCCTCACGGCCCGCGCCGGGCGACGAGCAGGGTCGCCCCCGACGGCAGGGCGATCGCCGTCGGCTCGGGCAGCCCGGCCGCCCGGAACAGCGCAGCGTGCTCGGTCACGGTCCGCATCTGGCCGCCGCCCAGCAGCTCGTCGAGGTCGACGCCCGAGATCAGCTGGCCGTGGAGCGTCGGATACTCCTCGGGATGCTCGGGCAGGCACCAGCCGAGGACCAGGAGCCACCCGTCGCGGACGAGCGCCCGCCAGGCGGCCGCGAGAGCCACTTCCGGACGCCGGAGCTCGTGGAGGGCGTGCTGGAAGTAGGCCACGTCGAACTCGCCGACATGGGCCAGCGTCTCCACCTCGCGCGCCTCGATCCGGATCCGGTCCTCGAGCCCGGCCTCCTGGACGAGGCGCATCGCCCGGGCGACGGAGTTCGGCTCGAACTCCACCCCGACCAGGCGCGTCTCGGGGAAGCGCCGGGCGACGGCGACGAGCCAGCGGCCGCCCCCGCAGTGAACGTCGACGACCCGGGCACCGCGAACAAGCGCGACCACGAGCTCCGGCAGCGAGGCAAGCGCCTCCTCGAAGAACACGGCGATGTCCTGGCGGGTCAGCTGCTCGACCGCCCGTGAGTAGCGGGCGGACCGCTCGTCGAGGGGGATCCCGGTGCGGATGAACTCGGCCATCCGCCCCCAGTCCAGGCTGGCGGTCGTGGCATAGGTGAACTGGCCGCCGAGGTACTCCGGCCGCCGCTCGTCGAGGAGGATGGTGGCGATCTCCCCGTCGAGGACGAACCGTCCGTCGCGGCAGTCGACGAGGTCGCCGGCGTGGGCCGCCCGGCACCAGGCCGCGACCGGGGCCGGGGCGCAACCGGCCGAGGCGGCCAGCGCCTCCGCGGCCAGCCCGGCCTCGCCGGCCGCCCGCAGCCGGGCGAAGAGGCCAAGCTCCAGGCCGATCGAGATCGTCCAGGCCCGGTAGAAGGAGCCCAGGCCGGCGGCGAGGTCGTCGAAGCGGTCGTCGGCGTGCACGGGCCGATTGTCGCACCCGGGGGAAGCAACCCGGGCGGCCGCCCTGATGGCGCCGCGCGCTCCACCGCAGGTCGGGTGGGCGGCGGCACCAGGGGCCGGCCAGGTGGCACGCCTGAACAGAGTGTCAGGCGACCGGCACCCGGAGGATCTGGCCGATCAGGTAGCCGGCCAGGGCCGAGACGAGGCCGATCGCCAGCATCTCGGCTGCCGCCCGCAGGGGGTTGCCGGCAGTCAGCCGGGCCCGCTCGATGCCCGCCACCACCAGGACGAGGCCGGCGGCGATGAGCGCCCCCCAGGCCGCGGCCGGCACCGCCAGGAAGACGAAAGGAATGATCGGGATGGATGAGCCGGCGACGGTCGACAGCCCGACGACGAGCGCCGACCGGATCGGCCTCGTCTCGCGCATCGGCGCGGCCGCCTGCTGGAGGGCATCGATCTCGTCCTCGAGCGCAGCTCGCTCGGCCGCGATGGCCTCGGCCACGGCAGCCAGCGTCCCGGGTTCGACCCCCTGGCGGCGCAGGTCCTCGAGGCTCGCGCCGCCGCGGGCGGCCGCCCGGGAGGCGCGCTCGCGGTCGAGGCGGAGGCGGAGCTCACGGCCGGCATCGCGCTCGGCGCCGCTGGCGGTGAAGGCGACACCGGCCATGGCGATCCCCTCAGCCAACATCCCCGCCAGGCCGGCGGTGATGACGAGCCGGCCGTCGCCGGTCGCGGCCGCCATCCCGAGGACGAGCCCCAGCACGTTCACCAGGCCGTCCTGGCCGCCGAGGATCACGTCCCGGATGAGAGCCGCCGCCGACATCCGCCGGGTGCCCCGGGCCATGGTCGGGCTCGTCGCCGTCGAGGACGGTGCCGTCATGGGTCCCATTGTCGCCGGTCGCCCGCGGATGCGCCGATTCCCCGGCGCCGGCCTGCGACGGCAGCCGTCTCGCCCCCCCCGCCCCCTTCGCCTGCGCCGGCCGCGGCGCTCCCATGGAGACAGCCCCATGACCCAGCAGCCGCTCCACACGATGGGCCAGCAGCACGGCCGCCGCTCCTGGGCCGAGCCCTGGAGATCAAGATGGTCGAGCCGCTGACGATGACCGACCGCCCGACCCGCGAACGGGCCCTCGCCGAGGCCGGCTACAACACGTTCCTCCTCCGCTCGGCGGACGTGTACATCGACCTGCTGACCGATTCCGGCACGTCGGCCATGAGCGACAACCTCGTCAACATCGGCGGCTGGCTGGCGATCAACGATCGCGAGGTTTTCGAGGAGCTGCGCAACCTCGTCATCGTCTACGAGGGGCTCCACACCTACGGCGGGATGGCCGGCCGGGACATGGAAGCCGTCGCCATCGGGATCGAGGAGTCGGTCGCCGACGACCACGTCCGCAGCCGCGTCGGCCAGGTCCGCTACCTCGGGGAGCTCCTGACCGAGTGGCAGATCCCGATCGTCCAGCCGGTCGGCGGCCACGCGGTCTTCCTCGACGCGAGGCGCTTCTACCCGCACCTCCCCCAGGATGTCTTCCCGGCCCAGACCCTGGCCGCGGAGCTGTATCTCGATTCCGGGATCCGGTCGATGGAGCGCGGCATCGTCTCGGCCGGGCGTGACCCGGCCAGCGGCGACCACGAGCGCCCGAAGCTGGAGCTGACCCGGTTGACGATCCCCCGCCGCGTCTACACCCAGGCCCACATGGACGTCGTGGCCGAGTCGGTCAAGGCCTGCTTCGACACCCGCGACGCCGCCAGGGGCCTGCGCATGGTCTTCGAACCGAAGTACCTGCGCTTCTCCCAGGCCCGCTTCGAGCCGCTCTGAGTCTCGCTCGGAGTTGATGCACGAAGTGCCCCGTTTTCGTCAGCCAACGGCCGGGAGATGATCAGCCTGGATGTGATCCCGCGGGCAGGCACCGGGTCACACGACTCGTGTACTCTTCTTGCCGTCGTGCGGTCGCGGGTCGACACTGACCCGCGAAGGTTGCGTGTCAATCCGGCGACCCGTCGTTCACGGCACACGCCCGGTGGAGGATGAACAGTTGGCCAGGTACAGGATCATCAAGGTCGGCAAGCCGCTCAATGTTGACGATCTGAAGAAGGCGGGGAAGCCGCGCGGTCGCCAGCCGAAACCGCGAGATGAAGAGCTCAAGCTGCTCGTCAACGAAGTCAGCGTCGGGCCGGAGTCGCAGGTCATCCCCTGGGAGCTCGGCGGCCAGAAGGTCGCGACGGCCCGGGTGGCAGCCAACAGGATCATCAAGCAACTGGACGCCAGGGTGTACGTCTCGACCCACCGGGACCACCCCGGCGTGCTCCTCTTCTCGCGCCAGCCGCTGACCGCGCGAGCGCGGCGGAAGTAGGGCGCAGGGTCCCGGCCGCGGGGTACCGCCTCGGCCGCGGGGGCCGCCTGGCAGGGGCGTCGGCCTCGGGGTCCGCACCACCGGCGCCCGCAGCCGTGCCCGGGGACTCGACCCGGACCCGCCCGCTGAGCCGGCCCGCCTGCCTCCTATACTCCGCCCAGGTCCGCCGCAGCCCGCCCGACGACACGGCCCGGCCGGCGACGTACCCGAGGATCTCGATGGACACGCCCACCGCCCCGACTGGGCTCGATCTCGCCGCGCTCGCCGCCGACAACCTCACGCCGGTCCTCGGCCGCTACTTCGAGCGGAGCTGGGCCCGGGGCGAGGGCCACTACCTGTTCGACACGGACGGGAGGCGCTACCTCGACTTCGGCAACGGCATCGCCGTCTCCGTCCTCGGCCATCACCACCCCGCGGTGACCGCCGCGATTCACCGCCAGGTCGACCTGCTGATCGCCCCGATGGCGGCGATGGGCTACGCCGAGCCGACCGTCCGCCATGCGCGGGCCCTGGCGGCCGTCCTGCCTGACCCGATCGACAGCATCTTCTTCCTCAACTCCGGGTCCGAGGCCATCGAAGGGGCGATCAAGCTTGCCCGGCGCGTCACCGGCCGGCCCGGGATCGTCGCCTTCCGGGGGGCCTTCCACGGCCGGACGACGGGCGCGGCCGCGATCACCAGCTCGAACCTCGTCTACCGGGCCGGCTACGAGCCGTTCCTGCCATCCGTCTACCTCCTCCCCTACCCGGCCGTCTACCGCGACTTCGGGGGCGACGAAGCGCGCGCCGTCCGGGTCGCCCTCGACCACCTCCGCGATCTCGTCCGCTCCACGATCCCCGCCCGGAGCATCGCCGTGATCTTCATCGAGGCCGTCCAGGGCGAGGGCGGCTACATCCCGGCACCGGCCGCCTTCCTCCAGGCACTGCGCGCCTTCTGCGACGAGCACGACATCCTGCTCGTCTGCGACGAGGTCCAGGCCGGCTTCGGCCGGACCGGCCGGATGTGGTCGTTCGAACACGCCGGGATCGTCCCCGACGTCGTCTGCCTGGCCAAGGCGATCGCCAACGGCCTGCCGCTGTCGGCAATCGCCACCCGCCGCGAGCTCCAGGTCCGCTGGGGCAGGAGCGCCCACGGGACGACGTACGGCGGCAACCCGGTGAGCTGCGCGGCCGGCCTGGCCGTCCTCGAGACGATCCGCGAGCAGGGCCTGGTGGAGAACGCGGCCCGGCGGGGAGCGGAGCTGCTGGCCGGCCTGCGGGCGGTCATGGCGGAGGACGGGCGGATCGGCGACGTCCGCGGCCTCGGCTTGATGATCGGCCTCGAGTTCGTGAAGGACCGCGCCACCCGCGAGCCGGACGGGGCGACCTGCGAGGCGGTTATCCAGGGCTGCGCTGATGCCGGGCTGCTCGTCCTGTCCTGCGGGCTCGAGCACAACGTCATCCGCTGGATCCCGCCCCTCGACGTCACCGCCGATGAGATCGAGACCGCGGTGGGGATCTTCCGGCGGGTCCTGCGGAGTCTCCCTGGCAACGCGGAGAAGGTCGCGATCTGACCGGCCGCGGGGGCCCGGGCAGGCGACGACCGCACCGGGCGCCACCGTGCCGGCCGCCCCCGAAGGCAGTGGCCGGATCGGACGCGAACGCTGCCGCCGACACCACCCGACCCGGGGCACGGGGTATGGTACGAAGGGCGAGGTACCGATCACGAGGGCACGATCCGTGGAACCGACCGCACGCGAGGAGGAGCTGCTCCTCCCGGAGGGGACCCGTCTGCTGCACATCGGGCCACACAAGACGGGCACCACCTCGCTGCAGGGAGCCCTCTTCGCTGCCCGCCAGGAGATGCTGGCCCAGGGTGTCTGCCACGCCGGCCGCTCTCGCAACCCCGCGGCCGCAGTGCAGGCCGTGACCGGACGACCGTCGCCATACTCGGATCAGTCACCGCCGATCAGCCAGTGGCGCAGCCTCGTCCGCGAGATCCGGTCGGCCAGGGAGCCACGGGTGGTGGTGAGCAGCGAGTTCTTCGCCTGGGCGAAGCCGGACGCCATCCGCGGGATCGTCGAGGACCTGGACCGCGCGCGCGTCCACGTCGCCGTGACCCTGCGCCCATTGGGCAGGATCATGCCCTCGCAGTGGCAGCAGAACGTGCAGGCCGGGTCCCTCGCCTCCTTCGAATCGTGGCTGGATGGGCTGTTCAACCAGCCGGACGGGAAGGGCGCCCCCTTCTGGACCCTCCATCGCCACGACCGGCTCATCGCTCGCTGGGCCGAGGTCGTCGGCCCGAAGAACGTGACGGCGGTCGTGGTCGACGACCGGGACCACGGCGTTGTGCTGCGGGCGTTCGAGCAGCTCCTCGGCCTGCGGGAGGGCACCCTTGTTGAGGTTCCG
>Ga0315268_10003393_pt1 | contig 17581 bp, 12 predicted proteins | sample C1_top_MG_FD_204535 | JGI IMG/M metagenome (GOLD analysis project Ga0315268, IMG submission 204535) | Sediment microbial communities from Yellowstone Lake, YNP, Wyoming, USA - C1_top | ecosystem: Environmental > Aquatic > Freshwater > Lake > Sediment | place: USA: Wyoming | collected 2017-08-01
CTGGCTGCGGGCTTGCTGGGACATCCCGCCCTGCTCACCTCCGGGCATGGGCATCAGCCCCTGGCTGGCCTGGTTGATGTTCTGCTGCATCCCGGACATTCCCTCCAGATCGCCCATCATGTCGCCGGACCCCGAGGACCCGCCGCTTTTGGAGGAGGACTGTATCAAGGCCGCGGCCGATTGGTTTAAAAGCCCCTGGGCCGTCTTGCCGCTGGTCCCGGCCTGCTGGCCCCGGCCTTCGGAAAGGGAACGGGCGGAATTCTCCATCTGCCTGCCGGCCTCCTGCAAAGCCTGGGCCGCCTGGGGCGAAAGCAAAAAGTTCTTCCGGGTCAGCTCGTCCAATTTCTGTTTGACCCGTGCCGCCTGTCTCTGCAAGACCTGCTGTCTCCAGGCTAGGTCGGCCGGGTCTTCAGACCCGCTTTGGATCCTCTGATTGAGTTGTTCCTGCTGCTGGGAAAGTTTGATCAGTTCCTTGGCCTTGTCCCGCATGGCCTTTGAGGCCGCCTTGCTGCGCTGGGAACCCATGGTGTTCTTGGCGCTCTGCAGTCCGGCCGAAAGTTCTGTCAGGTCGGTCAACGCTTCCTGCTGCAGCTCCTGTGCATCCTGGTTCTGGCCCGATTCCATCTTCTGCCCGGCCTGGCGCATCTTTTGGGAGGTCTTCTGTGCTTGAGCCTTCTGCATGGCCTGCTGCATCTTCTGCGAAGCCTCGCGGTTTCCTTCGTTCATCTGCTTGGCCAGTTCGTTCATCTGCTGCAGGGAAGTTTCCAGATCCCTGGCCAGTTGTTCCTGCCGCTGTTTGAGGTTGTTTGAGGCTTCTTTGCCGGAATCTTTTGCCAGGCTGTCCTTGACGGCCTTCTGCTCCGCCGCCATCCGGTCCGCCTCCTGTTTGAGCAGGGACAGCATCCGCTCCTGCTTGAGCTCCTTGAGCGAGGCGATGGCTGAATCCAGTTTTTGCTGGAACTCCTCCTGGGACAGCTTGAAATTCTCCAAGGCCTGCTCGATCTGCTTGCGGTCCATGTTCTGAAGAGCTTGCTGCATCTGCTCCATCGCCTGGCGCATCTCCTCGCTGGCCACCTGGTCAAACAGCTCTTTCAGCTCGGCCAGTTTCTCCACGGTCTGGGGATCGAACTTGAAGCCCTGGACCTGCTGTTTCACGTCCAGTCTGGCCTGTTCGGCGGTCTGCTCCATCCGGCTGACCAGCTCCTCCTGCTTTTTCAAAGCCTCCTCCACCGCGGCCTTCTGCTGCCAGTCCATCCTGCGGTTCTCCTTCACCGCCTGACTTAAGCGCTCCATCTCCTGTTTTAGGGACTGGTTCTGTTTTTGGGCCTGGTCCAGGTTCTGCTGGTAGGCCGAGTCGGCCTGGGCCGCCGACTTGAAAAATTCCTCTTTGGTGGGCACCCGGAATTTCTGGATATTGGACTTTGAACTTTTGGGGCCGCTGACCGCGTCGTTGTCCCAGACCTCGGCCCAGTATAGCACCGAGTCCCCCGGCAGCAGGAATGACTCGGAACTGTTCCAGGTGAAGAATATTTGGGTGTCGGAAACGGCAGGATATATTTTTAACTGGTAGACCTTTTCGCTTTGAGTGTCTCGGATATGCAGGGCGGCTATGCTCAAGCCGAAATCGTCGGAAAAACGAAGCTGGATCTCCGCCGGCAGCCCTTCGGGCAGGGGGCAGTCATCGGCCGGGGCCAGGATCTCGGCCTGCGGCCGGGTATCCTCCAGCGCGGTGATGGCATATTCCAGGCCGTGCAACAGGGTGTCCCCGGTCCCGCCTTTGGCCCAGAGATGGTAACGGGAATTATTGTATACCTTGAAACTCAGCTTGAAAAGACTGTCTTTTATTTCCTGGGCCTCGCTTACCAGACCGTCATCATGTATCATTCCGGCCGCCTGCAGGGACTGGCTGGCCCGGGCGGTCAGCGATACTTTGGTTCCCCTGGGAGCGGTGATGCTGCCGTCGTTCTCCTGAGTATAAGGACGGATGCCAGTGTAGGCCGGGGGAGATATCTCCATTCTGAGATCGCTCAGGGTCAGGGGCTGGTAGACCTGAACCATGTAAACTGCGCTCTGTCTGCGGCCCTGGATGATGCGGTAGCCAAAGGCCTGGCTGACATTCTCCATCCTGGCGGACAAACGGCCGCTGCCGGCATCCTGGAATTTTATTTTCTGAGACTGGTTGTGTCCTTGGATCAGCAGGTCAAACCTCGAACCAACCGGGTTGGCTAAAGATAACTCCGCCGTAAAGATTTCCCCCCGGGCCAGCCGGGCATTACCGGGCAGTATCTGGATCCCATCCCAGTTGCCGCAGATGCCGTTGGGATCATGGAACCTTTGCCAGGTTAGTTTGCAGGGGCCCGGCCAGATCAGCAGGGTCAGGGCCAGCAACGCAGACAATACCAGCGCTGCTCCTTTGATCTTCGGTGTCGGCCCGGGAAATATTTTCTTGTGATCAAGCTGGGCCAGCGCTTTTGTCATTTTGTTCTGCAAGGACTGCAACAGGTCCTGGGAATAGCCCTCTATGGACAGTTGAGCATCTTCCCACTGCAGTGCGGTGGACAGTTCCTGGCGCAGTTCCGGGACCCTGGCTTCGATCATGGCGGCGATAGTTTTGGGGGAGACCGGTTTGAACAGCTGATAGAGCAGGTAGATGACACCGGCTGCGGCCAGAAACAGCGACGACCGGGCGGCAAAAGACCTGGCGCCGGAAGGCAGGATCAGCAGAACATCCAGGCAATGCCACAGGAGCGCCCAGCCCAGGGAAAGGAGCGTCGCCAGCCACAGCTGTTTCCTGAGCAGAGAAACTCCGTACCTCTGACCGACCTTTTTCAGTCCAGGCTTTACAGTACTTATGTTGTTATTGTCTGTCAATGTTTATTTCACGGTCTGGTCAGCGCATACCACAATATATTGATCCCCACCTTTATTGCCTGCTCCCTGGTCTCGGGCGGGTCATTGTGGTCGTTGGTCCAGCCATCGGAGATGTTGGTGTTGAAAGTATAAAAGACCACCATTCGTCCCTGGTAAAATAAGCCGTAGGCTTTGGGCCGTCCCTTTTCGTGTTCGTGGATCTTGGGCAGTCCGGCGGAGAGGTCGTAGTAGCAGGTGAACAGCGGAAAATCCGGCGGGAGTTCCTGCAGTTCGGCCTCCGGGAACACCCGCTTCAGCTCCCGGCGGAAGGAAACATCCATCCCGTAGTCGTCGTCGGCGTAGAGGAAGCCGCCCGAGACCAGGAACAGCCTCAGCCGCTCCACTTCGCGGGCCGTGAACTTTATCTCCCCGTGCCCGGTGACGAACAGGAAGGGATGCAGGAATAGGTCGTCATCGGCGACCGAAAGCGAGAACTTATCGGCATTGATACTGACACCGGTGCGGACGGAGAACTCTTTGAGCAGATTGGTCTCCTCCTCGGGATCGTTGTACCAGTCGCCTCCGCCGCCATATTTCAGCCGGGCGATGTCGATCGGCCCGGCAAAGAGACAGCCCGCCAAGAGCACGATGAAAAAAGATATGAAAATGGTGATGCGCATAGATTAGTATTTTACAACGATGGGTGCTTAAAAGCAAGGACAAAACAAAACCGCCCCGATTTCAGCGGGGCGGTTATTATGGTCTTGAGAGAGGTTACTTCTTCTCTTCATTCTTCAGGGCGTGGATCCGGGTCTTCATGATGTCGTCAATGATCCCGTATTCCTTGGCCTCGTCGGACGACATCCAGAAGTTCCGGTCGGTGTCCCGGGCCAGTCTTTCCACCGGCTGTCCGGTATGATTGGCCAGGATCCCGTTTAGCTTTTCGCGGATCAGCAGGATCTCCCTAGCGTGGATCTCGATGTCGGCGGCCTGGCCCTGCACCCCGCCCAGCGGTTGGTGGATCATGATCCGGGAATTGGGCAGGGCAAAGCGCTTGCCTTTGGCCCCGGCGGCCAGCAGCAGGGCTCCCATGCTGGCGGCCATCCCCATGCAGATGGTGACCACGTCCGACTTGATGTACTGAATGGTGTCGTAGATGGCCATGCCCGAGGTGACCGATCCGCCCGGCGAATTGATGTAAAACTGGATGTCCTTTTCCGGATCCTCGGCCTCCAGGAACAGCAGCTGGGCGATGATCAGGTTCGCAATAGTGTCGTCTATGGGCGAGCCGATGAAGATGATCCGGTCCTTCAGCAGCCGGGAATAGATGTCGTAGGCCCGCTCGCCGCGGCCGCTCTGCTCGATCACAAATGGGACTAAGCTCATATGAATTCCTTACTGTTTAATTTAGTGTCTTTCCTGGGGAAAAAATAACTATTTGGGGCCCTCGATGAACTCTTCCTTGACCGCCGCCGCTTCGGCCACTAATTTGCCGGCCTTGGTCACTGCGATCCGGTCCTTCAGGTCGTCCAGCCGGTCCTGGCTGGAGCTGAAAGTGGCCTTGATCTCTTCGGCGGTCTTGCGGTAATAGCGGGCCAGGTCGGCGAAGGACTCGTCCAGCTCGGCCGGGGAAACCTCTATCTTCTCCTGCCGGGCCACTTCGGCCATCAGCAGTTCCTCCTTTATCTTCCACTCGGCGATGGGCTGGTACTGCTCCTTGAGCTTGGCGTCGTCGGGGCAGTCCTGGCATTCCTGGCCGTCCTGGTGCTTGTGCTGGTGGTGGTGGCGCTCCTTGGCGTCATTGACCATCTTGTTCAGTTCCTCGGTCACCAGGGACTGGGGCAGTTCCAGCGGGTTGTCCTCTATCATCTTCTGCAGCACCTGGACCCTCACCCCCTCGGCGGCCTCGGCGTTGGAGCGGGCCTCCAAGCCGCTCTGGATCTTCTCCTTTAGCTCGGCCAGGGTCTGGTATTCGCTGACCTTCTTGGCGAACTCGTCGTCCAGGGCCGGCAGGTGCTTTTCCCGCACCTCCTTGACCGTGACCTTGAACACCGCTTCCTTGCCGGCCAGCCCGTTCCCGGGATAATCGGCCGGGTATTTGACCTTGATCTCCCTTTCCTCGCCGGCCTTGGCTCCGGTCAGGCTCTGGTTGAACTCCGGCAGCACCTGGGGCGTGCCCAGGTCCACCGGATAGTCCCGGCCCTTGGCCTTTTCGGGATCCTCCAGCCCTGACAGCGGAACGAAGTCTATTATCACCCGGTCGCCGTCCCTGGCCGGATTTTCGGTCTGCTTGTATTCGGCATAAAGGCCCTGCAGGTATTCTATCTCCCGGTCCACGTCCTGGCCGGATATCTTGCGCAGGCGCCTGGTGGCCGGAAGTCCCTTGTACTGCTTGACGGAGACCGGAGGCAGCACTTCGAAGGTGGCCTTGAACTTGATGCTGCGGTCGGGGGTGAAGTCCAGGTCCGAGATCTCGGCCCGGTTGACCGGCACCAGCTTGTGGTCCACCAGGGCCTTTTCGTAGGATTCCGGCACCAGCCGCTCGATGGCCTCGGCCTCGATACCCTTGCCGAAACGGGCCTCTAGCACGGTGCGCGGGACCTTGCCCGGACGGAACCCGGGGATCTTGGCCTTGCGGCCGTATTCGAAATAAAGTTCCTCAATAGCGGCCTTGACCTGCTCCCCCGGCACCTCGATCTCAAAAACGCGCTGCCAAACCTTTGGTTCCTTCAACTCGACCTTCAAAATGTCTCCTTATGTTTATGATATGTCTGATTAATATTCGATCTCAGATTGGTGCGAAGGGGGGGATTTGAACCCCCATGCCTTTTACGGCACCAGATCCTAAGTCTGGCGCGTCTGCCAGTTCCGCCACCCTCGCAAACTGTGAAAGGTCCGGGGCATACAGAAAGTAATTATAACAAATATAAACGCCAGCGTCAAGGTTGACCGGCCAGCCGCCGGGCCTCCTTTAAGAGCCGAGTTTTGCGGTTGTTTTTGGGGTTTTCCAGCACCATTTCAAAAAGCTGTTTCAGGATCCTCCCCAGCACAGGACCGGGCTCAAGGCCCAGTTCTGCCATCAAGTCGTTTCCGTCTACTTTCAGGTCCTTGATGGAAAAAGCCGGCTTTTTGCCGAGTTCCTCTTTGACGGCCTGTTTAAAGGCTTCCAGGTAATCCGTATCACCCTCCATCCCCTGGGCCAGGATGTCGGCCCGGCGCAGCTCGATCAGGTCTTCCAGGCCGTCCAGGCCGGTCTTGGATATCAGCCGCCTCAATCCCTTTTCTGTCTCCGGCACGGCGAACATGTGTTTGGCGATAAGCCCGGTGACCCGGGATGTGATCTGGTTGGAATATTTCAGCCGGGCCAGGATCTCCCCGGCCATTTTTGCCCCCAGTTTGTCGTGACCGTAAAAATGGGCCCCGCCTTCAAAGACCTCCCGGCACTGGGGCTTGGCCACGTCGTGCAAAAGTGCTGCTATGCGAAGTTCCAAAGTTTTGGGCGCAAGGTCCGCCGTCTTGATGGAATGTTCGAAAACCTTGTAGCGGTGAAAGCCCCCTGGCTGGGTGACCTCCACCGCCTGCTCCAGCTCGGGCAGCAGTGCTTTGAGCAGGCCGCTGCGCTGCATCAGCCACAGGCCGATGGACGGCTGGTCGGACAGCAGCATCTTGTTTAGCTCCTGCTGCACCCGCTCCGGGGAAACGGTGGAAATGAGTTTGGCGTTCTTCCTGATGGCCCTGAAGGTCTTTTCCTCGACCGAGAACTGAAGCCGAGCGGCGAACTGGCAGGCCCGCAGCATCCGCAGTGGATCCTCGGCAAAGGCGTTCGGCGAGACCATTCGGATCAGCTTGTCCTTGATATCCTGAAGTCCGTCATGTGGGTCTATCAGTTCCAAATTATGCCTTCTGCCTTCTGATTTTTTAATTTGCAGCGCCATGGCATTGATGGTGAAATCCCTCCGCCCCAGGTCCTGCTCCACCGGAATACCGGGATCGTATTCCACCGCAAACTCCCTGTGACCAGACCCAGTGCTTTGCTCCTTGCGCGGCAGCGCAATATCAAATGTTTTAAATTTGCCTTTTGTAATCTGCAATTTAAATTTAATTATACCAAATGATCTCCCCACCAGCTCCACCCGGCCGAACTGTTTTAGAAGCAGGACTAGCTCGTTCATCGGGATGCCGGTTACCAGGTAATCTACTTCGTCCGGCTGGTATTGGGAAAAGCGCACTGGGTCTATGTTACCCGAGGAGTTGAGGGCAAAGCGAATGCGGTCGCGAACCGCCCCGCCCACCTCGTAAAGCCGGCCGACGGAGTTGATGGCTCTGATTATTTCCGGTGAAAGGCACATGGGGATATTTTATATTAATTATGGGGGCTTTACAAGCAAAAAAGCCCGGTCTTAAAGACCGGGCTTTGGGCACTTCCCTGAAATCTTTCAGCAGTTGAACACTTTCCGGAAATGATAACCGTAGATGGTCAAGGTGATGGCGGTGGGAAATAGTTTCGGCTGTTTAAACAGGGTCCAAAAGATCAGCCCCCAGTACTGAAAACGCTCCCTGCCCCACACTCCCAGCACCACCATGGATCCGGCCAAGGCCGCCAGCCGGGAAAAGCTGAACCTGGGCTTCTGGACCCTTACCGGCCGGTACTCCCGCAAGAAGGTCCTGACCCTCTGGTAGTAGTTGCGGGGGGAGTAGACCGTTTTGACAATCCTCCGGTAACCCTCCAGCAGTGGCTCGGGCCCCATCTTGGGGATGAAATTCAGAGAGAAATCGGTGTTGTCCCCCGAGAAGGCCTTGGTCAGCCGGTTCTGCCCCTTGAGCCGCCAGTAAAGCTGGGTCTTGGGAAGGACGTTCAGCAGGCTGACCATGGCGGTGGCGATGCCGCTCTGCTGGATGAACCTGATCTGGGTCTCGAAGATGCTCTTGGGATCGCTGTCGAAGCCCACGATGAACCCGGCGTGGACCTGGATGCCGTAGCTCTGGATCTTCTTGACGCTGGCTATCAGGTCCCGGTTCCGGTTCTGGAATTTCCCGCATTCCCGCAGACTGTTCTCATCCGGGGTCTCGATCCCCACGAACACCTGGTCGAACCCGGCCCTGGCCATCAGGGACAGCAGTTCATCGTCATCGGCCATCTCTATTGAGGCCTGGGTGATGAAGGTAAAAGGATGTTTGTGTTCATCCATCCAGGCGACCATTTGGGGCAGAACCTCGCTCTTTAGTCTGGCCTTGTTGCCCACGAAGTTGTCGTCCACTATAAAGACCCCGCCCCGCCAGCCGATCTTATAAATTTCTTCCAGCTCGCCGGTAACCTGTACGGGACCTTTGGTGCGGGGCGCCCGGCCGTATAGCTGGGAAATGTCGCAGAAATCACAGTCGTAGGGACAGCCCCGGGAATACTGGAGGTTCATGGAGGAGTATTTATTAAGGTCGGCCAGCTCCCACCGCGGCCGGGGGGACTTCGTCAAATCGGCCCACTGATCGGTGGTGTAAATGTGCTGCGGACAACCTCTCTCCAGGTCGGACAGGAACAAGGGCAGGGTGATCTCGGCCTCATTCAGCACCAGATGGTCTATATAGGGAAAATCCTGGGGGTTGGCAGAAAAAAGCGGACCCCCGGCCACGGTTTTTACTCCGTGCTTACGGCAGAAGTCCGCGATTTGTTTTACCGAGGGACGCTGGGCGTCCATGGCGCTGATCAGCACCAGATCGGCCCAGGCGATGTCTTTTTCCCTTATTTTTTTGAGGTTGAGGTCCTTCAGCCTTAGCGTCCAGTCTTTCGGCAGCAAGGCCGCCACAGTTAAAAGCCCCAAAGGCGGAACATTGGCCTTCTTAAGGATGAATTTTAAGGCGTGCTTAAAACCCCAGAAGGTGTCCGGATACTCCGGGTAGATGAGGAGAGCGTTCATGAGAATGGTTTTCTGTGCCGGGGGTGATTTCGGTCAGACCGGGTTCAAGCCCTTTTATATTGGCAATATAGACCCGAAAAAGCCGTTTGTCAAGGGGGAACCGAAAATAAAAAATACCGCCAGGCTGGTGCTTGAGTATATTACCCGACCTCTCCCATCAGCGTGGTATAAAGCTTTCCCAAACCGCATTTCTGGTAAAATTCAATGCCGCTTTTATTATTGACCGAAGTGAAAAGAGTATACTGCTTAATCCCCTTTTCTTTGAAATAACCCACCGCACTTTGCAACAATTTTCTGCCAATTCCCTTCCGGCGATGCTCCTGGCGCACCATCAGCCCGGAAATGTGTCCCACCTTTTTGACCATCCAATACCCTGCCTGTTCCTGGATCAGGACCGCTATGTAGCCGATCAATACACCGCCCTCGACCGCCACAAAAGCTTTCCGGTCATCATTGCCGATGAATCTGTCAAAATAACCTATGATGTCGGCTTCTTCTATCTTGTCGATCTTGAAGAAATACGGATGATTGGTTTCGTATTCGTAAAAAAAATCACTGGATAATTGCACCAGGGCCTTCAGATCGTCTTCTTTTTTCAGTTCGCGTATTTCCATTGATACCCATTCTTTCTTGTTGAGTAAATAGCTCTTTCAGCAACGGGGTCAACCCTACATTATCTCCTCCAGCTTCTGCTTGGCCGGGTCAAAATTGAAGAACCTGATGATAGAAGGCACGAATACCAGCACAAAAAAGACAAGGAATGTCAGGATAAAGCTCCCTGCCATCAATGGCCTTAAGGGAAATATCTCGCCCAGCCAGCCGCCCGCGGCAAAAGCAATGGGGGTCAGGCTGCCGGCCATGGTCCCAAGCAGGCCGAAGACCTTGCCCCGCATTTCGGCCGGCACCGTAACCTGCATCACCGCGCTGATCAGGGCGTTGACCACAGCAATCGACAGGCCGATCAAGGCGGCCATTACCGACATGTATATCATGTTCATGTGCACCGGGAACAGCGCCATGCAGGCCGCGCTCATCAGGGCCCCCAGATAAAAGACCATGAATCTTTTATTGATGGGAATTTTTATGACCGAGGTCAAAAAATAACCCAAAAAGGAACCCCCGGTCAGCACTCCCATTACTATCCCGTATTTAGCGGCGCCCAGGAACGGCGTCTGCTGGAACAAGGGGAGCACCAGGAAGAACCCCATATTGGCGAAAAAATTAAGCACCCCGAAGATCAGGAAGGAGTATCTGAGGCCCTTGAACCTCTTGACGAACAGCAGTCCGCCCTTCATGTCCTGAAAAAAACTCAGCTTCTGGGACTGGTGCTTGACGGCTGGGATCCTCATGAAAAATATAGCGGCCGCCGAAAAGATGTAGGAGAACCCGTCGAACAGGAACATCAGCGGCGCTTTCAGCGCCTGGTACAGGAAACCGCCGCCCGCCGTGCCGATGATGCTGGTGCCGTTGTAGGCCAGACTGAATACCGAGTTGGCCTGAACTATCTGTTCCGGAGGAACTATGTCCGGGATGGCCGAACTGACCGCCGGGCCGAAGAACGACCCGCAGATGCTCAGGACTATGCCGGCGGCAAAGACCATCCAGATCTCCAGCATCCCTGCCCAGGCAGCCAGCCCCACCCCGGCCGAAGCCAGCCCCCGGACCAAATCCATGGCGATCAGCAGGGACCGGCGCTCGGTCCGGTCCACCCACACTCCGGCAAAGGGGGAGATCAGCACCCGGGGCAAAGTGGAGACGGCCATCAGGGTCCCCATCAGGCCGGTGGAGCCGGTCTTCTCCAGCACCCAGAACCCCAGGGCGATGGCGTAAAAATTGTCGCCCAGCGAGGAGACCAGCTGCCCCTGCCAAAGCAGCAGGAAATTACGGTTCCACAAAGAAGGGGGTTTTTGTTCCTCCATCATGACACTTACTTTATGCCTCTCGAAGTTAAAACCTGAGTGAATAGCTCAGCTTGGCCATGAACCGGTGATCGAATCCATTGGTGATCAGATCCCGGGGATGATTGTAAACCAAGTAGAACATCGAACCCGGATTGACCTCGTATCCCAGGAGAAAATTTGAATTTAATTCCTCGGTTTTTTCCAACTGGAATGGGCTCTCGGCCGGGGTGGCCGCCCGGGTACTCGTCTGAATGTAAGTTCGGGCAAACAATTTTTGGGTGATCTGGTATGATATCTTGGTATTAGAGACCCACTCCCATTTGCTCCGGCCCCATTTGACCGCCACAATGGAGGGAATCACAGTTATTTTAGGGTAGGGCAGGAAGGCTATGAGGATGACATCCTCCCGGAAATTCTGTCCATATTTCCAACCCATATAAAAAGAGTTGGCAACCCCGGTCTGGCCGTTGACATTGGTTTCGAACTCAGCGCCTGCCTGACGATTGAAGAATTCTTCGTCACCGTAACGCTCATAGCACCGGCTGGCATTGACACCGAAACGGATCTTGGACGAGGTAACCAGATTGGTCCCCAGTCCCGTTTCCAAGTAGGTCGGCCTTCCCCCGATCTCCTGTTTGTGGTTTATCACTGCGCCGGCATCAACGTATTGAAAGGCCCCGCTTAAGGCAAACTTGCGATATCCTTCAGCATAAAGGCTCCATCGGTCAATGTCATAAAAGCTGATAAAACCCTGGGGCACCCAGAATTCCTGTCCTATTCTGCTGAATTTGAGATCGTAATAGTCGATGCCTGTTTCCCTTTTAAGATCGGCCACCCCGGCCCATTCATCCCCGCTGACGCCGGTATTGGCTGATTTGGCGGCCTGCATCGTCAGTTTTAACGGGCCATGGATGGGAACGTTCAGGTCCAAACCGCCGGCCCGGCCGTAAAGGCTGTCGTTCTGCATGTTGGTGGCCGTGATCCCCAGCACGCTCTGCCCCCATACCGGATGCTTGAGACGGACCAAGGAGTAATTATCCCTGGTGTCGCTGGTCTGGACATCCAGAAACAGCAGCTCGGCCCGGCCGACCTTGCCGTAAAGCTTGGCCCCGGCCTCTATCTGGTTCATACGGCGGGTGTAGAAAAGCTTGAGCGGGGTGTACAGTATGCTGGAACCCTCCATGAAGAACGGCCTCTTCTCTGCCAGGTACAGCTCCTGCCACTGATTGTAGGACAAATTGAACTGGAAGGGATCGGCCTCTATCTGTCCAAAATCCGGAAGATAAGTGGCGTTAAAATTGAGGTCGGAGGTAATGCTGTATTTTAGGTCCAGCCCGGCGTTGAATTCCAAAGAATCGGTAAGGTGCTGGTACTGGACCAGGCCGAAGGGCAGCAGCTCTAATCTTTTGACCTGGGGATCGATGGCCAATCCGGCCAGGGATCCATACTGGGAGACATGGCTCCAGTTCTTCAGCTTCGACCAGCTGGAGGTTTCCCAATGGGGTCTTTCCACCCGGTAAAAATTTATTCCCCAGGTCATGGAATCGGCCTTGTTGTATCTCAGCTCCGAAAAAGGAATGGCTATCTCCAGCACCCAGCCCAGGGAATCGCGGCCGGCCCGGGCCTGCCACTGGCAGTCCCAGTTGGAGTCGATGGTCCTTCCCTCGTCTATGATCCGGCCGTCGGTGCGGGTGCCCTGGAGGTTAACCGCAAAATAATAGGCATTGTTCTTGTCGTTATAGGTATCGATGGTCACCTCCAGGCAGTCATCATAATAAACAGCCCCGTCCCTCTGGTTGCAGGCGGCCTGTATCTGGTCCGGCTGGTCCTCGTACATATAGGCGGCCAGATAGAGATTTTGCTCGTCGTAGCAGACGTATGCCTTGGTAGGCTGGGTGACCGGGGCGTCCGGATTGGGTTCCACCATCACAAAACCGGTGGCCATTGCCGCGCTTTGCCAGCAGGGGTCGTTCAGGCTGGCATCCAGTACCGGGGCCTGTTCGATCCGGACCGCCCGGAGGCTTGGGGTTTGAGCCGAAAGGGCTGATGCCATGAAAAGAAATATTGGCATCATTATATGCATTTTTATTTTCATAATACTCATTTCTTTTGCAGATTGTGTTACTTTTACCCCAATTATGGTTTTTGCCACTTGATATTTTATTTTGGTTTACAACCCTTGATGGCAAAGAACTGTTTGGCGGAAAACAAATAATATGTGCCATTATTTAATTGCTGTATATATTCCTTTCTTCTTACATTGTATTTTTTATGCAAGAAGTCCAAATATTTATTATAATCAGTCTGGGTTCCGCCGCCGGCAAAAAATGTTTTTTTATAATTATCTCTTTCCCTTTTCTTCTCACTTGGTCTTTCGCTGCTGCGAACCGATTTCTTCCACCAGCTGATATCATACTCCTGTTTTGGCGTTTCATACGGTGGTATCATAAAAAACGGCTGACTGCTCATCTTTGCGTCGATTTGCTTGAAACCGGCCTCCTTCAGCCACAATGGAACATGGGGGGCAGTATCTGAAATGCCCAGCCCCAATTTTTCCCTGCCCTTGGCACAAATATATGACATTTTTTGGAAAAAGAGTTTATCCTCCATGGGCAATTCGGGCATTGAACTGATTGAGTGCTGTAAAGCCATGGACAAATGATCCGGCTCCTTGCATAATACTATCCCGCCCGGTTTCAATATCCTGTACATCTCATTTACGGCCTTCTGTTGATCGGATAGATGCAGCAACAGGGTCTGACACATCACCACTTCGGCAAAATTATCGGGATACGGCAGTTTGTATGCATCACCTACTTTGAATTCGGCAGTGCCGCCCTTGGCCCAGTTTCGTGATATTTTTTTTGCCTCTGCTACCAGCTTGGGACTTATATCCACCCCGCAATATTTACCGCCTTGTCCAAAGTACTGCCAATATATCGTTCCCAGATATCCCAAGCCACAGCCAACATCAACTACCGTCTGACCTTGTTTAAAACCGACCCATTTCGCCAATAGAGCCACATACTCCGGCTCCCATAAAAATTTTCGCTCTTCAATGATCCTTCTCTTATACCACCCTTTGGCCCACTTATCCTTGGCTGGTTTTCTCATGATTGCCTCTTATTGTGTTTACCTGTCTGATGTTTTCTTTCATAATCTCCAGCCCCTTCCCATCCCTCGTCCTGGTTGGCATCAAGGGCATACCTCTGTTTCAGTTTGCCAGCCGCGCTCCGTTCAACAAAAAGCTCCTCTCCGGTGTAGGGGTTCTTGCCGGTATGATACATGGCGGCCGAGGCCGTCATGGGCAGAGGGATGAAATCCTGGACCTGTTCCACCGCCAGGCCGTGCTGTTTTAGAAAGCGCTTCAGTTCCAGCATGTCATCGTACCTGCAGCCCGGGTGACTGGATATCAGATACGGCACCAAATACTGCTCCCGCCTGCTCAAACGCCGGAAGATCTCCAGGAATTCTACGAAAGTGCCTATGCCCGGCTTGTTCATCTGTTTCAAAACATGGGCCGAGCAGTGCTCCGGGGCGACCTTGAGATGCCCGCCGGTATGCTTTTGCACCAGTTCCTTTAGATATTTGCGGTCGTGCAGCGCCAGGTCGTAGCGCACCCCGGAGGCCACGAAGACATTCTTGACCCCCGGCACTTTCAGGGCTTCGTGCCAGAGTTTGACGCTGGGATGCTGTCCAGGCTTCAGGTTCTGGCAGATCTGCGGGGCCAGGCAGCTGGGTTTCCGGCAGAACTTTTCCCGGCCATCTACTTTGCACCCGGTGCCATACATGTTGGCGGTCGGCCCGCCGATGTCGCTGATCACGCCTTTGAACTTGGGATCCTTGGCCAGCAGTTTTATCTCGCCTGCGACAGACTCGGGACTGCGCGATTGGATCACCGGGCCCTGATGGAAGTATAAAGTACAGAAGCTGCATCCCCCGTAACAGCCCCGGTGGGAGGTGATGGAATATTTGACCGTTTCCAGCGCCGGGACCGGCTGGGTATATGAAGGATGAACTTTCCGTTCATACGGCAAGGAATAGACCGCATCAAGTTCTTCGGCCGTCATCGGCATTGCGGGTGGATTAATCAATAGATACCTGTCCCCGTGCTTTTGAAGCAGCCTTTTCCCGAAATGGGGATTGGCCTCGCTGGACGCAATGACAAAAGCCTGGTTGAATGCGTCCCTTGAACTTGATATTTCTTCAAACGACGGCAGTTCCGCATATGTGGAAGGTCCGAACTTCGGAAGCTCCGAGGCACGGACTATGACCGCTGTCCCCGGCACGTTCATCAATTCGATATTCTGTCTTCCATCTTCAGTATTCAGCAGTTGAGCTATCCTGCCCACCGCCCTCTCCCCCATCCCGTAGACCAGCAGGTCGGCTTTGGCGTCAAACAGAATGGAGCGCCGCACCGTATCATCCCAGTAATCGTAGTGGGCCAGCCGCCGCAGGGAAGCCTCTATCCCGCCCAGCACAATGGGCACATCCTTGCAGGACTGTCGGATCAGGTTGGAATAGACTATCACCGCCCGGTTGGGGCGCAGGCCGTGGCGGCCGCCGGGTGAATAGGGATCGTCGTGCCGCAGTTTTTTGTTGGCGGTGTAATGGTGCAGCATGCTGTCTATGTTCCCGGAGGTGACCCCGAAGAACAGCCGGGGCCTCCCCAACCGCATGACATCGGCGGGACTGCGCCAGTCCGGCTGGGCGATGATGCCCACCTTAAAACCCTGCTCCTCCAGCACCCGCCCGATCACCGCCGCCCCGAACGAGGGATGGTCCACAAAGGCGTCGCCGGTGACCAGGATCACGTCGCACTGCTGCCAGCCCCGGGCGGTCATCTCATTTTTAGTGGTCGGTAAAAAAACCATGGCTAAAGAATATCATATTTATTTTTAATAAGCAAACAAAAAAGGGAGATCCTGCGATCGCCCTTTCTTTTTAAGCTTCGGTATCTCAGGCTGTTTGAGGCTTGCCCGGAGAATGTTCAGAAATGATCTCCGCCGTCCGGCGGGCGGTCCAGCAGACCATGGGCACGCAGCGGTCGTTGTGCACCTGCTCCTGGTAACGCTGTCGGTCCTGCTCATTCTTCATGTCCAGGCCGGTCAATCCCCGGCAGGCAGAATGTCCGAATCTTTCCACAAATTCATTGTATAACCGGTCGGCTGCCGGATAACAGGGATCCCGGCTCTCTTTGGCATCATCGCGCCCCAGGGCCAGGCCGATGGCCATGATTGCACCGGACAGGGCTCCGCAGATGCCGCCGTTGCGGGCGATCCCGCCGCCAAATCCGGTGGCCATCCGGGGTATGCATATCCCGTATTCTTTGGGATCGTATCCCATCTGGCAGCAGACTGACAATAGCACCGACTCGGCGCAGTTGTAGCCGTTGTTGAAATACTGCTTGGCCTGTTCTTCGGTGTTCATCTTTTCACCACTTCGGTTCTTCGGTTATCTGGTAGGTGCTCTGGCAGTAGGGGCAGTTGATGAACACCGCCCCTTCCTTGACCGCCACCGAGTCCTTGGAGAGCGGGGCCCCGCACTGCCTGCACTTCATCTGCTCGGGCAGGGATTTTCCGGCCAGGTCTATCTTCTGGACGATCTCGATCTTCTGGTCCGGTTTGGGCTGGCTTTTTTTGAGCAGCACCGCAATGGCGATCCCGGTCCCGATCAGCGCCAGCCCGGTGATGATCCGGCTGCCCGGATTGGCGGTATATTCGGCCCGGGCCGACATCAGAAACAGCACCCCGAAGAATATCAGGATGGATGCGACGACATAACCTGCGATTTTCATTTTATCTGCTCCTTGCTGGCATATGGCATTTTCATCAGCGGTCAACCTTCACAAAATGCCTATTTGAATATGGCGGAGAATATCTGTTCGCCGATCAGAATCAGGGTCATCAGTACCAGAATGATGGTGGATGTCCATCCAACTATGTTCTGGAACCGGTTGTTCACATGCTTGCCCATCAAGCGCTGGTCGTTGACCAAAACGATCATCGAAATCAGCACCACCGGCAACAGAACCGCATTCAGCACCTGAGACCAGATGGTGATGGCGATCAGGGGCGCCCCCGGGATCAGAATGATCCCGATGGCCACCAGTATGATGAAGGTGAAAAGGGTATAGAATTGTGGGGCATCCCGTAGCGACTTGTTGATCCCGGCCTCAAATCCAAAGGCCTCGCAGACATAAAAGGCCGTGGCCAGGGGCAGGATGATGGCGGCAAAGAACGAGGCCACAAAAAGTCCGAAGGCGAAGACCTCAGAAGCCAGGGTCCCGGCGAACGGCCCCAGGGCCAGGGCCGCATCCTTGGCCTCGTTGATCACTATTCCGTTTTTGTGCAGGGTAGCGGCGCAGGCGATGATTATGAAAGAGGCCACCACCACGGTCACAAAGCAGCCAATGATCACGTCCCAGAAGGCGTATTTGTATTCCTCTATCTTGATCCGTTTTTCAATCACCGCCGACTGCATGTAGAACTGCATCCAGGGGGCGATGGTAGTTCCGATGATGCCCAGCACCATGCTGAGATACTTGGGGTCAAGCTGCATCGAGGGCCGCAGGTAGCCGGAGGCCACCTGGTTCAGGTCGGGCCTGGCCATCACCGCTGATACGATATAGGACAGCAGACAGAAGCTGAAGAACAGGAACAGCCTTTCCGATATCTTGTAATTGCCCTTGACCACGATAAACCAGACGAACACCGCCGCCACCGGAACCGAAAGATATTTGCTGACGCCGAACACCGCCAGGCTCCCGGCCACCCCGGCGAATTCGGCGGCAGTATTCCCGATGTCGGCCGTTACCAGCCCCAGAAAGATGAAAAAAGTTATTTTGACCCCGAAATTCTCCCGGATCAGGTCAGCCAGCCCCTTGCCGGTGACGATCCCCATCCGGGCGTTCATCTC